>Ga0315274_10003622_pt1 | contig 22973 bp, 20 predicted proteins | sample YL17G02_20_MG_FD_203700 | JGI IMG/M metagenome (GOLD analysis project Ga0315274, IMG submission 203700) | Sediment microbial communities from Yellowstone Lake, YNP, Wyoming, USA - YL17G02_20 | ecosystem: Environmental > Aquatic > Freshwater > Lake > Sediment | place: USA: Wyoming | collected...
ATCCGCTCCTACCTCTCCACCGCACGCAAACACGCCCTCAATCCCCTCCACGTCCTCTCCCTCGCCCTCTCCGGCCAACCCTTCCTCCCCTCATCAATACCTTGACCATCCTCAGGTGAGTAGTTACTGCAAAAGGCTCCTTTGGTCGAGAATCTGAAGAGAAGCCAGAGTCGAGGGTCTATGGTCGAGAGTCTATAGTCCGCTTGGCGCAAAAGCGCAGATCATCATGGACAACGATCCTCACCGGAAATGGGCGGTCTTCTCGGGCCTGACGCGCCGCGAACAGCAGGTGCTTGCGTTCCTGATTCTGGCAATTGCAGCGGGTCTGGCCTACGAGCACTATCGGAGCGGCTGGCGCCGCGAGTCGCTGACGCTCCATCGGGCAGAGGCCAACAAGGGGCCGGCGGTCACCAGCGCGACGGCGCTTGCGGCGCCGCGTGGCCGGCCACAAGATCGCGCCACCTCGACGACCCGCCAGAGCCCGCTCGACCTCAACCAGGCGACGACCGAGCAGTTGGAGGCGCTGCCGGGCATCGGGCCGGTTCGCGCCGAAGCGATTGTCCGCTATCGCGAGGCGCGCGGCCCATTTCGGCGCGTCGAGGATTTGAAGCAAATCGCAGGCATCGGCGAGAAGACGCTCGAAGGATTGCGCCCGTTTTTTCGGCCTCCGGCCAACCCGACGACGGCCTCCACGGCGACGAGAGGCGGCGAGACAACCCCAACCCAAGAAGCCAGATTCCCCGCGCCTCCATTGCTTGCGACGCCCGACCGTCCGGCCAGGGTGAACATCAACACCGCCACAATCGAAGAACTCGACACGCTCGAAGGGATCGGTCCGGCCCTGGCGCGACGGATTATTGAGTATCGCCAGCAACACGGTTCTTTCCGAATACCGTCGGACATCCAGAAGGTGCCGGGAATCGGCCCCGTGGTCTTCCAGAAAAACCGCGACCGAATCACGGTAGGCGGGCTCCGCCGATGACCTTCACGAGAACAGAGGCGAGAGGCCGGAGGTCAGAGGCCGGAGAAAACGCCTCAGGCACCAACGCGTGCGCGCACTCAGCTTTTGATTCCTGTTTGAGTCGCGCGAAGCGCCATGTCGCCCCCCCTCCGAAGGCCCCTTTTTTTTCACGCAGATTCCTGTCTGGTTTTTCGTTGACAGGGTGGGACATGGGACGGACAATTCGTTGTGGTAAGTAGGTTTGGGGGGCTTTTATGCCCTCTTATCCCACGAAGGGAGAATGTCATCATGCGCACCGACATCCGAAGACACGTAGTTCCAGTATGCGCCGCCCTGGTTGTCCTGGGTCTGGCCTCATTGGCCGCCGCCCAGACGCTGGGAGAAATGAACGCGGCGATGAACATGAGCAACACGCTCAACGGACAGAACGTGGGGGGAGGCAACTATCGCTCCACGTACATCGCCCCTCAAATGCCGCCAAATGCTCCGTTGTTCCCAACCGGGATGTACGCTCCGGCGGCGCCCTTCGCGGCGCCCATGCCCGAACTGGCTCCGGCGGCCCCACCGGTCAAGAAGATCTTGGTGTTGACCGGCGAACAAATCAAATGCCACGTGATGACGGGGACTCTCCTCGAGGATATTCACTATGAGTATCGTCCGGAGTCGGAGAAGGGCGAGTACTACGACGATGGAACCCATGGCGATCTTCAGCCCAATGACAACATCTATTCCAACATCAGCGCACGGAACGACGTGTTGAGCGCCGAGGCCAATCGTGTGAAGCTGCTGTATCTGCGCATGCTCGAACTGTGCGAAGAGACCAATCCGCTGGAGTTCTTCCGTATTCCCGTGGCGACCGAGGAACCGCTCTCGACGTTGCCGCGGATGAGCGACGAAGAGAAAGACCGCGACGAAACGTTTCTGCGCCAGTGGCACCGGCAGTTTCTGTCGCTCTATCGGCAGGATCCCGAGGATCCCATGAGCGACTTCTATCCGATCTTCGTGCCCAATCCGCCGCGCACACCCGAGACGCCGGCCCCGCCAAACGACCAGTACAACGCCAACGCTTTCTTTCTCGATGCCATGATCCAGCAGATCAAAGACAACGCCGTCGCTCCGGCGATCGAACAGCCCCAGGACCAGCTGGGCGGCGCGACGGGCGGCGCGACAGGCGGCGCGCGCAGCCGCGCCGGTTCGTACGGCGGCAGCAACACCGGCGAGAGCGGCCGCAGTCGCAGTCGTAGTGGCGCCGGCGGCGGCGCGTCTGCCGGCGGTGGCGGCTACACCGGAGATCGCTGGGGACAGCTCCGGCAGGACGCAAAAACCTACGGTTCGACGTACGGCGCCGGAACGAGCCGATACTTCCGTTGAGAGCGACTGTAGAACCCCGCGCGAGAAAATGGAATGGCCCAAGAAGCCAAGGATGCCCCCAAGGGCAAAAAGCAAAAGCCGCCGACCGAGCGCGAAATCCTTTTGCGGGATACCCGGACGCTGCTGAATCTCTGGTTGCGCATCCGCGATTTCCTGCTCCTGGCGTTTCAGAACGACCCGATCGGCCGGGAACAAGAACAGTCGTTTCTGGAATTGAAGAGCGAAACCGCGCGCTGCCAGCGCGTGGTCTCCGGCAAGATGCCCGAAGACCTGCGGTTTGGGGCCGACAAGATCACGGATTTCCTGCGCCAGGCGATCGCGGTGGCCCACCTTCGGGGATTGCCGATGGCCGACAAGCGGGGGCTGGTCGGCGGGTGGCACGTGGCCTCGGTGATGCTCCATCGCGCGGTGGGCGCGCTGGAGTTCATCAACGAGACGCAACAGGTGGTGCAGCAGCGCAAGGCCGGTCCGCGCGGCATCCGTTTCATCAAATCGCAAGCCGCCGGAACCCGCAAGAAAAGCAAACTGCCCATGATTCTGGGGACGCTTGTCGTCGTCGCGGTTGTGGGCGCGATTTTCTATTTTCTCTTTCTGGCCAGATAGCCGCCCGGATGGGCGTTGGATGGGAACACAAGGCGGCTACGTTCCTGACGGTTGAGAAGGGTCACGGGCAGAATAGGACCGAAAGACCTCTGCGTCCCGATGCCGGTGGGTGGAAACAGTTCACTGCGAAGCTGATCTGAGGTTCAGGAGGGTCCCACGATGAAACCGAGCAACCGATGGCTGAAGACCGCGACCACCCTGTCGTTGGTCGTAATGCTGGCGTGCGCCACGGGCTGCGGCAAAGTGCGCACCAAGCTCTACCTGAACAAGGTGGACAAGCTGTTGGCCGAAGCGCGGAAGTTCAACGCCGAAAAGCACGTCAACGCCGAACTTCAGAACGCCGCAAAGCAACGCACATCGGCCGAGCAGCAGATGCTCGCCAACGATTTCAAACAATCGGTTCCCACGGGACGCGAAGCCGTGCGGCAGTCGCGCGAAGTCCTGGCCACCGCCAAGCGCATGGAAGCGACGCAGCAGCGCAACGAGGCGACCGCCGAAGTCCAGATTATGAACGTCAACAACGGCGCCCGGGAGAACGCCGACCTCTATAAGGAGATCATAGACATCCAGACGAAGATGGACCAGCGGTTTGCCAAGGAACGCTGGGTGACCGTCATCGAGCTGGCCACCGAAATCAAACAGAAGGTCACCCAACTCCTGCTTCGTCTCCAACAGCAGGCCGGCGCCGACCTGGTCGAAGTCGAATCTGAGTACAAACGCCTCATTGACGAGGGGGGGCAAACCCACGCCCTGATCTACGTCCAGCGCGTGGACGGCCTGATCAAGGATATCCGGACCAACATTGACCCGCCGGTGAAGAACTATCTCAAGGCGTCGGCTCTGGCCAAGCAGGCCATGCGCGACGCCCAGGAAGGCATCATCGAAAGCAAGAAGAAGAAGTGCGAAGGATGGATCGAAATCATCCAGAGCAAACTGATCAAGGCCAAGCAACTGAAGGCGGAGTACTTCGTTCCCGATTTGTGGAATGCCTGCAGCGACGATTTCACGAAACTCATCGATAACTTCTGGAAGAAGGAATACGATTTTGTCCTCAGCGCGTCGGTCAGCCTCGACAAACAGGTGGACGTCCTGATCTATCAGACGCGTCGCACGTCGGCGGATTATCAGTATAACAAACTGAAGACGCGCATCGCCGAGCTGCGCAACAAAGGGGTCGAGACCTACCTTCCGGGTCGGATCGGGCCGCTGGACGATGCCCTGAAACAGGCCGAAGACAACTTCAAGAAGGAACTCTTCGAGGACGTCGAGAACGTCTGCAAGACGGCCCAGATCGAGTCCGACGAAATCATGAAGACTTTCCGCGCGCTGGCCGACGAGTGGATTCGCAAGGGCCGAGGTCTGTCCGACCGCGCCAAGAGCGTTTTCCAGGAAATGGAGCGAATCTTCCGCGAGGTTCACCTGACCTATACCAAGCCCATTGATCAGGCGCTCGAGGACAACAAACAGGCGGTGAAAGCCGACCTGGCCAAGCGCCTCACCGACGCCCAGACCCGTCTGGCGCTGGCCGAGGTCAAGCACACCGCCGAGGACTATCGCGACACGATTGAACTGTGCAAGAACGTCCAGGACGAGGCGACCAGCATCATTGCGACCATCTATAACGTCGTCGCCCACAACGTGATCAGCGAAATCGGCGACGAGGTGACGCGCTACGACGGCGAAGGCGCGCCGGAGTACGCCCCAAAGGAGATGGAACTGACCAAGACCCTGTGGAAAGACGCCATCGGCCTGCGCGACAAGGGCCAGTATCAGGAGTCGGCCTCGAAGGCCGCCGAAGCCCGCGCCCAGCTCGACGTGACGATCCAGGCGATCAAAGTCACCGCCGCCCTGGCGATTGAGAAGGCCGCGGCCGCCGTCACGCAGTCGAACGAGACGCGAACGGCCGAGCTTCGCCCCGAGGACTACCAACGTGTGCAGGGATACCTGCTCGAGGCCAAGACCCAGCTGGAAACCACGCGGCTCAAGGACGCCATTCTCACGGCCCAGCGCGCCGAGACGTTGATCCGCCAGGCCTCCCAAGAGGCCGCGCGGCTCTGGGCCTCACAGACGACGAAGGAGGCCGACGCGGCTCTGGCCGACGCCCGACAATCGGGCGCCGACATCGAGGCCGCCGAGTTGCTCCGTGTGGCCGGCGAAGACGAAACCCAGGCGGCCAAAGCCTTTGCCTCGGCCGAGGATTTGATCGGACAGAAGAAGTTCGACGACGCCACCAAGAAGTTTGTCGAAGCGAAGAATCTCGCGATTCAGGCCGCCGAGGGCGCCCGCCGCGCCAAGTTCCGCCTGATTGACGAGGCCGAAGCCGCCGTCGTCGAGGCGCGCTCCTATGGCGCGTGGCGCAACCAGCTCGGCGCCATGACCAACGCGATCCTGACGCTCGACCAGTCGAAAACCGCAATGGACGCCGGGCGGTTCAACGAATCGCACGCCCTCGCCCGACGCGCGACCGAGCAGGCCGGCAAGATCACCGCGTCAACCAAGAATGAGACGTTTGGCCAGCGTCTGGAAGTGGTGGACAGCCTCGTGGCCGAAGCGACGCGAACGGGCGGACGCTACTTCGAGCCGACGCTGCTGGCCAAACTGGCCAACGAGCTCGACAAGCTGCGCGAGCAGTACAACCCGCAGACGTTCGACAGCAGCGACAAGCAGGTCACCGACGTCGAGGCCCGGCTCCAGGGCCTGCTCGAAACCATGCCCAACGTGGTTGCCGAATGGATTCGCCACCAGAACGAACGCGTCGCCATGATCGAGAAGTCCGAGATCCCGCGGACGTTTGCGCCGCGGATTTCCGAAGCCAAGAAATTCCTCAACTATGCGCAGTTGGACTTCAAACACGGCAAGTATCGCAACTCGTATGCGAACCTGCTCAACGCGCGACGGATGGTGGACGATCTGGCGACCATCCAGGCCGAAACGGAATACGCCCATTCGATCCGCGAGGTCTTCGACGGGCTCAAACAGGCGATGATTGAGTTCGATCACTACCTGTCGCTGGACGTCAAGACGCTGACCGGACTGTTGCGCGGAGCGGGCGGAGATCGGCAGTTCATCGCCATCGCGGGCAAAGGAACCCCGTCGCAGTTCCGCGAGCGGATTGACCAGCTGATCGTCAAGCTCCAGGTCATCAAGGCGCCGCCCAGCATGACCCGATACCATGAGCAAGTGACCGACATGTTGAATTCGGCCCGGATCGCGGCCATGAACTACGAGCGGCTCTCGGTCCTGGGAGGCTATGACGAGGCCACCAAGCGCGCGATCATCCAGAGGGCCTACGACCTGATGAAGAGCGTCCGCGACCGAAAAGGCGAGCTCGAGAAGGCGCTCCTGCCGCGGTCGGCCGAAATGATGAGAGGCTGAGACGAGACGGCGTGGCCGCGCCCCCTGCGCCTGATCAGAGATTCGATCGTGGCGGCGCGCAAAAAGGACTGGCGCAATGGTTGATACGATCTTCTCGATGATCGAGCCCTATTTCATCTATGTCGTCGAAGTGCCGGTCGTTCTGGCCATTGTGGCGATCGCCATTTACATCATGTATTCGCTCAATTTGTTCCGAAAGGAATAGTCGTCTGCCGCCGGATGAGGTCGCGCGCCGGGTGCGGGAGTAGCGAGAACCATGGCCAAGGAGATCAAGCGCGTCAAAGTGGGCAGCGCCCAGTCCGAACGCCTGGAGAAGCGGATCGCCTTCGTTCAGGAATACATCAAGCTGTGGCGGCAGTTTTTCGAGACGTTTGCCGAGGGGTTCGAAAACCGCAAAATCCTCAAACGCGACGAAGAGGAGTTCGCCCGCATCCTCAACAGCCTGGCCCATCATCACTACCGTTTCACCGCCATGTCGTATCCCCAGATGAGCGGCACCGACGGCATCCTCAAGGTCCTCTGCGACGTCATCAGTCTCTCCCATCTAAAGGGGATTTCTGAAGCCCAGCTCAGCAAGGTGCAGATTGACTGGCACACGATCTTCATTGACATGAACAAGGCACTGGGGCGTCTGATGGCCCTGCGCCCCCTGACGCCCGAAGAAATCGCCCTGATCAAGAAGCCCGGCCCGCCGCCCGAGGCCAGGATGGACGAGGAGCCGCCGCCGGGCAGTCCAGAATCGCCGGCGCCATAGCTCGGATTGGGAGAACCGCCTGACGCGAGTTTTCCTTCAAGGCTATGCTGATCGAACTTGTCGTTGTTCTGGCCATCGTCCTCATCCTCAACGTTCTCTCCTTTGGATTTGGAGTCTCCATTTCGCGCGGGGAAATCCTTCTCCTGGGCGGGGCCATTTTCTTCGGGATTCTCGGGGCGCGGCTCCTAATCAACCGATTGACCGAAGGCCTGATGGGCGGGGGAAGCGGTCGCGGACGAGGACCGGCCGCCGAAGGACTGGCTCTGTTGCGACGCGGCGACCTCCGGGCCGCCGAGTTCGCCTTCCGCCGTTGCCTGGAGCGGCATCCCGGCGAGGTCGAGGCGCTGCGCGGGTTGGCGGAGATCGTCGTGCGCCGTGGCGACGTGGAGCAGTATCTGCAGCTCACTTCGCAGGCCTTGAGCAAGCCGGATGCCCTCATGCCGGGCGATCGCGTGGCGCTTTGCCATCGCCAGGCCGACGTTTGCCTCGAACGCCTGAACGATCCGAGACGGGCCGTCGAGGCGCTGGCTCGAATCGAGCTGGACTATCCGGGAACGACCGACGCGCTGCGCGCCCGCCAGCGAATCGAGAGAATGTTGAAGTCGGACAGCGACAAGGACTCTCGCGAAAACAGAGGCGCGAGGTGAGAGGTCGGAGATCAGAGAAAAGCGCCTTGGACAGAAGAGTACGGCAAAACGTAATCGGGGGACCAAATTGACCCACTGGTCTGGCTTATTGCCTGCCTTTTGTTTCAGTCCCTTGTGTCCCTTTTGTCCTCTTGGTCCCTTTATTGTGTTGGGGTGTACCAACCCCTGCTCGTGAACGACTCTTTTTCGGCTTTTGGTCAAAAGTCGAAAGTCCAGAGTCTATAGTCCGTCTTCCGGTGCGGCTGGAGACCGCCTTATGGTGTGGACGCTTCGGGATCGAGTCCTTCCAGCAAGCCCAGTTGGAGTTCCGTCGCCGGAGAGGCTCGGCCGCGGGAGCGCGGGCAGCCGAAAGGACGGCGCGACTTGTTCTTGGCCGGTTGGCGTGTGCCGTAGGCCACTTTCTCCAGGTTGACGATCAGCTGCTTGCGCAATCGCAACGGCTCGCGAACCCGCTGGGCGGTCATCTCTGCGTACTTCGCCTGGATTTCGTAGGCGATCCATCGCCGTTTCAGATTGGCCGCCACCTTGGGCGTCGTACCGATTCCGCAGAACGGATCGAGCACCAGGTCGCCTTCGTAGCTAAACCAGCGGATCAAGCGATAGGGAATCTCCTCGGGAAAAGGGCAGGGGTGGTCGTATTGCCCGGGCGGGACGGGAGCGATGTGCCAGATGTTGTTGGCGACCTCCTTGGTGAACACCGTGTCGAGCGGGATGCGGTTTCTTTGTTTCTCTTCCGTCGAACGGTCATCGTAGATACGCCCCCCGCCCGGCTTTCGAAACAGCAGGATGTACTCGGTCATGATGTTGGGATAGAAATAGCCGGGGTAGGGGCGTTGGATGGCGGACCCGGCGCGTTTCACCCCTCCGGTGCATTTCGACCAAACGATGTCCTGGGCGAATTGCCACCCGATTCTCTCCATCAGGTTGACGAAATGGAACGGCAGGGGCCGGTGAGTTCCGGCCAGCAACACCGTTCCGATGACCACGGCGCAGACGGATCCTTCCCTATGGACCCGAAGAACCTCGCGAAAACACCGTTCCAGGAATTGCAGGTATTCCTCGTAGGAAACCTCCCGGCGCGGGCGATAGTTCTGCCGGCTGTCGGTGGTGTGAATGTCGTAGGCGATGGCGTTCCAATAGGGAGGACTGGTGACGGTCAGGTCCGCACTGCCGGTTGGCAACTCGGCCATGTGCTCGCAAGAGTGGAGATAGACGCGATTCAGCGCGCGGTCTGGCGGGACCTGCGATGCTTCAGTTCGGGCAACTGCCGTCTCAACCGGCGCTGTTTCTTTTCCGCGTTTTGCCATTGTCTTCCCTTGTGGAGGAGGTTTGCCTATTCCGCTCCGGCGGTGCTATCGTGGACGGGCCGGACGGAAAGTCAAGCGCACCGTCGGTCGTTAGGGTTCAGCTTTGTCTTCGGGCTGCACATCGGAATCGCGTTCCCCGACATCCGGGATTTTCACCGGCCGGCCTTCGACGACGGCGCGAAGCAGGGCGCCCACCGAACGATCGTCGGGCCGAATTTGGGCGGCAATCTGGAGATAGCGCCGGGCCTCGGCGGCGCGGCCCTGGCGTAGCTCGAGATCGGCCAGATTGAGCAAAACCGGGACCGAGCGGGGACGCAACTGGTAAGCCCGCTGGTACTCGGCCCGCGCCAGATCGGTGTTGTCCTGTCGGCGGCAGCTGCCGGCCAGATAGTACTGCAACTCGAACGAAGCCGGGCAAAACGCCAGGCCGCGACGCGCGACCTCGATCTCCTTCTGCGTTTCTCCCCGTGCTCGTTCCCAGCGCGCCAACGCGAGATGGCCCATGGGGTCATAGGGGTTGGCGCGAATCATCCGCTCGTAGGCCAGCGTCACGGCCTCGATCTCGACGCTCGAAAGCGGCTGGTTTTGCGACTTGGCGCGATAATGGGCCGCCTCGAGCTCGTGGGTGCGCGGGTCGTAGGGCCACCACCAACGCGCCAGTTCGATTCGGTCGAGGAAGGCCGGATCGCTCAGCGCCATGTTGGGCGGCAGACGGCGGCAAACGGCTCCAACTAACGGACGGATGTCGAACACGACCAGACCCACTCCGGCCAGAACGGCGCCCACCACCAGGAACGATTGCATCCATCCCCACGATGGTTCTCCGGCGTCGCGCAATGGCGCCGTTTCGGCGGCGGGGCCGCCGGCCACAAGGGACACGGCGGCAGGAGGGCGCTCGCAGCTCCAGGCCCGCAACATCCCCAACAGACTCCACAGGACAATCTGGCCGAACGTCGAGCGCAAGCTGGGCGTCGCCACGAAAATCAGGAACACGAAACCCGCAACCCACCGCAACGGCCTCGCCAGGTCGAGCACGGCGGGGTTTTCGGCCGCCCAAGGGCCCGGACGAAAGCGCCACAGCATCGCCGCCCCCAGCGCCACAAGCGCCGCCAGGCCAATTGCCCCGCGCTCGATGAGCACCAGCAACGCCGTCGGGGCCAGCGCAATCTGGCTGGCGAATTCCTCGGGCATCGAGGCTCGAAACAGCCACTCATATTCACCGGGACCGCAACCCACGATCCACGAATCGCGCAGAATCGCCGTCACGACCTGGCGCGTTTCGGCCGACCAACTCCTCGACAGCAATCTGATCCAATTGGGGTGGCCGGCGATCGCGCCCGATGCCTCGGCGCCGATCAGAGCCACTCCAACGGCGAGAACCAACCACGAATAGCCGCGTCCCCACGAACGAAACCGGCGCACGGCCAGCCAGGGCAACACGGCCAGGAAGAACAGCCCGAAAATCTCGGCCAGAAAAATCGGATCGTGCATCGGAAAAAGCGGGCGTTGCCACCGCCAGACCAGGGCCGTCGCTCCGCCGAGCAGCAGGAGGGTGATCAGGAAGAGCGGCTGTGGACGACGGACGCAGAGATGAACAACCACGGTGAAAATCGCTGCGGCCTCAAGCGTCTGAAGCAGCGCAAGAACGGCCGGCGAACGAATCAGCGACTGATGGGCTTGGAACGCGGCGACCAGGACAACGAAAACCACCGCAACGTCGCGCAGCCGCCAGCCGGGCCGAATCGCCGGCCGTACGATCCACAGCAAAGCGACAATGGTCAAAGCGATCGCGGACAGAGCCCGCCCGGCGGTTCGCAAACCCGGCTGCGCCTCCGAGGGCGCAAAAAGCGCCAGCAGCCAGCAAGCCCCGTAGAGGGCAAGCAGCACCGTGTCGTCGCCCGCCCGGATGTAGCGCTTCATGGTCTGTCGCATGAAAATGGCCAACGGTAAGATGCGCAACGCTGAGAGCGGCGTGAGCTAGATTCTTGCCCTGTCGATCTGAGAATTCCGTTCGTAAAAGGAATGAATCTCACACGGAGGCACAGAGCGCACGGAGAAGAGACCCCTCGGCAGCGAATGTCATCGAACTCCTTCTCTGTGCGCTCTGTGCCTCCGTGTGAGATCAAAAAAACACGCTCTGCGCCTCAATGTAGGTTCTGGAACAGAGAATTTCAAATACCTTTGGCTATGCCTTGGCGCCCAGGATTCGTGCGGCGGCCTGGACCGCCAGTAAGTAGCCCTGAATCCCAAGCCCCGAGATGACACCCACGGCGACGGCGGCGGTCAGCGACTCGTGTCGAAACGCTTCGCGACGGTACAGGTTCGACAAGTGAACCTCGATGGTCGGCAGCGCCACGCCCGCCAGCGCGTCGCGCAACGCCACGCTCGAGTGCGTCAGCCCGCCCGGATTGATGACGATGGCGGCGGTGCCGTCGTTGGGGGCCGCGTGAATGCGGTCAATCAGCGCCCCCTCGTGGTTGCTCTGGAAGAAGGCGCATTCCAGTCCCAGGCGCTTGCACTCGTCGGCGACGACGCGCTCGATGTCGGCCAGGGTTTCCGATCCATAGATTTCCGGCTCGCGCCGCCCCAGCAGATTGAGATTGGGGCCGTTGAGGATGAGCAGCTTGTTTCCCATGAGAGACCTTTCCGGACGCGTGATCATGCAGATCGAGCAACTTCCTCCTGATTGAGGCGGATTGTGACGTTTGCGGCGCGGTGCTGCAAGCGAAATTCGGCGGACAGCGCTAAACGGACAGTCCACCGCATTCTTCACCCCCCGTGCGTCACGATTTCACTTGAAGATCGGCGTCCACAATCCGAAACAATTGACTCAATGGCGGGGCATTTCAGAATGTGGACAATGATAAATGACAGGTCGGGAACGTGTCAGGCGGGCTTTGCGTTTCGAGCGCCCCGATCGCGTGCCGCGCGATTTGTGGGCCTCGCCCGAAATACTCGCTCTTCGAAAAACTGATGTGGAGAGGGTTCTTGAACTCTTCCCGTCCGACATCGCCTACGCCGATTCGCCCTACGCCGAATCGGAGCGGCTGCGCGGCAAGCCCACAACCATCGGCGTCTGCACCGATCACTGGCAGAAAGTGTGGACGACGCGACAGAGCGGCGCGAACGGAGAGCGCGGCAAACCGCCTTTGATCGTGGACTGGTCGGGCCTGGAATCCTACCCGATGCCCTGGGATTTGCTCGAAGGGGCCGACTGGGGGAGGGTGAATCGTTCGTGCGCCGCCACGGACCGCTTCGTCCTCGGCGTGTCGGAGACGCGACCGTTCGAGGTCATGCAGTTCCTGCGCGGCACGACCCAGTTGTTCCTCGACCTGGTCTATCAGCCCGAGGAGTTGTTTCATCTCCGCGATCGCCTGCACGCGTTTATGCTTCGGCACATCACCTTGTGGGCCAGGACGGACGTGGATGGAATCGTGTTGTTTGACGACTGGGGTTCGCAACACGCCATGCTGATCTCGCCCAAGCTGTGGCGCGCGTTTTTCAAGCCCATGTATCGCGACTACTTTCAAGCGATCCACAGCGCCGGCAAATATGTCTTCTTCCACAGCGACGGCTACATCCGACCGATCCTCGACGACCTGGTCGAGATTGGCGTGGACGCGCTCAACTCGCAGTTGTTTTGCATGGACATCGAAGAGGTCGGGCGAACGTTTCGGGGACGGCTGACGTTCTGGGGCGAAATAGACCGCCAGATCATCCTCCCTCTGGCCCGCGGCGAGTGGGTGCGAGAGGCGGTCCGACGCGTTCGCCGGGCGCTCGACGACGGCCGAGGCGGAGTGATCGCCCAGTGTGAGTTCTGCCCCGACGTCCCGAAAGAGAACGTCATGGCCATTTTCGAGGCCTGGCAGGAACCGCGGTAAGAAGGCCGGCCCGCCGGTCAGGTTTCCATCGGCGCGCGGGCAAAGGTGAGAAGAACGACACGCGCGGCGCCGGCCTGTTTGAGCGCGGCGGCGCAGGCGCTGCCCGTCGCGCCCGTCGTACACACATCGTCAATCAGCGCGATGCTCTTGTCGCGCAGCCGATCGTCAGCCCCGACAATCGGTTCGAACGCGCCCGCCACGTTTTCGAGCCGTTCCTTGAGCGGAAGCAACGTCTGGGTCTGTGTCGGGCGGACGCGCGCGACCACGTCGGCCAACATGGGCTTGTCGAACAGTTCGGTCAGCGGCGCAGCGATCAATTCGGCCTGGTTGAACCCGCGCTCGCGCAGCCGGACGGGATGCAGCGGCACCGGCACAACGGCATCGAGCGATTCGAAGGCCAACTGCCGCTGCCAGCAGAGAAACATCAACCGCGCCATGACGGGGGCGAGCTCGAAGTGCTCATTGTATTTCAGCTCGCGCACGAGTTGCTCGCCGGGACCGCGATAGACCGTGGCGGCGCGCGCGCAATCGAACGCCGGTTTCATCTTCCGGCAGAGGCGACATCCGTCGCTGGCTCGGTCCACGCTCGGATTGCCGCATCGCCGACAGAGCGGTTCGAGCACCTGGAGCATCTCGCTCCGGCACTGTGCGCAAATCACCTGGTCGCTCTCGGTCAAGCGATCGCTGCACAGGGTGCAAATGGGCGGGAAGAAGAAGTGAAGAACGTCGCGCGAGAAGTCGCGCAGCGCGGGCAGTATCACGGCGGGAAATCCTCCGGCGCACAAGACAAGGGCGTTTCAAGTTTCAGGTTCCAAGTTTCAAGTCAGCCGGACTGTGTGCGTTCTTTGCTGATCGAAGGAGAGCCCGTCAGCGCTCAGCCGTCAGTATTCAGTTCACGAGGATCGGGGTTTTCAACTCATCACTCAAAACTCAACACTCAAAACTGCTTCACTTCCCCGCCGCCCACTCAATCGCCCGCTGAACAAATCTCTTGTAGCTCGGATTCGTGTAGGCCCGGTTGTCGTGGCCGAGCGTGATGAAGACGATCCTCGCCTTGCCCTCCTGGCGCGTCCAGGCCACGTTCTTGTCGTTCTTCGGATTGTCGGTCGTCAGCAGAACGTGAACCTTCGGGTCAACGATGTAGAGCGCATAGCCTTCGTCCACGATGTCGAAATCCTCCATGCCCTCCGTGATGAAGTGCTTGGGGTCGGCAACGTGAATACGCATTTGCACGCCCTCGGTCGGCTGCGAACGCGGATACTCGCGGCCATCGCGCACGGTGGGCTTCAGGAAGTACTTCACGCCCATGATTCGCTCATACTCAAGCCAGTCCTGCTGCGAGGCGATGCTGTGGTGAAGCCCGACCACTCCACCGCCGCGCTTCAGGAAAGCCAGCAGGGCGGCCTTCTGGTCGTCGGCGATGTTTTGCGCCAGATCGTAGGTGACCAGAACGTCGGTGGCCTGGAGGTTGGCGGTCGTGAGCGCCTCGGCCGACTTTCCCATCGCGCCTTCTCGCCACGCCAGACCCGGAAACGAATCCCACATCGCGACGAACCCCTTGCGGTCGAAGCCGTGGCCGCCGGTCGCCACCAGCACGCGAATCTTGCCCCCTGGCTCGCCCGCTTGAACACTGCCCGCCGCACTTCCAACGATCGCCGCCGCGCAAATCAGCGCCGCCGCATGCGCAATCTTTCTTCTCATCTCCGTCTCCCTTTATCTCCTGCTATTTGGCCATCAGCCTATAGCCTATCATGGTACAGGGTTTTAACTCAACATTCAAAACTCAACACTCAAAACTGCTTCACCTCTTTCCCGCCCACTTGATCGCCCGCTCGACGATCTTCTTGAAGTTCGGGTCGGCATAGGCTTTGCCGTCGTGCCCGAGGGCGATGACGGCCACGCGCGCCTGGCCCTCGTCGCGCGTCCAGCCGATGATCTTGCCGCTCTTGGGATGGTCGGTCGTGAGAAGTACGTGGACCTTTGGGTTGACGAGATAGCCGCTGTAAGCCTCGTCGTGAATGTCGAAATCGCTCATTCCCTCGGTGATCGGGTGCTTGGGATCGGCAACATGGATTCGCATATCCACGTCGTGTTGATAGCCGGATTTGGGATACTCCTTGCCGTCGCGCGTTTCGGGCTTGAGGAAGTACTTGACGCCGGCGATCCGCTCGTATTCCGGCCAATCCTGCTGCGAAATCATGCTGTGGTGGAGCACCACCAGCCCGCCGCCCCGCTTGAGAAAACCGAGAAAGGCGGCCTTCTGCTCATCGGTGATCTTCTGCGCCATGTCATAAGTCGCGAGCACGTCGCAGTCCTTGAGATTCTCCGCCGTATAGGCCTCGGCCGACTTGCCCATCGTGCTTTCGCGATAAACAACCCCGGGCAACGAATCCCACATCGCGAAGAACTCCTTGCGTTGGAAGTCATGCCCGCCGGTCGTGACGACCACGCGGATCTTCTGGTCGGGTGCACCCCCCGCTTGAACGCGAGTCAGACTTCCCAGAACGGCCATCATGCAAATAGCTCCCAGTACCCCAAACATCGGACGATTCCGCATCGGGTTCTCCTTTCGAGGTGTGTTAAGAAAAATCAGACGACAGAGACTCTCGGAGAAATGCTCTGGCGCACGCCGTTCAACTGTGAGTGAGTCTGGAAACCAAAACTACGCCGTGCGTTGGAGATTCTGCACGCGCCACGCGGGCGCCGGCGCCGCGGGCAGGCGGACAGCCAGAAGCGTTTAATGGTTTTTGGCGTGGCGAGAACCAGTTCGACAGGATGACAGGATTCACGGGATTCTGAAATCCGGAAAATCCTTTGCCCTCCGTCCTGTTCATCTTCTTGCCTGTTTCCGGCTCATCCCCAAAAAGCATACATGTCTGCCGCCGCGCCAAGCCCGGTATTCCTTCCTGTCTCTGACCGGTTCGCGAAAACCCTGAGAACGCGGAACGAGTCAATGCCCTTGCGGAGTCTCCGCGCTTCTCCATGCCGCCCCATCGGCGGGAGAAGCCCTGTTGGCCGGATTCACAGGATTCTTCGTCTCGTTCATCCGGTTCATCCTGTCATCCTGTCAAAATGGTTCTCGCCACGCCAAAACCATTAAACGCCTGTGGCGGACAGCCTGCGCCACAGTTCTCCGCTGCGTTCTCAGCGATACAATTCCCAACGCTGGGCCGGCAGAACAAAAGCGCCCTGGAACGTGAACAGGCGGCCCGCCAGGATCGTCACCGTTCCCGTCGTGGGATCGGTTCCGGCAAAAAAGATTTTGACCGTCCCGCCGCTGACCACGTTGCCGCCGCCGCCACGGGCGTCCAGTGTGCCGCTGGTCAGGTCCATTCCATCATCGGTCGTGCAATGGAGCAGGATGCCGCCGCCTCCGCCTCGGCCTCCCCGCGCGCCGTTGCCGCCGTTGTAGCCCAAACCAGTCGCCCGGTCGGCCAATCCGTGGCCGGGGAGTCCGCCAGCGCCGGTTCCCGGCACCATGCTCGAACTGGCGCCGTTGGCGCCCTGTCCGCCCATGGCCGAGGTCAGCGTGATGATGCCGTCGGCGCCGGTGTTGCCGCCAATGCCGTTATTCGCGCCTCGCGTGTCAACGGTTCCGACAACGCGCAGGGAGTTGTCGGCGAACAGTTTGATCGCGCCGCCGCCGTTGGCGCCCGTCGCTCCTCCCCCGCCGCCGCCCCCGACGATTTTCCCGACCACGCCCGGCAATCCCGCGCCGCCGCCGGCGCCCCCGCCGCCGCCTCCTCCGCCGCTTCCCGCAAAAACGTTCACGTCGGTGGTATGATCGCCGTTGCCTGCCCGGATCAAGTAGCCTCCGTCGTCGCCGATATTGCCCGGACCGCCCTGGCCGGACCAGACGGCGATTCCGCCCCCCCCGGAAAGACCGGCGCCCGGACCGCCGCCGGCCCCTCCGGGCGCGCCGTTTCCGCCCGGGGCAGAGAATGCGAAAGCGCCCCAACCGTCGGCGCCCGTCGAGCCGCCGCCGGCCAGGCCGAGTCCCGACCCGCCCACGCCGCCGTGGCCGGGCAGGAGCACCCCCGTGAATCCATAGACCGACGCGCCGCCGCCGGCGCCGCCGCCCGCGCCGCCCCAATAGCCGGCGCCGAGTGCGCGCAGCGTCCCCGACACGACGATGTCAACGGCATGAACATTGAGCATGCCGCTCGGCGCACTGCCGTCAAAGGAGCGCACCGTCACCGTCGTCCCGGGGGGGACAACGAATCGGCCCACGTTGGTGTGGTTGCCCCAGATGACGTCGTTGGCCGCCAGAATCACATTGTTCCCAAGATGATTGGCCGGTGGGTACTGCGCTGCCCGCCCCAAGCCAACCGCCGAACACCATGCGATCACAAGGATCAACCCATCGTTCCATCGTAACGCGCGCATCGAAAACCTCCCGCTTCGGGGGCGGCCCTCTTGGGAGAAAACAGACACGATAGACGCGAAAAGCGCCGCCGCTTCAGACCAGTTCTTTTATAGTACAAACGTCCCACAATAGCAACAGGAAAGTCTCTTTTTGCCGCCGCGCCTACTCGCCGTCGTCGCCGATGGCATCAACCGGGCAGCTGTCCTTCGCATCCTGACATTGCTCTTCTTCGTCGGGGGTGGTTGGCTGCTTCTTCACACAGGCATACTGGTCGCCGCTGACAAAGTTCTCGGGGGCGCGCTCGACGCAGTCGTTGCAGAGGATGCATTCCTCGTCCACATAGTACTTGCCCGGCACGTTGCCCGAGGTCTTTCGGGATTTGTCCGCCATAGGTTTGGCTCTCCTTCGGAAAAATAAGACAGACTTGCCCGCTGTGCGGCATCCCCGGGACTTCGATTTGCCGATTTGATGGGGCCTGCCCGTCGCTCCCGAAATGTCATTGGCAGAGAGTGGGACCGAGAAATCAAGCGCAATCGGCGAAATCCGGCGTCGGCGTTTTCCGTTGACAGGGGCCTCGGATGAGCCATGCTCACGATCAGTCGCCGCGAACGGGCAGGGCCGGAGAGGTGGCCGAGCGGCTGAAGGCAGCGCCCTGCTAAGGCGTTAACGGGGGCAACCTCGTTCCTGGGTTCGAATCCCAGCCTCTCCGCCAGTTATTTCGATAAGCCATCAGAACGACCTTGACTCCCCCTCACTGTTTCTCTCCAATTGATTTTGCTTTGGTCGAGGGGATGGAGTCCCCCGGAAACCGCCTCAAAACGGCTGATGACTCCTACCAAGGTGAGCGTACCCTGGCAGGAGTCTCTCATGCCCCGCCCCTCGGCAAATTCCCCTCTTGCGACGAATGCTGACGCAGTCCACTACGATCGAGGTCGGGAGATTGCGTGGCAGCGACCTTTCGCTCCGCCTGAAGGCCGGATGACCCCTGTCCTGGATCAGATCCTTCAGACGATCGACCGTCTGGGATCGGAATCCGCCGCCGACTATCGGAGAATCCGCGAGCTGCGGGAGCGTCTGGAGAAGGGGCAATTTCATCTCGCCGTGCTGGGGCAATTCAAACGAGGCAAGAGCACTCTGCTCAACGCGCTCCTTGGGGAGGCGATTTTACCGACCTCGGTCAATCCGTTGACCTCAATCCCGACGTTCATCTCCTGGGGAAAGGCGCGGCATGTCCGTGTCTTCCACCTTGACGGCTGTCCGGGCAAGGAACTCTCTGGCGAGCATTCGGAAGAACTCGCGGCGTTCCTGTCCAAGTATGTCACCGAGGCCGAGAACCCGCACAACGAAAAAGGTGTATCACACGTCGAGGTCCTCCACCCAGCCCCGATTCTCCAGAAAGGGACTGTGCTGATTGATACGCCGGGGATCGGTTCCACATTCCGGCACAACACCGAAGCCACGCTCCGTTTCCTGGCCGAATGCGATGCCGCGCTATTCCTTGCGTCAGTCGATCCGCCGCTGACCGAAGTAGAGGTGGATTTCCTCAAGAGGGTCCTGGGTACGGTGCCCCGGCTTTTTTTCGTCCTGAACAAGGTGGACTATCTCCGTGACGAGGACAAGCAGCTCGCGCTGGACTTCTTAAGAAAGACCTTGAGTCACCATCTTGGGATTGCGGAGAACGTCCCTATTTTTGCCGTCTCGGCGCAAGGCGGGCTGGAGGCCAAACGGTCCGGAGATTCAACCGCCTGGGAGCGTAGCGGGCTGGCGGCGATCGAGAATCACCTGATTGGATTCCTGGCGAATGGCAAAGCCCTCGTCCTGCGCGATGCCATAGCGAGAAAGGCAGGGGATGTTGTCGCCGACATTCTGCTGCGGATTCGCCTGGCCATTCGCACACTTCAACTCCCGGTCGTGGATCTCCAGGAACGTCTCCGCGCTTTCGAACGAAAGTTGAAAGAAACCAAACAGCAGCGAACGATCGCCGAGGATCTGCTTTCGGGGGAACAAAAGCGACTGGCCACCGTTGTTGAGAGCGAAGCGGAACGGCTTCGACGCGCCGCACGCGACCATTTGCACAAGGCAATGGAAAAGTGTTTCGCCAATTCGGATTGGGAAACGTCCGACGAGCGCGTGGCTCAGAAATCTCTCGATGAGGCTGTCCCCCGTTTCTTCGAGCGGGAGTCGGGCGAGATGTTTCGCGCCTTTTCCCTTCGCGTGACAGAAGCGCTGCAGCCCCATCAGCAGCAAGCCGATGGGTTGATTGAGGCCGTCCGCAAGACGGCGTCGGGCATCTTCGATGTTGCCTATCAGGCAGCACAGAGTTCCCCCGCGCTCGAATTGACCCGTCAGCCCCACTGGGTCCGGCACGATTGGTCCACTGCGCTCGGCGCGATCCCCGTGGGTTTCCTCGCTCGCCTGGCACCGTTACGCATTCGCCGGTGGCGCGCCCGAAAGCTCTTGATGGGCCAAATTGAGTCGCTCGTTGTGCGGAACGTGGAAAACCTGCGCTGGTCCATGCTACAAAACCTCGATCATACCTTCCGCCGCTTCGGCTCGGGCCTGGAAGACCGCTTTCAAGAAACGATCACAGCCACCCTTGGCGCCATCCAAGCCGTAGGCGCGAAAAAACACGAAAAGGCGGAGACCGTTGCAGAAGAAATCGTCCGATTGCAGGCCGTCGAGCGAGAACTGGCAGAGATAAGCCACAGGCTTCAGGCCGCCGCTGAGGACGGGTAAAAAGGGCCGTTCATGGAGTATACCTGGTTGCATTCTTCGCTTTGGATCGGCTTGGCGCTGCTGGCCTCGCTGATCTCGATTCGAGTGGGAATATCCGTGGCCCTGATCGAGATCATGGTTGGCTCGTTTGCAGGCAATCTCATCGGCCTGACGGCCGCGCCATGGGTGAATTATCTGGCGGGAGTGGGAGCGATCCTGCTCACCTTTCTGGCCGGAGCGGAAATTGATCCCATGGTCGTCCGCAAGCATTTCCGGTCGAGCATGAGCATTGGGGTGGGCAGTTTCCTGGTGCCCTTTCTCGGCTGCCTTGTTTACACGCACTGCGTTTGCGCGTGGTCGTGGCAACAGGCTCAGATTGCGGGCATCGCGCTGTCCACAACGTCTGTGGCCGTGACCTATGCCGTGATGGTGGAGACCGGCTACAATCGGACCGAGATGGGCAAAATCATTCTGGCCGCTTGTTTCGTCACGGATCTGGGAACGGTTCTGGCGCTGGGTGTGCTATTTGCCAACTGCAATTTGTGGCTGGCGCTCTTCGCGGGCGTGACCGCCGTGGCGATGTGGTATCTTCCCAAATTCTCGCCTTGGTTCTTTGCGCGAGTCGGCAACCACGTCAGCGAACCGGAGACAAAGTTCATCCTGATGATTCTCTTTCTTCTCGGAGGGCTGGGCAACATCGCCAAGAGCGAAGCCGTGTTGCCGGCCTATCTCGTGGGGATGGTATTGGCGCCCTACTTTTTGAAAGAGAGAACCCTTGCTCAGCGCATGCGCGTGATCACCTTCACGCTCCTGACGCCTTTCTACTTTCTGAAGGCTGGCGCTCTGGTCCGATTCGGAACCGTCGTCGCTACGGCAGGACTCGTCGCGGTCCTGCTGGGACTCAAGATGCTCACAAAGTTCATTGGCGTCTGGCCGTTGACGCGGAAGTTCGACTTTGACCGTCGGGAGGGGATGTACACAACCCTGATGATGTCCACGGGGTTGACTTTCGGAAGCATCGCGGCTTTGTTCGGCTTGAACAACGGGATCATCACGCACGATCAATATACGATTCTGGTGGCAACCGTCATCGGTAGTGCGGTGGCGCCGACGTTGATCGCTCAACGATGGTTTCAGCCGGTGGTTGCGCCCGTCGAGGAGGAGATGGTCGAGCGTCGCCAGAGCGATGATGCCCGACCCACCGCTGCCGTCACAGATCGCCCGAAGGAAGGGAAAAATGCATAGGAAGATTTTGCACGGACTGGACGGCTCGGACGGGTCGTTCAAGGCTTTGGCGGAGGCGATTGATCTGGCGCGTCTTTATGGCGCGGAGCTGCACACTATTTCCGTCGAAGAAATCCCTCGCCTTGCTGAGACCGTCGGCGAGGTCATCGAGGAGAAAGAGGTCTCGAATCACCAGTTTCGCGCGGCCGTTCACAAAGCCAGAAGAATAGCGGCAGAGGCAGGTGTCGAGCTCCAGTCCCACGTGATCGTCGGCCACGAGGTGAAGACCATCATCGAATTCATCAAAGAGAACGCTCTCGACCTTCTTGTCATCGGTTTCATGGGCCATTCGGCCCTCTACGACCGCGTCATGGGAAGCACGTGCCAAAGCCTCGTGCGTCTGGTGCCGTGCTCGGTTCTCGTTGTGAAGTAGAAGAGTTCCGCTCGGTGGCCCGGACACTCCTGTCCGGTCCTTGATTCGATCGAGGAGGAGGGCAATGCGCATTCTAATCCTGTCTGATATCCATGCCAATACCTGGGCGTTGCGGGCGGCGGAACAGGACGCCGGGGCCGTGGATTACGTTCTGTGCGCCGGCGACACCGTCAACTACGGTCCCGATCCGCACGGCGCGATCCAATGGCTACGCGAGCGCCAAGCCTTGGTTGTCCGTGGAAACCATGATCATGCGGTCGCATTGGAGGCGGACCCCAAAGCGAGTCCCGCTAAACAGAAATTGGCGCTGGCCACACGCGATTGGACGCGGTCAGTGCTGTCGCCCGATGACCTTGCATGGCTGCTGGCTCTGCCGACCGGCCTGAACTGTGAACTGCACGGAACTCGTTTTGCCGTGGTTCACGCCACGCCCTGGGAACCGCTTTACGACTATCGCCTGACCCCACAGGCGGCTTCCAATCTGCTGGACCGCGCGGCCGTAGATACGGCCGCCGACGTCTTGGTTACCGGCCATACCCATTTGCCGTTTGCGCGAGAACACAAAGGCTTGATGATTGTCAACCCCGGCTCGCTGGGCCAGCCGCTGGATGGCGACCCGCGCGCCGCGTATGCGATTTGGGAGGAGGGAACGATCCGGCTGTGCCGGGTCTCTTATGATCTTGCGCCCGTGATCGATGCTTTGCGCCGCCTTCCGTTGGAACCACGGTTGATTGACAAGTTGGCTGCGATCCTGCGCGAGGGGCGAATCAAATGTAATGAGATAACGGGTGTCCTGGGGGATTACTGCGACAAGGATTGACTATGACTTGGTTCTTCTGCCCGCGATGCTGGAGCGACTTCGGTCAAGACCATGCGCGTTGTCCGAATTGCGGCTTCAATATCGTCGAGTATCAGAATTCTGCGGACTTCGTTGACAAGCTGATTCGGGCGCTCCGTCACCCCGAGCCGAGCATGCCGATACGCGCAACCTGGATTCTGGGCAAACGAAAAGAACGCCGGGCGGTGAATGACCTGATTGCTTTGGCCCGTGAAACCCCTGACCTCTATCTCTGCCGGGTTATCGTGCGCGCACTTGGAGAGATTGGCACGCCGGAGGCAATGAGATTTCTGGAAACCATCAGAGACCATCCAGCCAGGATTATCTCGGAAGACATTCGGCGCATATTGGATCGCCAAAACCAAACGGTAGGAACCTCATCGCAATCAAATCCAGGTAGTGTCAAAAGTTTCATGAAAGACTCGGCATGAAGGTTGGCCTTTGGGTGTTGAGATTATTGGATTTATCGCTTTTGGCAAAAGGCAGGGAGGGGGAGAG
>Ga0315274_10003623_pt1 | contig 22972 bp, 15 predicted proteins | sample YL17G02_20_MG_FD_203700 | JGI IMG/M metagenome (GOLD analysis project Ga0315274, IMG submission 203700) | Sediment microbial communities from Yellowstone Lake, YNP, Wyoming, USA - YL17G02_20 | ecosystem: Environmental > Aquatic > Freshwater > Lake > Sediment | place: USA: Wyoming | collected...
AAGTATGTAGCCGATGCATGACGCGTATCTGGATAGCAAACACCCCAAACCAAAGAAAGCAAAATTCCCACCACCCCACAAAAGGAAAAGCGCAGGTTGTCCTGCGCCTCTCCGTTGACGGAAACGGCCACCTGGCCTCAGCTACCGCTGCGCCGCAATGCGCACCGCCGACGTATGGCGAAGCCCGCCAACACCAAAGCCGTCATGAGAGCGCAGAGGTGCGGTTCTGGAACGGTCGTAATCTCAAAAGCCATGTCTTTGCTGTTGCCAGCGATAACCAGCTCATTCCACGTGGATGGGGCTTGGCCAAATGCCTGGTTGTCGCCGTAGGCTGCGTCATCCTGGAAGTGTTGTATGGAGGTCTTCCACCCGAAGAGGCTGGTTGTGTCGCCACTCACATTGGCTTGCACGTCGAGCCAGTAAATGGTGCCATACTCCTGGTTGATGGTCTGGCCCTCGGGAATCGTGAAATTGTACTGGTAGATCTTGGTATCCGTGCCGATGTTCTGCCCATTATTGGGGTTGTAGAACATTTCATGCCCGCCGTCTGGGACGTTTGCGTAGAAGATCTCCGTGTAACTCCCTGGGGCGAAGTCCCAACTCCCGATCAACGCGCCTGGGTGACTGGGGGTCTGGCCTTGCGCGGGGACGTCCTGGTGGATGCTCAGATGGAAACTCGTGTTGGGCGCGATCTGATCGAAGAGCCACGAACCCCAGACGTGAATGTCCGTGATCGGCCCAGACTGGTCACAGCGGAAATCATCAGCTACCACCTTGTTGTAGACCGGGTCTAACTTCCAGGAAGCCAACACATCATACCCATCGGCACTCGTGTCTGGCGGCTGCGTCCACTTGCTGACATCGCCCAAAGCCGGGGCGATCGACCCGATGAGGCCCGCCACCAGAACGGTGGTGAGCGGTACTGCGAATTGGATCCGAGACTGAGTGCGTCGCGACATAACAGTTTCCTTCCTCCAGAGCATCCTGCGGCAGCCTTGGCCACTCCCGAGTCGCCGTCGCTGTCAGCAAACTCATATCGATCATGCCCAGTCGGAGAGACTGAGTTATACAGGCCAACGCTCAGCCTCCTCGTGAAAATGTCAAGAATGAGTTATTCACAACCCTCCGCCGAACCGTGATGGTCCCTCCCGCCCTGCCTCGAGCGTGGCTAGCCCGCCCAGTTGGTCGCGCCGCCCAGGTCGGCCAGGAGATCCCCGATGGTCCAGTTGGGCTTAACCCGGGAGAGTCGATCGGCGTCCGCACCATGTTGCCACACTCCGTAACACAGCGCTCGGAACGGGTCGCGCTGCAGCGCCGGTTGCGCCAGCAAACCTCCGAGATAGCCGGCCAACACATCGCCGCTGCCGCCTTGGGCCAGATGGGGATTCCCGGACGGGTTGACCGCCACCTCGCCAGTGTCGCGTCCGACCAGGGTCTGGTGACCCTTTAATACGACCCAGGTTCCTCCGTAACGCCGGGAGAGTTCGCTTACGGCCGCGAACCGGTCCTGCTGGACCCGCGCCGTCGTGGTCCCGAGCATCCGGGCGGCTTCGCCCGGATGCGGGGTCACGACGCGCACACCGCCGTCCATCGGCTTGCCTGCCGGCAGCCAGTCCAGCGCACTGGCATCGACGATGACCGGCAGCGGCGAGTGTTCCCACAGGTAGCGGACCTCACTCTTGAACTCTGCTGAGAGGTTCGGATCGGCGAGTCCGGGGCCGATGAGGAACGCGGTGCACGAGTCGGGCAACGGCCAGGCGACGCGCCACGGGTGCACCATCACGGCCTGGAGTTGAGAAGCCACCGGCACATACACGCCTTCCTGCGTCAACAGCGTGACCAAGCCCGGCCTGGCCCGCAGCGCCCCGCGAGCAGCCAGGACCGCGGCCCCGTGAAAACCCACGCTGCCAGCCAGAATGACGATGTGCCCAAAGGTTCCTTTGTGCGCATCCACCGGCCGGTCCGGCGGATACCCGGTGAAGTCTTCTGGTAACGTCCAGTTCAACTCGCCGGTGAACGGGCAGGGGACCAGGCCAATCTCCGGCGCCACTTCCAGCCGGCCCACAAAACGCCAGGCCCCTTTCCGGAGCAGCCCCCGCTTGGGTGCGCCGAGGGTCAACGTGACTGCCGCCTGCACCGCTGCGCCGAACGGTTCACCCGTCTCGGCATCCAAGCCCGAGGGCGTATCGACCGCCAGGACCGGCACGCGCGACTGGTTGATGAGCTCAACCAGCCGGACCCAATCCGCGCTCAACGGACGGTTCAAGCCGGTGCCGAACAAGCCGTCGATGAGGAGTTGCGGGCGGGGCGTTAGGTGTTGGTTGAACCCCTCCGCCGCCACTCCCGGATGGGTCACTTCAACCAGGCCAACCGCGCGATCAGCCAGGTGGCGCTGCGCCAGGCGGGCGTCATCGCCGTTGTGGCCTTTGCCGGCGAGGATCAGGATGGTGTCGCCCGGGCGCGTGAGCTCCAAGGCTCGACGCGCCACGATCCGCCCCACCTGCTGGATGACCTCCGTTTCGGAGCGCCCCGCCTTCCAGCTGGCCTCCTCCCACTCACGCATTTGACCGACGCTAATGACGGGAACGGGCATGGGTTTCAAGCCGCACAACGCAATCTATTCCTTAGTCTTATGCGACGGCAAGTGCGGTTTTATAATCTCCCGCCACCGCGCGTAGCCTTTCGCGTTCAAATGCAGTTTGTCCTCGGCAAAAAGGTCCGCCCGCGGCTGGCCATCGGCGTCCACCAGCGGTGTGAACACGTCGATGTAAACCAGGTTCCGGCCTCGCCGGGCATAGGCCTCCACGAGCCGGTTGGCACTACGGACCTTGTCAACCAAGGACCAGCGCGCGGGACTGGGCTTGATCGAGATGAAGAGGATGGGCACGTCCGGCAACTTGGCGCGGACCTTCTCCACGAAGCCCCGGAAGTCGGCGCACACCCGATCGGGCGTCTTGCCGGCCGCGAGATCGTTGTCGCCGCCGTACAACAGGATCAGCCCGGGGCGGTAAGGCATCACCATGCGATCCGCAAAGGAGGTCACGTCTTCGATCTGCGAACCATCAAAACCGCGGTTGATCACCTTGACGCCCGCGAAATCCTCGGCCAGCGTCTTCCACAAGCGAATGCTGGAGCTGCCCACGAACAGGCAGGCCTGCGATGGCGGCGGGTTGGTTCGGTCCACAGCTTCGAAGGCCTGGATCGCCGATTCCCATTGGCCAGACCCGGCTTGAGCTTGTGCCCCAACCGCTAGCCATGCACAGCAAGCGGCCACGAAACCCACCGCCCAAGGACCGAGCAGCGCGTGGCGGATGGATTGCCCAAACACTAGCAGCGGGCCAAGCATTACCAACCTGTAATCCTGCGGTAAGGATCAAGTAAAGTTATTATGGCAGGGTGCTGCCCGTTGACGGAGCGCCTCCGGGTGGACCGCTCCGCCGGGCAGAGCGCCCATGGCACTGAATCGCTGGATTTGTATCAGACAAGCCGCACCGTAGATCGGGGCTGGCGTCCGAGCGAGCGCCAGACCTCCGTAACCAATCAGACAAACGACGAAAGGATTCGACGAATATGAATAACCTACTGAGGAAAAACGCCGGGCGGTACCTTGTGGCACTGGCTGCCGGGTTTGCCGCCATCATCGTGACCACCAGCCGGGCCTTTGATACCGAACCAAACGGAGCCAAGGCCACTAAGACCGCCGTGCCGCTTGCGGTCAACTCCGCGCCGCTGGAACGTGACACGAGGCTGGGAACCAGTTACGCGCCGATTGTCAAGAAGGTGGCCCCCAGCGTGGTCAATGTGTTTAGCGAAAAGAAGGTCCGAAATCCCTTCGGTTCGGACCTGAGACCGTTCTTCGGAGATCCCTTCCGTTGGTTCTTCGGCGAGCCGGAGGACGAACGCCCGCAGCGCCGCGCTCCCCGTTTTCAACGCCAGACCAGCCTCGGTTCGGGCGTCATCGTGACCAAGGACGGCTACATCCTCACCAACAACCATGTCGTGGACGGCGCCGACGAGATCCAGGTCTCCCTGCCGGACGACAGAAAGAAGGTCACGGCCAAAGTTGTCGGGCGTGATCCGAAGACGGACATCGCGGTGTTGAAGATCGACGCCCGGGACCTGCCCTTCGCCACACTCGCCGACAGCGACAAGATCGAAGTAGGCGACGTGGTGCTGGCGATCGGCAATCCATTCGGCATAGGGCAGACGGTGACAGTGGGGATCATCAGCGGCCTCGGTCGCAGCAATCTGGGCATCGAGAGCTATGAAGACTTCATCCAGACCGACGCGGCGATCAATCCGGGCAATTCCGGGGGCCCGCTGGTGGACACCGAAGGGCGTGTGATCGGGATTAACACTGCAATCTACAGCCGCAGCGGAGGTAATCAGGGCGTGGGGTTCGCCGTGCCGGTTAATATGGCCAGGACCGTGATGGACAGCCTGGTCAAAAAGGGCCGTGTGGACCGCGGCTTCCTGGGTGTCGGCTTAAAGGACCCGACCTCGGATCTCGCCAAGGAATTCAAAGCCCCGGAGAGCGGGGGAGTCCTTGTGACCGAAGTCACGGAAAACAGCGCCGCTTCCGAGGCGGGCTTGAAGGAAGGGGATGTCATCGCTGAATTCGACGGGAAGCCAGTGCGGGATCGCCAGCACCTGCGCTTGGTCGTTGGTCAGACCGCGCCCGGTTCCAAGGTCGAAGTGAAGGTCCTGCGCGACGGCAAGGAAAAGACTTTCAAAGTGACGCTCAAGGAAATGCCGGAACAACAGGTGGCCTCCAGCAGCAGCCAGGGATCCGATGAAGAGTCCGACGCGCTTAACGGCGTGGAAGTGGCTGACCTCAGCTCGGCGGCACGTAACCGCTACCGGCTGCCCCCGAATCTGAAAGGAGCGCTGATTACCAGCGTCGATCCGGATTCGACCTCTGCCGAGTGGTTGCGCGAGGGCGACGTCATCCAGGAGATCGATCACAAGCCGGTGCGCAATGCCCAGGAAGCCGTGGAAATCAGCAAACGCGTCAAGGCCCGGAAAGTCCTCGTGAAGATCTGGCGTGATGGCGGCACGGACTTCGTGGTCGTGGACGAGTCCAAGGGCAAAGAACACTGAACCCGCCCGCCCAGCGTTGCCCCGGACTCAGGTCCGGGGTAACTTTTTACGTGGCGCTCACCGGTCCACCCGTGGCAGTCTATGGACGATACCCGTTGCCCCGGCGAAGTGCTGGTCGGCAAGGTGGACACCGCGACGACCGACGATTGCCCTATGCGCATACTGGTCATCGAAGACGATAAGAAGATCGCTTCGTTCATCACCAAGGGCCTGAAGCAAAACGGCTTTGCCGTTGATCACGCCAGTGATGGCGAGGCCGGTCTGGACCTGGCCCTCATCGCGCCCTACGACGCCGCCATCATCGACATCATGCTGCCCAAGCGGGACGGGTTGAGCGTGCTGCAGGCACTGCGCAACCGGAACCTCGATGTCCCAGTGCTCATCCTCAGCGCCAAGGCCTCGCTGGACGATCGTATCAAGGGACTCCAGAGCGGGGGGGATGATTACCTGGTCAAACCTTTCGCGTTCAGTGAACTCCTGGCCCGGATGCAGGCCCTCATCCGACGCGCCACCCGCGCCACCGAACCCACCACCCTCTCCCTGGCCGACCTCCACATGAACTTGCTGACACGCGAGGTCACGCGGGACGGCCGACAGCTCGAACTACACGCGCGCGAGTTTGCGCTGCTGGAGTACCTCCTGCGCAACGCCGGCCGCGTCGTGACCAAGACGATGTTGTTGGAGCACGTCTGGAACTACAGCTTCGATCCGCAAACCAACGTCGTGGATGTGCTGGTCTGTCGGTTGCGCAACAAGGTGGACCGCGATTTTGAGCCTAAACTGATTCACACCTTGCGCGGAGTGGGCTATGTCCTCAAGAAAGCTTGAGCGAGTCGGGTTGAGCTTCAGTCTCCGCCTCAACCTCTGGTATGCGGCCTTTTTCAACTTCGCCTGCCTGGGCCTCTTTCTCCTCGCTTACTTCGTTCTCGCTTCGTCGATCCAGCAGAAGGAAAAAGAACTCATCCGCGCCAAACTCGAAGAGTACCGCGCCTGGTACCAAGCCGGCGGCCTGGCCGGCCTGAGCGAGAGGCTCCTCAATACCCCGGGCAGCGGCAAAAACGCCTTCTTCGTCCGCGTGGCCAGCCCCAGAAACAATGTCCTCTTCTTCAGCGTGCCGGAGGACTGGCAGGGCTTCGATTTCCGCTCCATCAACCCCGTCGGCGTCGATGAACAGCAGACCTGGCACCTGCTCACCGGCAAGAACCGCCGGCAGGTCTGGCTGATCGCCTCAACCTACCTCGAAGACGGCCGCTTGCTCCAGGTCGGCAAAAGCACGGCCAACGCCCAGGAACTCCTCGCCCACTTCCGCACGGTCTTCGGCCTCGCTATGGTCGCGGTCGTGTTGCTGGGATTTGCCGGCGGAGGATTCCTCACTTACCGCGCCTTGACGCCTATCCGTCAGTTGATTCATACGGTCCACAGCATCATCGAAACCGGCCGGATGAGCGCGCGCGTGCCCGTCAGCCAGACCCGCGACGAACTGGGTGAACTGGTCAGCCTGTTCAACCGGATGCTGGAGAAAAACGAGACCCTGATCCGCGGTATGAGAGAGGCCCTGGACAACGTCGCCCACGACCTGCGCACCCCGATGACCCGTTTGCGCGGCACCGCCGAACTCGCCCTGCAAACGACCGACCATGAAGCCTGCCGCGAGGCGCTCGCTGATTCGATGGAGGAATCCGAGCGCGCGCTGACCATGCTCAAGACCCTCATGGACATCTCCGAGGCCGAGACCGGGACCATGAAGCTCAACCTTACCCGGTTCGACCTTCCGGCCCTCATCCGCGACGTCATCGACCTGTATGGCATTGTGGCCGAAGACAAACAGGTGAGCCTCCAGACTACGCTCCCGAACGAACTGCCGATCCTGGCCGACCGGAATCGCATCCAACAAGCGCTGGCCAACCTGCTCGACAACGCCATCAAATACAATCTCCCCAACGGCCGGGTAGAGATCTGCGCGGAGCAAAAGGATCACGAAGCGGTCATCCAGGTCAAGGACACTGGGGTTGGTATCCCGTCGGAAGAACAGCCCAGAATCTGGGAGCGACTTTACCGCGGCGACAAAAGCCGCCACGAAAAGGGGCTGGGCTTGGGCCTGAGCCTGGTACGAGCGGTGGTCCAGGCGCACCACGGGACCGCCGAGGTGTCCAGCCAGGCGGGCCAAGGCTCCGTCTTCACCATCCGACTGCCGTTCCTGCCAAGGGGTCACATCTCAACATTCAACAAATAGACACGACGCAGTCGTCAGTCCCTGCTTTTCGAGGCAGCCGGAACCTCCCGCAGAGAATCAATTGTTGAATGTTGAGATCTGACCCCTTGGCCTGCTTCCACCTTGTCCGCCAAAAACTCCAGAAAAGCCCTTTCGTCTGCAACTCGCTCTACTGCCATTACGAATCTGCCATACCGCTGCGGCATCGGGAGCGGATTAGGCTTGAATATCCCCTCGCTGTCCCTTCCAATCTCACCTTGTAGCTATCTGCGTACGCCATCGGGTCTTGGGCTTTATCCGCGGGCTTTGTGTTTGATTGCCTTAATGCGCTCCGAATCCATGAACTGTAACCACTCAAGATTCGGATTCAACCTGTCCGACCACACAGCACCGTTGCTCCTCGCCGCAACGCTCGTGATCGCAATAACCAAAGCCGCCAACGCCCAACGACCGGCCATCCTGTCGCCGCCGACAGCGGGTGTGGGATCGGACAGTGAGCTCTACCGCAACCCGAGCCAACCAGCCCGGGCCAGCCAGTTCGGGCCGAAGCGCACCGATCCAGCCCAGGGAGGGCCCCGCCACGCCTACTCCCCGTTCGATGAGGCAAACAAACCGAAACCCTACGAGCCCAAGCCGACCGATTACATCCAGGGAAGCGTCGTGGTGAAACTGAAGCCACAGGTCAACGTGAACCTGCAAGCTGCCCTGGCCCCGCTCCGGCAGCGCCTCGCCTTGCAGGGCGTCGAGAGACTGGACCCCATCTTCCCGGGCGCGAATCCGGCGATCCAACTGCAAAGCCTCGCCGGAAAAGACGCCCAGGCTCGACCGGACCTGAGCCGTTGGTTCAAGGCACAGACTGCCACAGGGGCGGATGTCCAGGCATTGGCTGCCAAACTGGCCGCCGACCCGGACGTCGAGGTGGCCGGGCCTGACTTCATTCGCCGGCCGGTGGGCCAAGCCCGGGCCGCGAGTCTCCAGCAGGCGAACTCGAGCTCGGCGGCGGCTGGCTTGCCAAGCGCCGGCACCGATCCGCTCTACGCCCAGCAATGGCATTTGGCGGCGGCCAAGGTACCCGAGGCATGGGCCTACCTGGAAAGTCAGGGGTTGCCACCCGGCGGCAGCCGTGACGTCGTCGTGGCCGTGATCGACACCGGGGTCGATATCAACCATCTCGATCTGGCGGCGAATATCTGGACCAACAGCCGCGAGATCGCCGGCAATGGCCTCGACGATGATAACGACGGGTTCGTGGACGACGTGCATGGGGTGGACGTGATCACCGGCACGGGCAACCCGATGGACGATCATGGCCACGGAACGCACGTGGCGGGGATCATCGCCGCCCAGGCCAGCAACGGCCAGGGCGGCGTGGGCGTGGCCTACAATGTGCAGATCATGCCGATCAAGGCCGCGCAGTATTCCGGCGTGCTGGCCTCCTCCGACGTCGCCAAGGCGGTCAATTACGCCGTAGCACATGGCGCCGACATCATCAACATGTCGTTTGGCGGCTATGCGAGGTCCCAGATCGAGGAAGACGCCTTGGCGGTGGCGTTCGGCCAATGCGTGCTTGTAGCTGCGGCAGGAAATGATGGTTATCACAACGAGCCGTGCGACGCTCAGGGATCGCCGCGACCGATGTATCCGGCCGCGTACAACTGGGTCCTCGGCGTGATGGCGCGAACGCAGAATCCGGACTCCAAGGGGAACTACCTGGCCGGCTTCTCGAACTTCGACGGCGTTCCGAGCACGAAGGTGGAATATGAGCTCATGGCGCCAGGGGTGGACGTGTGGAGCACGCTGCCCAACAACCAGTATGCCGCCTGGGACGGCACCTCGATGGCGGCGCCGATCGTCTCGGGTATGGCGGCCCTCGCCCGCACCAAGTGGAGCAACAAAGACACGTATTCTTCTCGCTTCATCATGGGGCAAATCGCGACGACCGGCGGCAGCCTCCAGGGGCGGCTCAATGCCAAGGGAGAAGCTGTCTCTTACCACGTCTCGGACGCTCTGGCGGCCCTAACCATTACACCCAAACCGCAACTTGCCTACCTCGAGCTCTGGCTCTTCGACACAACGCAGCAGGCGGCCAACGATGACAACGATGGCATCGTGGACGCAGGGGAGACCGTCGATCTGGCGGTCGTCATTCGCAACCAATGGGGCCAGGCTAACCAGGTCTCCGTCAAACTTGAGGCATGGGCGGAAGGTGCGGTTCAAGCGGACCCCTACGTGACCTGGACAACGGACACGGTGGATTACGGGGCGATTGGTTCGTTCAATTGGGACGACAACGGCTTGATCTACGATGTCCAACAGACGATCACCGGGGTCCGCAACCCGTTTCGTTTCAGCGTTTCGGCAAGCTGCCCCAACAACCATCTCATTCCGTTTCGGGTGACGATGACCGCGAGGAACGGCCTGGATCCGCAAGACTCGCAGGTTTACACGTCCCAGTCGCGGTTCAGCTTGATGGTCCAGCGCGGCAGAGAGCTGCCGCGGATCATCTCGCAGGACATGACCCTGACAAAAGACGATTTTTGGCTGGTCCCCAACCAGGTGCTGATCGAGAGCGGGGCGACCCTGCGAGTTACTGAGGGGACACAAATCCAATTCTGGAGCACCGATCCGAACAAACCTTATACCGGCGGAGCCAGGGCCCTATGGCAGGTCGAAGGGAATCTTTTTGTTCAAGGCTCAGCGGATGATCCTGTCGAGTTGTTCAATAGCCCGGCTTATCCGGCATACCCGGTTGTCATCAACGTGGCTGGGAGCGGTGCGGCCGAAATGCGCTACGCCCGTGTGCTCAACCCGAAGCTGGGCGCCGACGTCGGTGTGCCCTTTCGCCTCATCGACCATTGTTACTTTGAACAAGAAGGTTTGACGATGATGTTGTACATCTATCAGCAGGGTGATATCGGTATAACTGGTCCTGACGTGAACGCCGTATTGACCTCCTCGTCGGTGCATCGGAAGCTTGGGTACCGCGACTTTTTCCCACCCGAAAGCAGATTCGGCAGGTTCACGTACCTGCTCTCCTCGGCCCAAAACCTCTTTGACTCATGCGACGCCTGGATTCAGCCGCGTTCGGCCCAGGGCAATGTCTTTCTGAAGAATTATCGTGAGTCTAAGCAAGGGAAGGTTTTGGAATCCTGGGCAGTCAACGCGGGCTTCCTCATTTCGGCAACCAACTCGGCGAGGGCTGTGTTCCCCGAAGTCCGGGAGGGCAAGACTTACTTTGCCGTGAGCAGCCTGACTGGCTTTGACGGGGCTGAGGCCTTCGCTCAACAGTTGGGTGGGCATCTGGTGGCGATCAATGACGCCACCGAAAACCAGTTCGTCCGCACGTACCTGGGCGACCTGCAAAACCGGGTCCGCGGGGCGTACGCGAATCTGGACTCCATGACCTTCTCTGGCAGCGGCGTGATCGGCTTGGTGAGGCAGGGTACCGATGGCCCGTTCCTTTGGACCAGTAGTGAGCTGATGGCCTTTACCAACTGGACCGGCGGTGCCCCCTCACCAAGTTGGCCCGCCACGTCGGCAAGGGCTTGTGCGGTTCAGAGCTGGGGAACCGGCGAATGGGAGGAGATTCAGATCGATCGGACCAATCCATGGAATCCATACCTTCTGGAAGTCCCCGGCAGCTTGACTCAAGCCGACCTGGATGCTGCCAGAGAGGTATTTCTACGCCAGCCGACCTGCGGGACCTTCAAAAACAACGCCATCTTGAACTACTGGTGGGACCCCCGGCCAGACCGTCGGCTTTGGTTCAAGGTGATGCCTAACGAGAACCTGGGTAACCGTGGCCGAGACGCGCGCTTCTACATCGGCGAGAACTACTGGGGTACTACCTCGGCTACTCTGATTGAGGGTTCAATCTGGGATTACCAGGATGACTTCAACCTGGGCCGTTACGTGTGGGAGCCGGTGCTCACCGAGCCTCCCGCCGACTGCTACCCGTTTGTGGTGAATGTGAGCTTATCAACGGGTGCCGGGGCGAACATGGCTGTTGTGGGCGCTGAGCCCGTGACGTTCAGAGTGACGTTCAACCGTGACATGAACACCAGCGTTCAACCGCAGGTTTCCTTCGGGCCGGACACGCCGCTGACCGACTACACCGTTCATCCAATTGGTGGTGGTTGGCAGGATCCACGGACTTGGGCGGGCACCTTCAACATCACCCCGACCACCGGTGACGGTTACCAGTTGGTCCGGGTAGCGGGCGCGGTGGTGGCGGATGATCCGTGGCTGGTTACGGGGGATGACGCCGGGCGATTTCGGTTCGAGATCATTAGTTCCGGCACGGAATCGATGAACCTCCAGGCCACCGGCGGCGAGGGGAAGGTCGAGCTGAGCTGGATGCAGGATGATTTCGAGTTGCTGGCCGGCTATAACCTCTATCGTTCCACCAACCCGAGCAACAACTTCGCCCGCATCAACTCGAGCATTGTCCCCACGCAACAGAAGTCGTACCGCGACAGTCAGGTTCAACCTGGCCAGCCGTATTACTACAAGTTCACCGTCATCAAGACGGACATGGGCGAATCGGATTTTTCGAACGTCGCCCAAGGCACCCCGCTGGATACGATTCCGCCGGTCATCGCGCACACGCCACTCACCAGCGCGCCGCCCGGCTTGCCACTAACGCTCTCAGCCGACGTGACGGACAACGTGGGCGTTCAAGGCGTCACGCTGTTCTATCGCACGATCGGCGGCGGCAGCTATGCCTCCCGCGCCATGACGAAGACCACGGGCGATCGCTACTCCGCGACGGTGGAAGGCTCCCGTCTGGTCTCGCCCGGTCTGGAGTACTACCTCGAAGCGACGGATGGAGTGAGCGCGGTCCGCTCCGGCCGCGCTGAACTCCCCTGGCAGATCACGGTGGTGGACAAACCGGTGGTCACGACCGTCACTCCGAATCACGGTTCCTCCGCCGGCGGCGCCGCGGTGACCATTGCCGGCGCCAATTTCAAGACGGGCGCCAAGGTCAGTTTTGGCGGCGTGCCCGCGTCGGACGTGGTCGTGGTCAGCGGCAGTCAGATCACCTGCACGAGCCCGCCACACTTCCCGGCCACGGTGGATGTCACGGTCAGCGACCCGAGTGGGCAGAGCGGAGTTTTGTTACGTAGTTACGGCTTCCAGAGTGATGCGGCGAGTGTTAGCCTGCCGAACACCGGCGGAGGCAGGAGCGCGATTGTGGAGGTGCCCGTCGCGGCGGCCAACTTCAACGGCTTGGCTTCGGCCGCTTTCACCGTGAAGTTCGATGCCAGCGTGCTCCGCGGACGAACCGCTCGCACGGGCAGTCTGACGCCGGGTTGGAACGTCGTCATCAACACCAACACGGCCGGGGAACTCCGTGTCGCGATGGCCAGTACGGGAGGCCCGATCAGCGGTTCCGGGGTGCTCGCGAACCTGGAATTGGAGGTGCTCGGATCTCCGGGCGCCAACAGCGCCCTGCAACTCGTCGGCGTCTCGCTCAACGATGGCGCCATCCCGGCCCAGACCGCCGACGGTTCGTTCGCGGTGGGCTTGGTCTATGACGTGAGCGGCAAGACGACGTTTTGGAAGAACGGCTCGCCCGTACCGGGCGTGCAACTCGCCTTGCAGGGCAATCGCGTGTATGCCGGCCAGAGTCAGACCAACGGCAGCTACAGAGTCGCGGGGGCTGACACGGGGAACTACACGTTGACGCCGGCCAAGTCCGACGGCGTCGGCGGGATCACGGCCTACGATGCGTCGCTGGCGCTCCAGCACGACGCGCGCTTGATCACGTTGAGCGGCAGCGCGGGGACAGCCGCCGACGTGGATAAGTCCGGGAAGGTCACCTCGCTGGATGCCTTCTATATTCTCCAAAAGGCGGTGGACTTGATTTCGCTGCCCTTCGCTGGCGCGGGGGTGGTGTGGGATTTCAGTCCCACGAACCGGGTTTACACCAACCTCAGCGGCAGCCAGGTGAACCAGGACTTTACGGCGATCCTCCTGGGCGATGTTTCAGGCAACTGGCCGGGGGTGGAAGGCCAATCCCAGGCGGCACGACCAGCTTTAGCTTTGCAGGGCAGGCAACGCGCGACGGCCACCCCGGCACTGATCGGCCTGTTCACCTCGGCAAACGGGCTATCCCGCAGCAACGAAGTCAGGGTCCTGTTGAGAAGCGACCAGCCGCAGGTTTACAGCGTGGATCTGCGGCTAACTTACAGCCCAACCAACGCACGCGTGACGAAGGTCAGGCCCGGCTGGCTGTCCGGGACGATGCTGCTCGTCAGTAACACGAATGTGGCCGGTGAAATCCGCGCCGGTTTGGCGACGGCAACTCCCATCGCCGGGGACGGCAGTCTCCTGGAAATCAGTTTCGAGAGCCGGCCGGCAGATTTGCAGATCGCCGGTGTGAAGATCAACGAGGGCGAGATCCCCGTGCAGGTGGTATCCAGCTTGGCGGCTTTCAACTCGGTCCCGGTGGTCAAGGAGGTTCAAGTGGATGGCGCCCGGAATGTGACTCTCAGATGCTCCGCCGTTCCCGGCCGGACTTATCGCCTCCAATACAAAAACCGGCTGAGCGATGCTACGTGGCAACAGTTGGGATCGGACCTGGTAGCCGGGGCGGACCTGGCCACGTTCTCTGACAGCGCTGCCGGCAGTCCGGGGCAGCGTTACTACCAAGTCATGTTGGTCGAGTAAGCGCATGCCCCCCCCTGAGAAGCGAGGGTGCCTCGGCGAGACGATTGGGGCTAACGGTCAGGTCATGGGTGCGGTGGTCGAGGCTTTCGCGGACTAATGCAGCCAGCTTGGAGGGCTGATACGGTTTGGGCAGAAAGTTGAATCCAGCCATCAGCGTCAGGTCTTTGCCGGCGATGCCCTGGCTGTAACCGCTCGTGTAGATGACCCGCAAGGTGGGTTTCTGTCCTTGCAGCCGTTCCGCCAACTGGCGACCGTTGATGCCGCCCGGCATGACCATGTCGGTCACCAACAGGTCAATGTCCTGGTGGTGTTGCGCCCAGACTGCAAGCGCCTGCACACCGGATTCGGCGGCGAGCATGCGGTAGCCGTGCTGGCGCAGGATCTCCACGACCAGGTCGCGGACGGGCGTTTCATCTTCGACCACCAGGATCGTTTCCGTGCCGCGAGCGGACCTGAGTGGGGCTGCGGCATACGACACCGGTTGTGGCGTCCTGGTGATGGCCGGGAAGAAGATCCTGAAGTTCGTGCCACGGCCGAGATCGCTGTGGACTTCCACCCAGCCGCTGTGTTGCTGCACGATGTTATAGACGGTGGTCAGGCCAAGTCCCGTGCCCTTGCCAGGTTCCTTGGTCGTAAAGAACGGGTCGAAAATCCGGTTCAGAATGGCGGAATCAATGCCGCAGCCGGTATCCGCGACACTCAGGCAAACGAACGGGCCTGGTTTGGCTTGAGGATGCTCCCGTGCCTGGGTTTCCGTAAGCGTTATGGGTTCAGTGCCGATGGTGAGCTGGCCGCCACGCGGCATGGCATCCCGCGCATTGACGACGAGATTCATGAGGACTTGTTCGATCATGCCGTTATCGGCGTGGACCGCGGGCAAGGCGGGCGCAGGCTGGGTCAGGACCACGATGTCTTCACTGAGTACTCGGTGCAGCATCTTGGAGACACTCTGGATGACCTCATTGAGATCGAGCCATTGGGGCTGGAGGACCTGCTTGCGGCTAAGGGCCAGCAACTGCTTGACCAGATTCGTGGCGCGGTCGGCCGCCAGCGCGATCTTGGCCAGGGATTTCGCGCCGTCCGGTCGAAGGGCCTCCGCGCTTCGCAGCAGACTGGTATGACCTTGAATGACGGTCAGCAAGTTGTTGAAATCGTGTGCCACCCCGGCCGCCAACTGCCCGATGGCCTCCATCTTCTGCGCGTGCCGCAGTTGGGCTTCGAGGCTCAACCGCTCGGTCATATCGGTGGCATAGCAGTGCACGGTGCGACTAACCGGGATCGGGAAGAACCCCCAGGAAAGTGTGCGGTGGCCGACGGACGTTTGCAGTTGCAGCCGGTTGTGGCCGCTGGCCAGGCATTCCGAGACAATCGCGGGCGTCTCCGGCGGCAGCAGTGCCTCGGGCGATTCCTTGCCCAGGGCGCGCGCCATGGCTTGGGCCGCAACATTACAGTAGCTGAGGCTGCCGTCGGCGGCCAGTTCGAAGACCGGATTGGGGTTCTGGTGGGCAAAGGCGGCCAGCTTCTGGATCTTCTCCTCGGCGCGTTTGCGTTCCAGGGCGTATCGGAGCGAACGCTCCAGAAACGTCGCGTTGATCTGCCCCTTGACCAGGAAGTCCGCCGCGCCGGCGCGCATGGCCTGCAAATCGACTTCGTGATCTCCCAGGCCGGTCAGCAGGATCATCGGGGCGCAGTTACCCTGGCGCCGTCCCTCCTGCACCAGGTCAAGCCCGCTCCGCGCGCCCAGGCGATAATCGACCAGGTAGATATCGTGCTGCCGGGTGAGGATGGCGTCCAGTGCCGTGTCGAATTGGTCGAGCCACTGCAATTCGTAGCGGCCCCCGTTCATCTCCGCGAAGAGCTCGCGGGTGATCAGGTAATCCTCTTCATCATCATCAACCAGCAAGACTCTGATGAGGCTTTGGGAGGTGTCAGGTTGCACACTCTGGGCTCGGAAGCTCGACGATCTCGAACCAATACTTGCCCAACACTGTGATCGTCTCAACCAGTGCGGCGAAGGAGACCGGTTTGGTGATGTAGGAGTTAACCCCCAGATCGTATGAGCGCAGGATGTCTTCTTCGGCTTTGGAGGTGGTCAGCACGACAACGGGAATGCGGCGCAACTCCGGATCGGCCTTGATTTCCTTGAGGGCTTCGCGTCCGTCCTTGCGGGGCATGTTCAGGTCGAGCAGGATCAGGCCGGGCAAGCGCATGCCCGCCAGTGCCGCGTACGGGCCGCGTCGGTAGAGATAGTCCACCAACTGTTCGCCATCTTCCACGAAATGGATGTCGTTGGCCAGGCGGCATTCCATCATGGCGTCTTTGGTCATCTGGCGATCATCCGGGTCATCGTCAGCGAGGAGGATTGTGATGGTTTCGCCGTCGTTTCTCATGCGCAGGTCTGGGATTGGGGTGAATGAACCGGCAGTTTCACAATGAACGTGGCGCCTTCTCCGGGTTTGCTCGTGGCCGTGATCTGGCCGCCATGGTGTTCGACAATGCGTCGGGCAATGGCCAGGCCCATGCCCGTGCCTTCATAAGTGGAGCGGCTGTGGAGCCGCTGGAACACGTTGAAGATCCGGTCCACGTACTTCTCGTCGAAGCCGATGCCCTGGTCGGCCACGGTCAACTCCAGGACCTCGCGCAACGGAGCATTGCGTGGCGCGTCGGACACGCGTTCGAGCAACACTGTGGCTGCGACCTTGACGATCGGTTTGTCACCGGGCCGATGGAACTTCAGCGCGTTGCCGATCAGGTTTTGCAGGAGCTGGCGCATTTGCAGAGGTTCGGCCTCGATCGCGGGCAGGTCGCCCACTTCGACCTGCGCCTGCAATTGCTCGATGCGCGCCTCCAGGTCGCCCAGGACCTCGCGGGCTACATTGGCCAGGTCCACCCGAACGAACGGTTGGGACTTGGTCGCGAGGCGTGAGAAGGTCAGCAGGTCGTTGATCAACGTCTGCATGCGGCCGGCCGCCTTAAGCATCCGCTCCAGATAATCACGGCCTTGCTCGCCGAGGGCCTCGCCACATTTGGCCCGCAGGCGGTCGCCAAAGACGCTGACCTTGCGGAGTGGCTCCTGGAGATCGTGCGACGCCACGTAGGCAAAGTCCTGGAGCTCCCGGTTGCTGCGTTCGAGCCGGCCCGCCAAATCCCGCAACGCCGCCTCCGCCTGTTTGCGCTCGGTGATGTCGGTGAATATGCCCAGCAGTCCGATCACCTCCCCGTCGTCGCCGACGACCGGTGTTTTGACGACCTCCACGATGCGCCGCTTGCCGCCGGAGATGTTGAACTCCTCGATGGTTTCGGGCTGGCGCTGGGCCATGATGCGCCGGTCATCCGCGCGGTATTTGTCGGCGAGTTCAGGGGGAAAGAAATCGCCATCCGTCTTGCCTGCCAGGTCCTCGGGTTGAAGCCCCAGGTCCGCGGCAAAGGCCGCGTTGACCGAAAGGAACACGGAATCACGGTCTTTGAAGAAGACCCGTTGAGGCAGGCTTTCAATGAGGGTATGATAGCGTCGTTCAAGCTCGCACAGGGCCGCTCTGTCCCGCGCAGCCGACGTCCAGGGGCCGTCGGTGAGAAGGGGGGCGACCGGCGCGAGCGGTGTGGGGCCGCCGGGGGGCTGGCCTGATGTTTCCAGAGTCCGCTGCATACGAGTGTTCAAAATCACACGGTCATTTCCAGGAATGGGCCGGCTCCCACAGAGAGGCGCAGCACCCATTATACGACTTAAACACCCTTACAAATGGCCGACGCTAAAGGTGTCGGCTGTTTGCCTCAATTACTTAAGCCCCGTTCCAGGTCCCCGGAGGCGGTCGCCACTGGTTGAAGCGAGCCGAGCAGGCAGGGTGGCTTCCGCCAAAGGACACCCCTCAGTCCGTCGGCCAGTAACGGGAGTCGAACGTGTTGGCGGCCTGGGGACGGTCACAGCCCATGTCTGAACCGAGAAAGTGGTTTGACTGGGCCGGCGGGTTTCTATATACACGACGTCAGAAGTCCCGCCGCGTGAGGGCACGCGGCCTACATAACCCTGTAGGCCGGGTCCCCTGACCCGGCGCAACCACTTATGTCGTTGTGTACCGAGTGGCGACGGATCGGCAAAGAATAATCGTGGAGGAGAAAGGACTGCGTGTATGGCACTGAAAGTGGAGCGGGTGGATACTTGGGCTGCCTCGCTGGAGGACAAGCCGGGTAACCTGGCGGCCAAGCTCAACGCCCTGGCGAATGCCGGGGTGAATCTCGAGTTTGTGATAGCCCGGCGTGGGCCGGACGAAGCAGGCACCGGTGTGGTCTTCGTGACCCCTATCCAGGGAGCGGCGGAGTGTCGCGCGGCGCGAAAGTCAGGCTTCAAGAAGACCAGGAGCCTTCACACGGTGCGAGTCGAGGGCACGGACAAAAAGGGCGAAGGAGCAAGGCTCACTCAATCGTTGGCTCAGCAAGGACTGAACCTCCGCGGGTTATCGGCGGCAGCGATTGGGCAGAGATTTGTGTCCCACATTGCGCTCGACTCTGGCGCGGACGCGGCGAAGGCCGTGCGGATTCTGCGAGGGTTGTGAGGGCATCCTGTTGGCCGGGAGCTTGGAGCGCGCCGGCCAACCCGGAAACGCGGCGTGGAAGGTTGGCGCGACCGCCAGTGAGGGCCGGTTTATGAGCCGCATCAACGGTCGTCACTTCATCCGCCGCTGCGAACAAATGGGCATCAACACGTGTCAGGTCCGGAAGATCCTGGCCGCCGCGTGCATTATAATGGTCTTCACCTTGCTCATAGCGATTAAGCTGACCAATGAGAATTCGCCAACCGTGACTGCGGCCGGGATCCGCGCCCAGGGTCCTTGGGCCTGGGCTCAAGCCAGTTTCCACGGGCTGCGCATTGGGCGGGACCGCATGGCGTTGGCCTGGGCGTCCTGTTCAAACTGTTCGGCCTTTGGGTCCCACCGGAGCTTGCGTCCGGTCTTGATCGCGATATTGGCCAGGTGACAGACGGTCGAGACCCGGTGCCCGATATCGACCGGGAAATAAGGGTCTTTGCGGCTCTTGACGCAGTCGAGGAAGTCGCGGTGTTCGCCGGCGGGGTTGGTGTAGAGGTGGATTTCGTTGGGGCCGATCCGGGCGTCCAGGATCTCCTTGGAGCTGGCTTCGAGCTGGCCCAGCCAGCCGCGGTTACCCACCCAGCCATCGGTGCCGATGAACTTGATGCTGGGGTTGCCGGGCGTGCAGGTCATCACGACGCCGTTCGCGTACCGGTAGGTCACGTCGTAGTCCTTGACGGTGTTGTAGAGCCCGCCTTCCCAGAACGTGCCGGTCCCCTCGACCTCCACCGGGCCGCTCCGTTCGGTGTCGTTGGCCCATTGGGCGGTGTCGAACAAGTGCGCGCCCCAGTCGCAGATGATCCCGCCCGAATAATCCTGGATCCAACGGAAATTGAAGTGGACGCGGTCTTTGGTGTAGGGCGCCACCGGGGCTGGGCCCAGCCACATATCCCAGTCGAGCTCGGGCGGCACCGGCTGTGGGGTCGGGTCGCCGGGCACAGCAGGTTGCTTGGGCAGGATCACTTCGATCCGTTGCAGCTTGCCGATGCGCCCATTGCGCACCAGTTCGGCCATGCGATGATACACCGGTATCGAACGGTCCTCGGTGCTGGTCTGGAAGACGCGCCCGTGTTTGCGGACCGTGTCGATCAGGATCCTGCCCTCGGCAATGGTCAGTGTGGGTTTCTCGCATTGCACGTCTTTGCCCGCCCGGGCGGCCAGGACGCTGATCAACGTATGCCAATGGTCCGGTGTCGATATCATCACGGCATCGATGTCCTGGCGTGCGATGACCTCGCGGAAATCCCTCGTCATCGCGCAGTCCTGATTCACGTACTGCTCGTCCACGATCCGCTTGGCCCGTCGCACCCGCTCGCCATCGACGTCGCAGACCACGAGGACCCGGGCGTCACGATGATTCAGATACCGGCGCAGGTTCCAGCCGGTGCCATGATCGCCGGTGCCGATAAAACCCACGGTAATCGTTTTGCTGGGGGCCTCTGCGCCCAGCACCTTGGAGGGGATGAAGTACGGGACGAGGATCGCCGCGGTTCCGGTGCGGACGAACAGGCGCCTGGAGATGGGTTTCATAACGGTTGCGGGTTCAGTTCGGTTTATGACAGGTATATGAGAAGGCACGTCGCCGCCAGCTAAAGCGACAACAGGTATTCGATGAGATCGTCGATTTGGGGCTTGGTCAGACGCGAGGTTTGGCCGTGCCGGTTCTCCCGATTGCGCGGGATGAGCACGTCATAGAGGGTGGCGGCGGACCCGTCATGCAAGTACGGCGCCGTGCGCCAGACTTCGACCAAGGTGGGGGTGTCGAACTGATCCTGCTCCTGGTCGAACTGCCCGCGCGTGCCGACGTCGTGAGGCGCCAGGTCGGTGAACAGTCCCGACGGGTGACAACTCGCGCACGCCGCAGCCTGGCTGCGAAAGGTTTTTTCTCCACGCCTGGCCGCGGGTGAAGGCTTGCCGTGGACCAGGTGCGGACTCGGAACGGGTTCCAGCGATTTGAGCCATTCGTCTATGGCCGTCGGCACTTCCTCGGGCTGCACGCTGAAGAGGATGTGTTGGATCCCGGCGCGCACCGCGGTTTCAGCCGTTTCGCGGATGCCCATGCTCATGGCCGGCGGGGTCTTATGCGACCAGAGCAGGCTCCGGGAGTTCTTTGGGTTGCCCACGCCGTCATTGAGTAAATCCCAGTTCAGGCCGTCCACGCGGGCGTCATCGGAGTGGCAACTGGCGCAGCTTTGCCAACTCTGGAAACAGATCGTCGCGTCGTTGAAAAGCATTTCGCCGCGGCGCAGCATCGAAATCGGCGGCCGGGAACCCAGGCCAATCGATGTCGCCCGCAGCGTGGGCGCGTTGAGGTCGATCAGGTCCAGGGTATCGGAGTAGTAATTGGCCACATACACTCGGGAGCCGGCCACCACCAGCGCGCGCGGGCCGATGCCCGTCAGTTTGACGCGCTGTCGGATGCCCACCAGGAAAGACAGATCGTTGGGCACGTCGGCGGCGATGCGCGAGGCGGCACTGTAGTCGATCGGCTGGGACGGATCCGGCGCAGTCGGCAGCCTGGCGAGCTTGGCCAACAGCGCCGGGACGTCAATGACACTCAACTCGTGTGTGCCGGCATGAGTGACCCCGAGCGTTTTGCCGTCCGCGCTCCAGGCCGCCGCCCACGGATTGGCGGCGCCGCGATCCACGTCGTCGAGCAGCACCGTGTTTAGAATCCGCATCGCACCCAGGTCGATCAGGGTCAGGGCGCTGGTGTTCATCCAACCGCGTTCGAGCTGAGTGGTTGGCATGTGAAAACGGGCCAGGTTATGTGTCACACAGGCGTATCGAGCGTCAGGCGAAATGCGAAGGTCCCGGAGCAAACTGCTGCCGTTGGGCAACTGGAGCTGCTTCGTGACCGCGCGTGCAGCCAGATCGATGACGCTGACGGACCCCGCGACCACATCGGCATCCGCCCGTTCGGCAGGCAGATGATGCGCGACCAGGAGGAATTCACCGTTGGGCGTGAGCGCGGCGGCGATCGGCTCGCGCGCAACCGGAATGCGGCATGACTCCTTTTGCTGCGCCAGATCGAAAACCGCCACGCAGTTGTCAAACCGGTAACACACGCAGAGGGATTTGCCGTCGGGCGACAACACCGGGCTTACGGCTGTATGTCCGGCGGGCAGGCGGGCCGTCACTGCTCCCGCCGCCAGATCCACGGCGCAGACCTGGCTGGCGGGAGCGGCACAAGTGACATAAAGACGCGTTTTGTCCGGGGTCAGCACCAGCCCGGACGGCGGAGCGGGCATGGCGATCGTGCGCACGATCTTCCCGGCGGCTGGGTCGAACGCGACAACCTGGTTGGCGGTCGCGCAGCCGATGTACAGAGTCCGGCCATCCGCAGCCGCCGACAAGACAGCCGGGGAAAGATACTCGACCGGTGCCCGACGCGAGGAAACCGGCGCAGGTGCGGCTTCGGCGGGGGCGCGATCGGCAAACAGGACCACGCCACTGAGCAGCGCCAGCAGCCAGTGGCCGGCGATGGTTCGTGCTTGGACCGGGCAAAGGCCGAACTGGCGTCGGACCGAACGGAGCGGCTTTCGCGCTCCAAGCGGGGAGGGGGTGCGTTCCCACCGTTGTTGTGAGACGGTGTCGCATCCGTGCTGAGCCAATTGTGGGCGCCGAGTTTGTGCCATAGTCAAAGTGCCGGAGTGCCCGTTATCATCCTGGTTCCCTGGTTCGACTTCCAGCCATGACCGAGTCCGAGCAAGTGGGAACTACATCAGGCCCGAGACTCTTGCAGCGAAGTAACGCTCTTCTGGGCGATGATTTCCAGAGTGCCATCGGGCAGGAAGACGGCAATCGTCTGTCCGGTTTCAGAACAGGCAATGTGCACCGGGCGCGTGACCGGGATCGCCCGGCCATCCTCCAGCCGGAGAGTGAAGGGGCGGAAGGGCTGGCCTTCGGCCCAGCGTTGCAGGTAGTCGAGCACCGTGTTCATGTGATGAGGTTACGCTGCTTGGCGCTGCCTTTCGAGGAAATTTCATTGTGGCCGTTCAGTTCTTTGGCGGTACGGCAGACACTTGTACCAATCCCGTATTCCGATTGCCAGCGCCCCGTCGAGTGGCTAGCCTCAGGGCATTCGGTGGCACGTATGTTCCAGTTTATGCACTACCCCAGGCGAACGGGGACTCAGGGGCGCGGATTGGCACTGAGTGCGCTGCCCTGCCTGGGCACGGCCGGCCTGACTGAATACGAATTGCCCGCTAGCTTGATGGCGATGACAACGCTCGAAACAATTTGTTCGTTAGCGGAGTTCCAACAAGACACTCGCAGGCACCTCGAGCGGCTCAAGAAAACCGGCCAGCCCGAAGTGCTCACCGTGAACGGAAAGCCAGCCGTCGTCGTGCAGGACACGCGCTCGTATGAGCAACTGCTGGACGCGCTGGACCGAGCGGAAGCC
>Ga0315274_10003624_pt1 | contig 22972 bp, 20 predicted proteins | sample YL17G02_20_MG_FD_203700 | JGI IMG/M metagenome (GOLD analysis project Ga0315274, IMG submission 203700) | Sediment microbial communities from Yellowstone Lake, YNP, Wyoming, USA - YL17G02_20 | ecosystem: Environmental > Aquatic > Freshwater > Lake > Sediment | place: USA: Wyoming | collected...
CAAACAAGAATAAATCCATGTTGTTCCTCCTTTCTCAAGATGGGTAGAAGTCATCAGCCGGAGGGCGGTTGATGGCGGACTTCATCGCCATGAAAACAGAAGTCATCAGCCGGAACACCGGCGGTTCGTGGCGGACCTCATCGCCTTTTGAATCTGTACCGTTATTGTCCCGGATTATTAAATCAGTATCTGTCTGCTTTCATGTTTTAAAAAAGATTATGTAACGGAAACTCCAATTTCTGTACATAAGGTGATGGAGTTCACCACATAACTGCAGGTCCTGCTGATAACTCCTACCCGTTACCGGTCTACTATCCTTGTAACATTGAACAGGAGGAGTATCGTGCACAACTCATTACCCTACGTATCGCCTTCATCTCCCGATATATCAGGATCTTCCGAACATGCCCCTCCCCGTTTCCCTGATTCACTATTGGTAGATCTTCCGGTTCTGATTGACGAGGGAAGATCTCTTCTTCAGGGACTTGGACCTGATATGGATGGCCAGGTCAAGACCCTCACCACCCTTCGCGAACGGCTCGCAGAGGGGCGGTTCCACCTTGCCGTCCTGGGCCAGTTCAAACGGGGAAAGAGCACCCTGCTCAATGCATTACTGGGAGAGGAAATTCTTCCGAGCTCGGTAATACCCCTTACCGCCATACCAACCTTCGTCCGTGGCGGAAAACAACGGGAGGTTGCGATTCACTACCAGGACGGGCGCCCCGAGGATATTATTGTAGCCGGGTCAGCCATGGAGATGAACAACATTCTGCTCAGGTATGTCTCCGAGGAATACAACCCTAAAAACACGTTGGCAATTACGTACGTGGAGATCCAGCACCCCGCCACGATCCTCCGTGATGTCATCCTGATCGACACGCCCGGCATCGGCTCGACACACCGCCATAATACCGAAATGACTCTTAACTTCCTGCCCCAGTGCGACGCCGCGCTCTTCCTGGTCTCTGCCGACCCACCGCTCACCGAGGTGGAAGTCGGGTTCCTCCGGGAGATCCGACAGAAGGTAGCCCGGCTCTTCTTTGTCCTTAACAAGGTGGACTACCTGGACCAGGATGAACTTGAGACAGCCCTGGCCTTCCTGCGGCGGGTGCTGCATGAGAATATCGGCTTGGAGGAAAAAGGGCACATCTTTCCGGTCTCCTCCAGAAGAGGCCTCCGGGCACGGGAAAAGGATGACCCGGAGCTCTGGGAGAAGAGCGGGCTTTCAGCCGTGAACGACCACCTCGTAAGGTTCCTTGCCCGGGAAAAGATGCTGGTACTGCGTGAGGCAGTTGCCCAGAAAGCCCTGGACGTGCTGAATGAAGCAGCTCTTCAGGTCCAGCTGAAGATCCGGTCCCTGGAGCTGCCCCTGGATACCCTGAAAGACCGGCTCACCCTCTTTGACCAGAAGATCAGCGAAGCCAGACAGCAGCAGAGATATGCCCGGGACATCCTCAAAGGGGACCATACCCGGGCTGCAGAGCTCCTTGAGCAGGAATCGGCACGATTGCGGGAAGAGGCACGGGCGCATCTCACCCGTATCGCGGAACTGGCGATGATATCAGGCATCGAAGAAGGATCCCCAACGATATCAGATGCCATCGCTGCCGAAATCCCGGTATATTTCGAGCACGCCCTCGGTGAGTTTTCCGCAAGGTTTGACCGTGAGGTCACCGTACTGCTGCAGGGTCATCGAAAACGTGCCGATGACCTGATCGAATCAATCCGGCTCGCGGCCTCAGATCTTTTTGAAATCCCCTACCATGCTCCGGAAAGTGAACGGGTCTTTGTTATGGCTCGCAAACCCTACTGGGTGTCGCGGAAGGACTGGTCAAGCTTTATCAATCCCCTTTCACCGGATGTAATTGAGCGGGCTATGCCTCGGGCGATGAGGGAGAAACGGATCCGGGCCCGGCTGGCAAAGGAGATCGAGACTCTGGTCATCCGCAATGTGGAGAACCTTCGCTGGGCCACGCTCCAGAACATCGATGCTGCCTTCCGGGTATTCTCCCTCGATCTCGATGAAAACATTGAGAAAACCATCGATGCTACGCACGGTGCTATCAAGGCCACGTATGAGCGAAGGAAGGTCCATGAGAAGGAGTCTGCCAGTGCCTTACAACAACTGAACATTGCCTTCCGTAACCTTACCGGTGTCATCCAACGGTTTAGTTGGAACCATGGCTGAATACCGGAAAGGGGTTTTTATCGGGAAAATGCCGGAATTCTTTTTACCGGGGATGTTACGCTCAACGGGGCCCTGCGCAGAGATCTTCGGTATCCAGAGCGCTTCGGTCGGCCCGCGACAGGTCGTCACCGACGCCCTGTAACCGGGGCCGGCCTCTGTAGAGATGCAGTACGGTCGAGACTGTTCGTCTCCGCTGCACTCCGTCTCGCTGGCACTCTCCTCCGTTCCGCTCCGCTCACAGACTCTCCCTGCTTTTCTCCCGGTTGATATGACACAATGACACCACCGGCTTGTCACTCTGTTCCTGCGCCGGCGGCTGTCCCGGCCCGCTCCTCACACCATGCTTCGCATCCTGTTCGTCGCTGTTGATGCGACAGATGCAGTACGTTCAGTGACTCACTCGCGCGACGCACAGGGGCTCGGACTCGCTGCTTCGCAGCTCGTTGCCTTCGCGCCCTGTCGCGGCGCTCGTTCGGGCCACTGGGCCCCAGAACCCGCCTCCCGTGCTTTGTTCGCTTAGGGGATGGACAGGCATCCCCACGCTCACAACCCTCCGGGCCGCACTCCTCCCGCCCTTGAAAGGACGGGCAGTCAGGCATGAGGGCCCCTGCCTTCGGCATACATTACCGGGTCCGGGCGGGAAGACAAAGCGACGGTTACCGGACGCATCAGCGGACGGTCGCTCGCTTTGTCGGGCGGGTCCTGCTTGAGCGAACGCAGGTCACGAGGACAACGCACAAATTTCCTGCAAGCGTGGGCGGGTCATGGCTACACGGCGCGGTTACAGGGCGTCCGCGACGGCCTGTCGCGCTGTGTGCCCGGGCGGGCCAACCGTGAAGAAAATTCTGCGCAAAAACGTTATTTCGTAAATCTGACAACGCAGCGCTTTCACTTTCACCCTGCGCACGGCGGATGACTATATCATCTCACGTCGATGAATGTATGGTGAAAAACACCATGAGTCCAACAACAAAAACAGATGTGACCTTCGAGCACATAGGGGCCGCACGCCTCTATAATGGCTCGGTCCGTATCGATGTCAAGACCATGCAGGCTGTCATCCCTGCCGGCGAAGTCCGCAGGCTCGAAGAACACTGGCCCGCCCCGGTCTATGACATATCCGATGTAATGAAGAACTCGGAAGCGGCCCCGGTCGGGAAAGCATGGATCACCCGGTCCGGCAAAGCGGTGATGATCTCGATCAACGATGTGCAGTACGTCTCCCCGCTCGCTCAGGTGAAAGGGATGCTTAAGGGAGAACGGAAATATGCGAATGTCTCGACCATGCACAAGGTGCAACCCTTCGCAGCGACCACAAACCAAACCGGGGTGCCCGCATGAAAGCCGCTGATGTAAAAGCACAGATCAACGAGCGGATCATAAAAGCGCTGTCCGAGGGAAAAATTCCCTGGCTGAAACCGTGGACGGAGAACGGCCCGCGTAACCTCTTCAGCGGCAGGGCATACACCGGGCTTAACCGGTTAATTCTCGGCCTCGGCCCCTATCCTCTCCCTTTTTGGGCAACCTATCGCCAGTATCTCGCTGCAGGGTTACAGGTCCAGAAGGGAGAACACGGCCACGGGATTATCTACGCGGGACGGACGGTAAAGACCGAGACAAAGACCGATGAGAACGGCAAGGAGACAGAGAACAAAAAACAGATCCGGTTCCTGAAAGCCTTCGTTGTCTTCAACATCGCACAGACAGATTATCAGGAGAAGGGGACCAAACTCCCGGACCTGAAAGAGAATCCGCACCTGCTCGGGTGTGATGCTGTCATTCAAGGCTATACAGGCCGGCACTCAATAAAAATCACGGCAGGAGACCGGGCCGCCTACCTCCCGCAGATGGATATTATCACTATCCCGGATATCTGCCGGTTCAAAACATCCGAGCACTATTATGCGACGATGTTTCACGAGTGCATCCACTCGACCGGGCCACGGCTCGACCGGTTCAGGCGGACCGATCCGGTCTGCTTCGGCTCCGATACCTACGGGCGCGAAGAACTGGTCGCCGAGATCGGGAGTGCCTACCTCGCAGCCCTTACCGGCATCGAATCATCAGCGATTGTCCAGAATCAGGCAGCCTATCTCCAGAACTGGGCAACAGCGATCAAGGCCGATGCAGATCTCGTGATGTATGCAGCGGGCAGAGCAGAGAAGGCAGCGGATTTCATGATCGGGGTTTCTGCCCCGGTCCCCGCCAGCGCCACCGGGACGGATGCGGCGGAAGGGGCGACGGCATGACCTCTATTTTTGATGCCATGCCGGTAAAGGTTCTCGAAGAACTCGAACGCATCGAGACCACGATCCCCGAGATAGAGCGCCGGGCTTTTCTGTTGCAGGCCAATGCGCAGGACCTCCGCCTCAGGCACGATGAGATCGTCGCATCGTGGACGGCCCGGGCCGAGCGGGAAGGGCTCGACAACCTTATCGCAGAGCGGCACCGGCTTGAGATGATCGCATGGGTTTGTGATCCGCTGCCAACAGGGATCCGCACATCGGATTAGTGGGGCGGTGGCATGCTAAGCAATAAACTGCTCCGGGAGCACCGACGGAAACAAATGACCCTGTGGTATATGTTCAAAAGCCTGTGGCGATGGGGGCGCAGAGGAGTGAAAAAATTCCTTTTACAATACGGGTGAATGGTGGCCCGACAGGGACACCATGAGTCCAATCAAAGAGCCCTGCCGGGTTGGTATACTATCGACGCCCGGCATTATCTTTTTTGGCAACGTCGGCCCGCCCGATGCTCACGCGACACGGCGAAAGTCGCCGTGTTCCGGCTCGCATCCTCCCACCCATCAGTTCACGGGGCCCCTCTGTACGCTCGTCGCGTCTGCGGACTCGTCCTTTCGGACTCGTCTCCGGCCGCTCCTCGCTGCCTCTCACTGATCCCGCGGACGGGCGGAGGAACGAGCACGGCCGCATGCTCCCAGAAGGGAGCCTCTCGCAATAATCAGCGAAGCCTCAGCTGAGCTGGCCCGGCCGCAGCGGCCCGAGCGAGCCTGGGCGAGCGAGTCACTGAGCGTACTGCATATGTCGCATCAACAGCGACGAACAGGATGCGCAGCATGGTGTGAGGAGCGGGCCGGGACAGCAAGCCCTGAAGCGAGCGTGCGAGCAAAGGGTTGCGTCTTCATCTGCCCGATCAACCACGATGAGCAGCGAGGTGATGTGAGTCGAAACGGAGCGGGCGCGGATTTGTTGGTCGTGCGCCCGCGAGGATTCGCGAACATGACCGAGTGTCAGTATATCAGCGAGGGAGGCCCCGGTTACAGGGCGTCGGTGACGACCTGTCGCGGGCCGACCGAAGCGCCCTGGACACCGAAGGTCTCTGCAGGACCTGGGGACAAGTCTGGGGAAGCCCACGCGGCATGGGGCGGGGCCCCGTTGAGCGTTCCGTAAAACGTCCGAAATGACGCCCTGCTCTGAATGACCGGAAGAAGTTTAAAATTGCAGAGCGCATAGTAAAACAAGTAATTATTATCGCGGAATTTTCTGAAAAGCGATATGAGTGTCTGATTTGAACATAAAGTCCCAAATCACGGCTGGGGCTTTAGAGGAATTGTAAAAATCCCAAAACAGTTTTGATTGTCTTTAGGACAACAGCCATAAAATAACTCATTCAATTTATCCATAAATTTTCATATCCCGTACGAATCGTGTAATCTTTTCCGGTAATATGGAATAACCAAATATTAGTATTTTTGTAGCAATCCATTGATAAGTGTATTTTAGCATTTTTCTCTCTTTTTTCAGAATGGCTAAATTTACTTCCGATTTGATTTGAAAACTCCATGTTCGCCAAATATGATTAGGAGTTTGTGTTAAATTAAGAACCGGAGAACCCCCCCAGTGGGCAATCTCGTCTAAGTAATTTTCAACATCAGCAACTAACTGATTTTTCTCCACATATTTCCAGATAGGAGTTTCCGGAAAGGGGATAAGATAATTAATTGACAGATCTCCCTCATCAAGACCAATTAAAAAATCTGTTGTTTCTCGGATAGTACTCGATGTTTCTGAAGGGGACCCAATTACAATCTGCACAGGGCATTTTAAACCCTGTTTCCGGGTTAAGAGAGTAATGAGCGTGTTTGTTTTTACATCTATGCCTTTCCGGTATTCTTTCAGAATTGTATCAGAACCTGATTCCTGCCCGTAGTTAATTTCAGTACAACCTACATCTTTCATTCTTTTCAACATAAATTCATCAACTTTATCAGCTCGCATTGAAGTTCTGAATGAAATTTTCAGATTTTCTCGTTCAAGTGTATCACAAAAATCAAATACCCATTCTTTATTAGCATTAAAGAGTTCATCGGAAAAGACAAATCGTTTAAATGCAAATTTTTCAATAATAGATTTTATAATATTGATTACATAGGGAACACTATGCTGACGATGCCCTTTCATATGTCGGTAACAGAAACTACATCGGTTCGTGCACCCTCGAGAAGTAATCATATACATCTCATCCAAGTGATACGCTTTCAAATCGAGTAGATTATAATTTGGTATTGGAATTTCATCTAAATTCTCAATTTGTGGTGCTAACGGATTGCGATGAATTTCTCCAATTGAACTTATTGTTGAGATACCCGGTATATCGGCATAGGGCAATCTATTACAGTACCGATTCAGAAAAGCCGGCAATGTGCGTTCGGTTTCCCCATGAAATACCAGATTTACATAAGTCTTAGTTAACAGTAATTCATAAACAGAGGCCAGAGGCCCGCCGGAAATTTGCAGAACATTCGGGTAATTTTTGTTAATGTATCTAGAAATTTTTTTGGTTCGCCCGAATGACGATGCAATTCCCCCAAAGCCCACAATATCCGGGTGATAATCTTCCAAGATTTTTTCAAGTTCTAAATAATCTCCATTATCCAGTTTTGTCAAATTTTCATCATTGAGATATGGATCATAAATTTTTACACTATGCCCGCAGCGTTCAATAATGCTTCCAGCATAAAGGAGACCCATAGGAAGCATTTTTCCGCCTTTGCCTCTGCGCGAAGGGACATTAATCAATAATATCCTTTTTACTGAAATATTCACAATTTTGCCTCTTTTTTATCCTAGATTTCTAATTTATACGAGAATGTTTTTAACGGTATTGGAATTGTATTAAACATATCCAGAGCCAGTCCAATCAGCTCTTGAAAATCGGTGGACGGAACTCCATGTCTCCTATTTCTTGTGACATAACCAATTTATTATGGAGGAATAAATACATCAGATAACTTCCTACTAACAAAAGAATATATTTATTCATCAGTATTGTTACAGATTTGATGGAAAATCGAGTTATTGTGTTGCAGAAAAAAACGAGGGAAATCTTGAAACAAAAAATTCTTGCACTAATACCTGCACGGGGTGGATCAAAGGGGATTCCGAAAAAAAATATTAAACCATTGCTTGGGAAACCGCTAATTATATGGACAATTGAACAAGCGCAAAAAAGTAAATATATATCCAGAGTCTTTGTCAGTACAGAAGATAAAAAAATTGCGACCATAGCGGAGCAAGGCGGTGTGGAGGTTCCATTTCTCCGCCCAGAGGATTTGGCACAAGATAAATCCCAAATAACCGACGCGATCATCCATACACTGGATACATTTGAAAAGATGGGAGAATATTATGATATTATTATTGTTTTAGAGCCCACTTCCCCGCTGAGAAAAAAAGATGATATTGATAATGCTATTGAAACATTTTTACACAATTCTTCGGATTCAGATTCCCTTGTAAGCGTGGGAGAAATTCATCTCGAAAATCCATATATCATGAAAACCATCAAAAACAATCACGTTATTCCTTTTATAAATAACAAACAAAAGTTTTATCAAAGGCAGCAATTACCGACCATATACTTTCCATATGGTGTAATCTATTTATCTACGGTTCAAGCCATACGGAAATGTGGAACATTTTATCAGGAGACAACAATACCTTACAAGATTGAACGTTGGCAAAATTACGAAATTGATGATATTTATGATTTTTATTGTGTTGAAACGATTTTGAGGAACAAACTGAAGGAGGTTATTGGATGAACTTTTTAATTATTGGCCTCGGTTCTATGGGTAAAAGGAGAATCCGATGCTTGAAGGCACTGGGTTTTGATAATCTCATTACAGGCTTTGATATCAGGTCGGATAGACGGGATGAAGCCCGCGAACTCCATAAAATATCTGTGTTCGATGATATCAAAAAAATATCCTTTACTGATTTTGATTGCCTGATTATTTCAGTTCCTCCGGATAAACATAATGAGTACATTCGAATTGCAATAAAAAATAAAATCCCTGCGTTTGTTGAAGCTAGTGTTAATATCGAAGGTTTGGAAGAATTATGCAGATTAGCAAAAAAGGCAGGCGTTTTTATTGCGCCATCCTGCACAATGCTTTTTCACCCGGCTATTAAAGATATCAAACGAATCCTTCAGTCCGAGGAATTTGGTAAAATTACAAATTTTAGTTATCATTCAGGCCAGTATCTTCCTGACTGGCACCCTTGGGAAAAGGTAAGTGAATATTATGTTTCGAATCAGGAAACCGGAGGGGGACGCGAGATTGTTCCCTTTGAACTGACATGGATCGTGGACTTAATAGGATTTCCTGAAAAAGTTACCGGATTCTTTGGCAAGACAGCAGATGTAGGTGCTGATATCGATGATACATATGTTATCAGTATGGATTTTGGCACATGTCTTGGAACATTAACTGTTGATGTTGTTTCACGTTTTGCAACCCGTTCATTAATATTAAATCTTGAAAAAGCCCAGATACTTTGGAACTGGAATGAACATCAGATTAAAATCTACGATGCAATAAATAAACGATGGATTTCCTATGAAAACCCCGAAGGGACTTCGGTCACGGGGTATAATAAAAATATCATTGATAAGATGTATATAGAAGAACTGAAGTCATTCATCGATTGCGTAGTCAATAAACAGACTTATCTCAATTCATTGGATAAAGATATTGCCATCTTAAAGATCCTCAATCGACTTGAAGGTAAAGTATGAGTCGAAATAGTGGTGCAGTATTATGGAAAAAGGCCAAATGCCTGATTCCTGGCGGATCGCAATTACTTTCAAAACGATCGGAGATGTTTTTACCCGACCAATGGCCATCATATTATACAAAAGCGAAGGGTGTTGAGATCTGGGATCTTGATGGAAATAAGTACACAGATATGTCAATTATGGGTGTTGGCGCCTGCATCCTTGGATATGCTGATAACGATGTAAATGCAGCGGTTCATGCAGCAGTTGATAATGGATCGATATCAACCCTGAACTGCCCGGAAGAAGTGGATCTCGCGGAATTACTGCTGAAATTACATCCTTGGGCAGACATGGTCCGATATACTAAAACCGGTGGAGAGGCGATGGCTGTTGCCGTCCGGATCGGTCGTGCTCATACGGGTAAGGATATTGTCGCATTTTGTGGGTATCATGGTTGGCATGACTGGTATCTCGCCGCCAATTTAGCAGATAGTAAAAATCTTGACGGGCAATTGCTTCCGGGACTTGAACCAAAAGGAGTGCCACGTGGTTTGAAGGGAACATCTCTACCATTTAATTATAATAATCTGGCTGAGCTTGAGCAGATTGTAGAAAAAAACGATGTAGGGGGGATTGTAATGGAACCTCTCCGACATCACGAACCTGCTCCCGGATTTCTAGCCGGCGTTCGCAGGATTGCGGATGAGATTGGAGCAGTATTAATTTTTGACGAAGTTACGTCCGGTTGGCGAATGAATGTTGGGGGAGTACATGCGCTCTATAAAGTAATACCAGATATTGCTGTTTACGGCAAAGCGATGAGCAATGGATATTCCATGGCAGCAATAGTCGGAAAAAAAGAGGTGATGAAAAGTGCGCAGGAGAGCTTCATCAGCAGTACCTACTGGACAGAGGGCATTGGTCTTGTCGCGTCAATCGCCACAATCAATAAATGTATCGATAAACAAGTGCCTGAACATTTGATAGCAATCGGCAAACAGATCAGTCGCGGATGGGAAGATCTTTCGAAAGACTATTCTTTACCTCTCGAAGTAATGGGAATTCCTCCACTTACTACATTTCATTTTGTATCCGACAATAGTCAGGTTATGCATACCCTGTTCACACAAGAGATGTTAGAAAGAGGATTTCTTGCTTCAAAGAGTGTCTATGTATCTTACAGCCACTCAAACCTGAATGTTGAGGATTACCTCTCAAACGTCGAAGAAGTATTTGGCATAATCCAACATGGGATCGAAAATGGAAAGATCAATTCTCTCCTTAAAGGCCCTGTTGCACACGAAGGATTCAAACGCTTGACATAAAGACGTGATTTCAGATGGATATTGTAAGAGAAAATGTTGTAATAATCACTGGTGGTTCAGGATTTTTGGGAAAGGCATTTTCCAAAGCATGCGCGGATACCGGGTATTCAGTCATAATAGCAGATATTAATGATGAGACGGGTATAAAAACTGCGAACGAGATCATGGAAACAACAAGGAATACGAATATCAGTTTCCAACATTGCGATATCACAAACAGCACGGATGTCAAAGAATTAATTGATTGTTGCACAGAGGAGTATGGCACTATTTTCGCTTTAGTCAATAATGCGTATCCACGGAATAAGAATTATGGCAGAATCTTTGAAGATGTAACCTATGAAGATTTTTGTGAAAATGTGTGTATACATATGGGGGGCTATTTCAATATCACAAAATGGGTTGCCCGGGAAATGATGGCCCAGAAGTCGGGAAATATCATCAACATGGCATCGATATATGGTTTTGCAGCGCCAAGGTTTGAAATATACGATGGAACATCAATGACAATGCCGGTAGAATACGCAGCAATTAAAGGTGGGGTCATTAATTTCACGAAGTATCTCGCTTCGTATCTCGGTAAGTACAATGTCCGCGTGAATGCGATATCACCAGGAGGTGTTGATACATCCCAACCGGATTCTTTTATAAAAAAATATTCAAAACAAGTCCTGTTAAACAGGGGGCTTGCGCACCCAGATGATATTTCGGGAGTCTTATTATTTCTCTTGAGCGATCAGTCAAAATATATTACCGGACAGAACATCATAGTTGATGCAGGCTGGAGTTTATAATGAAAGGTCCTGACGATTCCCGTCCATTTACAAAAAGACCATATTCATTCATTTTCAAATGGCCGATATGAAAATTAGTATAAACTCCAGAAAAATTGGTGAAGGTGAGCCAGTTTTTGTTATCGCAGAAGCCGGAGTCAATCACAACGGAAAATTATCTCTCGCCAGACGCCTAATTGATGCCGCTTCTGATGCCAGGGCTGATGCAGTCAAGTTCCAGACGTTCAAAACAGAAAACCTCGTCACTATCAGTGCAAAAAAAGCAGAGTACCAGAAACAATCGGATTCCACATCGATAACCCAGTTTCAGATGCTTAAAAATTTCGAGCTACAGGAAACGGAGTTTAAAAAATTATCAATCTATGCAAAAAAGAAAGGGCTTATTTTTTTATCCACAGCTTTTGATGAAGACAGCGTAGAGTTACTTGCCAAACTGAAGGTCCCAGCGTTCAAAATACCCTCTGGTGAAATCACTAATTTTCCCTATCTCAAGAAAATTGCCATGCAAAAGAAACCCGTGATCCTTTCAACCGGTATGTCAACAATCGAAGAGATACGAGAAGCTGTCTCCCTGCTGAAGGACCAAGGGTGCAATGAAATCGTTCTCCTTCACTGCACAACCAGTTATCCCGCATCGATGGAATCCGTGAACCTGCGTGTCTTGAATACACTCAGGAACATTTTTTGTTTACCGATAGGCTATTCTGATCACACAGAAGGAATCGTAATCCCCATTGCCGCTGTTGCACTTGGTGCGTGTGTTGTGGAAAAACACCTCACACTCGATCGGACTCTTCTCGGTCCCGACCATAAAGCCTCAGTTGAACCAGATGAATTCAAAAAGATGGTCAGAGCAATCCGGGATGTTGAAAGCGCTATGGGGGACGGAGAGAAAAAGTTGGAACCATGCGAGGAATGCAATCGTGATATTGTGCGAAAAAGTATTGTCGCGGCAAAAAATATCTCAAAAGGTTCAAAAATAATAAAGAACATGCTTGCCATAAAAAGACCTGGTACCGGAATTGAACCAAAATATTTCGAAAAAATTGTTGGCAAAAAAGCATTATTCCCAATCAAAAAGGATACCATTATCAACTGGGATATGATTGAATGAAACGGAAAATTCTTTATGTGACTGGGAGCCGGGCGGAGTACGGATTGATGCGTTCCGCCCTCTCACATATTAACAACCATCCTGCGATGGAGTTACATATTGCGGCAACCGGTATGCATCTCATGCCGGAGTTTGGGTATACTCTTGAAGAAATCAAAAAGGATGGTTATACTTGTCATATCGTTAATGCCATACAAGATCAGGATTCAAAGGAATCGATGGCTTTTTTTGTGGGGCTTTTTATTCAGAAATTCGTCGATCTGGTCAAGGGTATCCGGCCGGATTTCATCCTAGTTCTTGGTGATCGTGGCGAGATGTTAGGTGGAGCAATTGTCGGGGCATATCTTGGGGTCCCGGTTGTGCATATTCATGGTGGAGAAGTGACTTCAACAGTCGACGAATTTGCACGCCATGCAATCACGAAACTGTCCCATATTCATCTTCCTGCGACTGAGGAAAGTGCTCAAAGAATAATAAAAATGGGTGAAGACCCTCGTCACGTGTTTGTTGTGGGGGCACCAGGACTTGATCAGATCCTGCAGGTACAACCCGAATCAATAAAAGATATTACGGATCGGTATATTATCGATCCGTCAATTCCCCTTATCCTCGTGCTTCAGCATCCAGTCCCACTTGAGCCGGGTGATCCGGCAGTTCAGATGAATGAGACCCTGTATGCAGTATGCAATTTTGATCATCAGATATTTGTAATTTATCCGAATGCAGATGCCGGTGGACGGGCGATGATTGACGTGATAAAGAACTATGAATCCAATAAAAACATCCGTACTTTTCAAAACATCGACCACGGCGATTTTTTACATCTGCTAAAAATGTCATCTGTGATTGTGGGTAATTCAAGTAGTGGGATTATTGAGGCGCCATCTTTTGGCATACCGGCGGTCAATATAGGTAGCCGCCAGAAAGGACGTCAGAAATGTGAAAATGTAATAGATACCGGATATAATACAGGTGAGATTGTTGCGGCGATCAATATTGCTCTGTATGATGAAGTATTTAAAAGAAAAGTAAAAACGGCAATAAATCCCTATGGTAATGGGAACAGTAGCAAAAAAATTGTTGAAATTCTTGAAAAAATTGTGATAACCCCGGATTTGTTACAGAAAAGGATGATGTACTGATGAGATTTACTGATTGGAAATTTCCCTTAATAGAAGAGGGGAAATTGAATGAGTACAACTGGGTTGTCCGGCATAAAAAGAATTTTAAATTGGGATTTAGGACAGACATCGGCGCCTTTACCTATATTAACGCTCAAAATGGGGTAACTATTGAGGATTATGTCCAGATTGGATCCCATTGTTCCCTTTATTCAATTTCCACGATCGATAATAAACAGGGGCCTATTCTCTTACGGAAAAACTGTCGCATCGGCACGCATTCTGTGATAATGCCAGGAGTGACAATCGGGAAGAATTCCAGAATCGGTGCATTCAGTCTTGTGAATGCCGAAATTCCGGATAATGTTGTGGCGTATGGCTTACCAGCCCGGGTGATCAGACCATTGACAACAGAAGAAAAAAATTCTGATACGGTAGAGGATAATAAATGACCTGGAAAATCCCCCTGTTTAAAATGTACTGGGATGATGAAGATATCTTACAGGTAAATGCTGCAATAAAATCTGGCATGAACTGGGCATCTGGTCCTGAAGTAATACAGTTTGAGCAAGCGATTGCAGAATATATCGGATCAAAATATTGTCTTTCATTTAATTCGGGAACGTCTGCGCTCCATGCAGCACTCATCGCCCATGATATCAAGAAAGATGATGAGGTCATTGTCCCATCGTTCACATTTATAGCAACGGCAAATGCACCGAAGTTCGTCGGGGCTAAACCGGTATTTGCTGATATTAAAGAGAGCACCCTTGGATTGAATCCGGAAAGCGTGATTGAGAATATTACCCCAAAGACGAAAGCGATAATTCCGGTTCATTATGGTGGCTGCCCCTGCAGGATCAGGGAGTTGCGGGAAATTGCAGATGATCACAATCTTGTTCTCATCGAAGATGCAGCAGAGGCTTTTGGCGCTTCTATCGACGGTAAAATGGTGGGATCATACGGAGATTCCGCGATGCTCAGTTTCTGCCAGAATAAGGTGATTACCACAGGAGAAGGGGGTGCGTTAGTTACAGACTCAAGAGATCTCTATGACAAGGTAAAATTGGTGCGCTCGCATGGTAGACTGGAGACCTCGGATTACTTTACATCATCGGAATGCATGGACTACGTCACGCTGGGATATAATTTCCGGCTCTCGAATATTTCTGCTGCCCTGGGGCTCGCACAGTTGAGGAAGGTTGAAGCAATAATCGATATGAGGACCCGCATTGCAGAGATGTATACGTCTCTGCTCCGGACGAATGTGCCGGTCGTATCACCTATGAGCGCTCCGAAGGGTTACAAGCATGTGCATCAGTTATACTCCGTCCGGGTTCCTGATCGGGATGGATTAATGCAGTTCCTGACAGAACAGGGGATCATGAGCAAGATCTATTTCCCACCGGTGCATCGCACCCACTACTATCACCATGAACTTGGATACCTGGTATCACTCCCCATCACGGAGAGAGTGGCAAAGGACATTGTTAGCCTGCCAATTTACCCTGGTATGCCATCTGAAGATGTGGAGCAGGTAGTACGGGTTATTTTAGAATATTATGGAGGGAACTAAATGGATCTGAAAAGTTATTACCATGGAAAAACGGTTCTGGTCACCGGTGGTGTTGGATCGATTGGAAGTTATCTGGTTAGAGAAATTCTTAAATACGAACCACATAGTGTCCGGGTCTTTGACAATAACGAAAGCGGTCTTTTTGATCTCGAACAGGAATTGGATCCCAGAAAGCTCCGTTCGTTCGTCGGCGACATACGGGATAAGGACAGACTAACGATGGCAATGGAGGATGTGGACATTGTCTTCCATGCAGCAGCACTCAAACATGTCCCCCTCTGTGAGTTCAATCCTTTTGATGCTGTGAAGACGAATGTTGTCGGAACACAAAATGTACTGGATGCAGCTTTCGCACAGGGAGTACGAAAAGTAATCACTATAAGCACCGATAAGGCAGTGAACCCGTCAACTGTGATGGGTGCAACAAAGTTACTTGCAGAGCGGCTTACTATCTCTGCGAATAGTTATCGAGGGCATAAGAAAACGGTATTTTCGTGTGTACGGTTTGGAAATGTCCTGAATTCCCGGGGATCTGTTGTACCTTTATTTGCAAAGCAGATTCAGAACAGGGGGCCGATAACGGTTACTCATCCTGATATGAGACGGTTCTTTATGGATATCCCTTCTGCAACTCACCTCATTCTTACAGCAGGAATGCTTTCTTGTGGGAATGAAATCTTTATCCTGAAGATGCCTGCACTCCGCATTATGGAGCTTGCAGAAGTGATGAGGGAGAAGTTTGCGCCACATTATGGCTTTGAACCAGAAGATATTCCCATTACGGTTGTTGGAGTGAGATGTGGTGAGAAGATCGATGAAGAACTAATGACGTTGGATGAAACATCGTGTACTTTTGAGAATGATGAGATGTATCTCGTGCTGCCCAAGGACATACCATATGTGGATTATTCACCTTCGGATGCAGTGCCGCCGGGCTTCCAGCCTGCAACGGTGGATTCGTTCTCCTCGGAGAATGCACGGCTGATAACAAAAGAGGAGATTAATTCTCTCTTGTGGGATCTTGATCTGTAAGAATGACAGACTGAATTGAGGATTGGATTTTTAAAAATATATTAGATAAATACTTAATTATATATAACTAGCTTATGGTTAACTCAATTAATTTATAATTCCATGCTCCGTTCTTGTTAATGCGGAAGATGGGATCCACGATACTGTTTTGAGGTTTTAAGAACACAAATTAGTTAATGGATGAAAAAATTAAGAAAATTATTGTCATTACAGATTATCCCTTTAATAAGCGCGATTATGATCGGTTTGGAATTGAACTCTTACGTAACCAGGGTCTTGAGGTTGAGATCTGGGATATTACCTCCTGCATACATAGAAAATTTAAAGACCAACTCATTACAGAAGAAACCGTAAATTTTAAGGATCTCAGAATATTCAAAGAAAAATGTGAAATTATCAATGCAATTTCATTTCTTGATAATGAATGTATCATAAATTGCTTTATTGAATATAGCCTCCGCACTTTTTTTATATTCAGGACAATTTCAAAACATAAGATCAACTATTGCGTCTTTGGAATGGTTTCTTTTCCAAGCCCCTATCCCATTCAAAACAGTTTCATCGGGCGTGTTGTATCAATTATTAAAAAAGGTAATTCATTAAAATTTAAAGAAATACTTTGGCACTTTCTCAACAAAATTCTGTTGAAATATTATTTTATATTCGGAATCGTCCCGGCGTCTATCATTCTGTTGGGCGGTGAGAAGTCAACGGCAAGTCCATCTTATCCAGTAAATAAAACAACCAGACGTTTATGGACGCATTTTCCGGATTATGATATTTACCTCCAGCATAAAACCGAACGCAACGATTCTTGTAAAACAACCGGAGTTTTTCTGGATGAATATCTTCCCTTTCACCCGGATTTCCTCTATGTGGGAATTGAATTTCCCATTTCACCGGATGATTATTATCCAAAGATCTGTAATTATTTTAAGATTATTGAAAAAAATATGAATACACAGATAGTGATCGCTGCCCATCCCCGATCAGATTATAATAATTCACCGGACTATTTTTGTGGCAGAACCATCATTAAAGGCAAAACTGCATGCCTCGTTAAGGAATCATCTTTTGTGATTGCACACATGAGTACTTCAATAAACTTCGCAATTCTATATCACAAGCCCATTATATTTATCACTACGGATGATCTGCAAAAACTGATATGGGGAAAATATATCCCGGGATTATATATTACAGCAATTGCTTCGGAATTGGGAAAAATACCTATCAATATCGATCATGTATCCGGATTCAATTGGGATAAAGAGATGGAGATTAATGAGGAGGCATATCTCCGTTATAGAAATCTCTACATAAAGAAACAGGGAACTCCGGAAAAATCCATGTGGGAGATATTTTCTTCATATATCCAACAATATAATATTTCATGACAATTTAGAATAGAGAATTTTGAATAATCCCACAAATCCATAGCGGGAAAAGCTCGTTGAACCTTCTTTAACTTACCAGAAAACTGGATACTATTTATTGTTTGATATGACATAATGAGATTACAGTCTATGAAAAAAATTCTGGATTTAGGGTGTGGAAATCAGAAAAAAAAAGGGGCGATAGGAATTGATATCAATCCGGATACAAATGCAGATATAGTCCATGATCTTAATAAATTCCCCTATCCGTTTGAAGAATCCACTTTCGATGAAATATATGCTGATAACGTCATCGAGCATCTTGATGATGTTGTGAAGGTTATGGAGGAGCTTCACCGCATCAGCAAACCTGACGGAATTATTGTAATAAAAGTGCCCTACTTTAGATCACGATATGCATATATCGATCCAACCCACAAACATTATTTTACAGCAGAATCATTCACATATTTTGATCCGTTGCATATTCATCACACGCTCTATAACTATTCAAAAAGTCATTTCAAAACTACTGGAAGATATTTCGATGTGGGGTTTCGCTCGGAAAATATGTTGAAAAAATTTGTGACGGATTTGTGCAATCGACACCCGGAGGGTTATGAACATTATTTTAGTCACTTGTTCCCACTAGATGAAGTGACATTCTATCTGGAAACTGTAAAGGACGAGTGACCGGTTATATTCACATAATTTTCTTGGGGATGATCATGTGAAATTTATTCGTAAATGTTTTAATCGACTTAAAAGTTTTCAAAAAATAAAATTGAAAACAGATACTCAAGATTTGGAACCATATTGGGATGAAAGATTTGCTGCTGATTTGGAGACATGGGGCAATGGTACTGTATGGGACGAGATCCAGTATTTATTTGTTGGTCGGGTTGGAAAAGTATTAGATATCGCATGTGGTACTGGAAAAACAATTGAAATTTTATCAAATTATAAAAACATAGAGATATATGGTTGTGACATCTCAGATTTTTTAATTGCGAAGGCAATTTCGAAAGGTATTAGAAAGGAAAATTTGTCTGTGTGTGATGCAACTCGTATGAACTATGCAAGCAATTTTTTTGACTATTCGTATTCCATAGGTTCTTTGGAACATTTTACTAATGACGGGATCTTAAGTTGTATTTCAGAAAGTTGCCGTATCACCAAACACATATCGTTCCATATGGTTCCTGTATCAAAATCTGGAAAAGACGAGGGATGGATAAAAACAATCCAAAGTTACCATAATAATTCAACTATGTGGTGGTTTGAAAAATTCCGGGCATCGTATAGCACCGTGATTGTACTTGATTCCAGATGGCAAGATAAAATTTCAAATGGCAAATGGTTTATTTGTATTAACCAGGCAGAGGAAGAATAAAGATGAAACTTAAACTATCTGACTATGGTTACACCATTTTAATGATCGAAACGAAATTGGTCTGCAACATGCAATGTAAATTCTGTGCATACCCACTCATAGATAAGAAAGGTTCTGAACTTTCGACGCAAGAGGTATACCGCATCATCGATTCCATAGATCCTTCAGATAGCAAATTTGAGGGCATCTACTTCCAAAAGTACAACGAACCACTACTAGATAAAAGGATTTTTGATTTTATAAAGTATGCAAAGAATCGAGGGCTCAAAGTTCAGATAATTACAAATGGTTTGCTATTCGGATCCAAAGACATCAGAAACCAATTACTTGCTGCTGAACCTACTCATATTTTAATTTCCTTACAAATAATAGACAAACATACCTTTGCAAATTCAAGGGGTACATCTTGTTCGTTTGAGGAGTATAAAAAAGGTGTTTTTGCATTTCTGGAAGACTCGTTAAACAGCAACTCCCCGTCTATAATCACAATGGATGTTGCATGTAATTTCCTATCAGATGCCAGCCTATTTTCAAAAACCGGAATAATAACAAAGATTCTTGGACTTGATCGCGGCGACCCTTCGGCCCCAAATGCGGTACACGATATCCAAGACGACTTGATTGATTTCTTGAAAGATCTGCACACTTATAACTCATCATTTTCATATGACAAAGACAAAATCAAAAGATATTTGGAAACCGTAGACCCCAATTACCTCAACCAAGTGGGATTGCCATTATCTAAACACATCTCTGTAAAGATAAAACAATTCATTTGCGGGAGAAAACTAACAGAATTTTATCCCGTGTCAAAATCTCCTGGATGCAAAACAGGGATGTTGTCTGTGGATGCAAACGGATCGGTTGCCCCATGTTGCCTCGCTTATGGTGACATGCTTACATTAGGTAACATAAAACAGGACTCGTTAAAAAACATTCTCGAAAAGACCGGAAAATTTGTCGAGGGCATACGAACAGGAGAGAAATTGCCAGAAATTTGTCTGATATGCAACGGAGAACCCACACGGAGAGGAAGTCTGGTTGCATCCATATACTGGACTGTATGTCGGTGGTTATAATGAGGCCGTCAATCAAAAAATTTGTAAAAATTTGTGCAGAAACGCTACCCATCCAAGAGCCGATCTACGAATTTGGCTCTATGCAGGTCCCAGGGCAGGAAGGATTTGCCGATCTGCGTCCATATTTTCCAAATATGAAATATATTGGCGCCGATATGTCGTCGGGGTTAGGTGTCGATGTGGTTTTAAACCTGCATAATATAGATCTTCCGTCAGAATCTGTCGGTACGGTAATATCATGCGATACATTTGAGCACGTTGAATATCCGCGTAAAGCATTATCTGAATTATATCGCATTTTAAAACCCGGCGGGATCCTGATTATCTCATCGGTAATGCTATACAATATTCATGCCGCACCGAATGATTATTGGCGGTTTACACCAGAGGGATTTAAAAGTCTTCTTTCAGAATTTGATTTTTCCTATGTTGACTGGAATGGAAAAGAAGAGAATCCACATACCGTTATTGGCGTAGGCATCAAAAAAGAATTTTCATTTGACAAATTAATTTCCCGTAGAGATGAATGGAGATGCGTTCAGGATATATCATCATGGAACAAAATTTTTACGATCATGGTAAAAATAAAAAAAGAAGCGGAAAAAATATTTTAAAAAACCTGATAACATTGACATCTTTATTTAATTATGAGAGTTTAGGGCTCTGTAGAAATCGTACAGGATATGTTTGTAAAGACGCTCCTTTGGGTTTCGCCTCCGGCTCACCCCCGCAATCCGATATCTGTGGAAAAAGTTGAGAGAATAGTTGAATGAAATAAGGTTTTCTACAGAGCCGATTTTAGGAGTATGCAGAACAAAGGGAAAATTTCAATAATTGATCCTTTAAAAGAAACAAGATATTTCTTATGATCAGAACATAATGTTTAAAGAGATTGGCGATGAGAAATTCTGACAATTTCTTTTTACATAAAAAAATTTTAATCACCGGTGCCGGCGGATTTATTGGCAGCCATTTACTCCATCAATTACAAACATGCGATGCTCAAATCTCAACAATCAGTAGAAATCATAATAATTTCCCCCAAGAAATTGAGCAATATGCCATAGACATCAAGGACACTCATGCCGTTAATGAATGCCTGCAAATGTGTCAACCAGATCATATCCTTCATCTCGCAGCATACAAGGAACGAAATGAGAGCATACAGGCATTCTATTCATCAGTAGAGACAAATTTAATTGGAACCTTGAATGTTTTTTCTGCGGCAAAACAGTTGAGTTCTTTACAATCAATTGTAACGCTCGGCACTGCAGAAGAATATGGGAATAATGTACCACCTTTCGATGAAAAATTACGGGAATCTCCTGTCACACCGTACTCTTTTTCAAAATTATGCGTTTCACATATGGGAGAATTATTTTTTCATCTCTACAATCTTCCGGTTATTATCGTACGTCCCACTCTTGCATATGGCCCTGCTCAGGGTACGGATATGTTTTTGCCCTCCCTTGTGACTTCTCTCCTTGAGGATAAACAATTTAATATGACTATGGGTGAACAAACCCGGGATTTTGTGTATATCACTGATCTTGTCGAAGCACTTATTCTCGCCTCAAGAAATACAAATGCACAAGGCCAGATAATTAATATTGGAAGTGGAGTTCCGATAAAACTCGCAGACATTGCAGAAAAAATCGAAAAAATGGTTGGAAAAAAAGGTCTTATAAAACTTGGGGGGAAGCCTTACAGGAAAAACGAAGTAATGGAGTATTATGTGGATGTAAAGAAAGCAGAGGAAATTATGGGGTGGAAAGCAAAGACTTCGATAGAAGATGGCCTTAAAGAAACAATTGCCTATTACCGCGGAGTGAAAGGACTTTGAAACCTTCGATTCTCTATTATTCCGATTGCCTGTTTTTTGCTGGGTGTGAGAATATGCTCGCAAATTTTTTCAATAGTAAAGATTTCCTTGAATTGTATAATGTTTCATTTATTTACCGATATACACCCGAATACGAAAATGGATTGAATAAAAGGGTTTCTACGCCTATTGAAAAAATTCCAGTTCACATCTATGATCACTACGATTTGTATAATCTGGCAGATTCAACCCGCTGGAAAATATTCCATAAACCATTGAAAATTATCCTCAACCTCATGCTTATTAAGTATATTTACCTTTTCGTAAATATCATCTCATTAAAGAAGATAGTACGAAGATCCAAAATCGATATTCTTCACGTAAACAATGGCGGATATCCCGGGGCATATTCCACAATCGCTATGGTTTTTGCCGCAAAACTGTGTGGCATTCGGAGGGTCGTCTTCGTTGTAAACAATATAGCCAAAGGGTATCACTCTCCCGAACGATGGTTGGATTATTTTTTTGATCAGAGGTTAATACGAGGAGTTTCAGTATTTGTGACCGGGTCGCAGTATGCCGGGAATTTGTTACATGAAAATCTTAGAGTCCCTCAATCTAAAATTGCTTGTATTCATAATGGTATTGCCAGTCGTGCCATTAATGAAACCCGCGAACAGGTCGTTCAGAGATTGGGCATTCCTGAAAACCGTCTCATTTTTTCCGTAATCGCAGTGCTTGAAGAGCGCAAAGGCCAGATATACTTTTTAAAAGCATTGAAACAATTCAAAGACACGTACGGCACTACAGGAATGCCTATTTGCATAATCGAAGGAACAGGAATTGATGAAAAATCGTTGAAAAGTTTTGTTAGGGAACAGGAGTTAGAACCAAATGTTCTTTTTATTCCCCATGAAACGCAGATATTAAACCTGATAAACGCGTCAGATTGTATAATCCTTCCTTCAGTAAAGAATGAAGATTTTCCCAATATTATTCTTGAGTCAATGAGTCTTAGCAAACCGATTATAGCCAGCAACTTTTCAGGAATCCCGGAACAGATAGAACACATGAAGTCCGGTATTCTTGTTAAACCTAGAGACGTTTCAGGTTTAATGGATGCGATAAA
>Ga0315274_10003625_pt1 | contig 22969 bp, 10 predicted proteins | sample YL17G02_20_MG_FD_203700 | JGI IMG/M metagenome (GOLD analysis project Ga0315274, IMG submission 203700) | Sediment microbial communities from Yellowstone Lake, YNP, Wyoming, USA - YL17G02_20 | ecosystem: Environmental > Aquatic > Freshwater > Lake > Sediment | place: USA: Wyoming | collected...
ACTTGTACCACGCGCAAACCTCGCCGGCGAGGAATTCGCTCATCTCTTCCAGGTACTTTCGGCTGCGGGTGATTCGATAAAGTTCCATTAGTCCGTGCAGGCGTATCTCTGCGTCGGCGTCCCTGTCGGCAAGTTCCGCAAGCCGGCCGTCATCCGGGAACAGGTGGTAATACTCATCCAACACTCTATCCTTCGGCCACTTGGGCAGCGTGTCAAAACCGGCAAGCACCGCCTGTCGCCACGCCTCGGGCCGGTAAGTCCGCAGGACAAAGCCTGCCTGGTGCCTGAGGGCAGTGTATGGGCCTTTGCCAAATGCCGTTTTCGCGAGCAGCTCCGCCTGCTGCTCGGCGGTCTTCCCCGACGTCTGCTTTGTGATCCATATATGCGCTTCGATCACACTCGAAGGATAGCTGTACGCCGCGAAATCCGGCATGTACTGTGTGGACTCCGCGCTACGGAACCCCTTGAACAGGGTGTCGAGTACCGCGAGCAGTCGGACATCGGTAAACGGTTCTATTAACGCGAAAGCCTCGCATATGTCACCCCAGGACCACGGCGTCCTCCGCGACGCTGTCTCGAGCGCCATGTCGCTCAAGATTGGGATCAATTCGTCCGGGGACTTTGTCAGCGCGATGCTTCCGTCAGACCGCAACCCCGAGAGGTACCTCATGATACAGTTCGCCCTCAGCGTCTCCAGGAAACCACCTGCCTTGCCGTCGCCGCCCGCATTCGCCCCGCTGCCGCTCAGAACCGCCTCTCCCTCCCCAGTGGTTTGTGTTACCAACTCGGCTTTCGGAGAGTCCATGTGAAAGGCGCTGGTGTTAAGTCCCTTCTCCCAAGGGGAGCCGCTTGGCACTGACACTGTTCTGAGATAGGCGACGACCCGCATGATCTCGCCGGCGCGCTCTTCAGTCAGCCTGCATCCGTCACTCAACGTTGACGCTCTGTCCTGATTGCGGCTTTGCCGGCTGAAAAACGCGATCGACGAACGCGCGCCGTTAAACCTGACCAGTACCTCTCGAGTGCTCCTCAGGTATGTCGACCCGAAATCCTGCGACCCAACCTCATCACGGACCGTCACAAGATCATCCGAGTAGAATGAGACGGCGCCCTCCGGAATGACCAGCGCGCCGCCTTGAACCGCCGCCGCGCCCACCTCCTGCCTGAGTATGTCGACGGCCGTTTTCCACGACTCCTTGTTGACTCCCGAAACCAGAACCCGCTGTCGTTCCTGCTGCGGAGCCTTCCGGACCTTGCCCGCCGCCGAGGCCCTGTCGCCGGTCAACCCGATCACCGCCGTAACTGCCGCGCACATCAATACCAAGCCGAAAAGCCCTGTGATCTTCGGACGCATACACACCTCCCGCGACAAAGGAAACCACATGAACTCTTCCCTCTTCCTTTGTATTCTCCCATCGGGAGTCTGTTCCCCGCGCTCCGGCATTTCCGCGCGGTTTGCGGACAACTCTTTTCGGTTCTTACGCCGGAAGGAGCCTCCCCTTCTATGGACGCCTTGACCGCCTGTGGCGGCGTCTCAAGACCGCCGCCTCATTCGCCGCGCATTCGCTGTCCATAGTTTCTTCGCTTCTTTGCCTTCCCCACAGCCCAAAGCCCACAGCCTACAGCCCATTATTCCCACCCCGGCAGCCACTTCTCCAGTCTTTCGACGAAATCATCCAGAAGCGGGTCTATCTTGTACATATCCGTCATGTGCGGGTCGAGGAACAGCGCCTGCCTCGCCGCTTCTCTGTCGCGCTTCAAAGCCGCCTGTATCGACAGCTCGTGCACCGCCGTCCACTGCTGGAGTAACGCAGTGCACGCGACCGGCAGCCGGAGTTCCTTCCCTTCGTACCCCTTCTTCGTGACCTTCACCATGACCTCGACGCAGGCCGTCCTGGGCAATCCCGCGACGAAGCCGTCGTTCAAGATGTTCACGACCTGCGTCGAAGGCTTCCCCTTCATCACCGCCCACATGAGTTCGTGCGCATGCTCGGTCGTGAGGAAATCCATATCCTCGACCGGCCCGGAGCCGTATGCCCACTTGACGAGGAGCGGATTCGGCCGGCTCGGCCCGAGAGGCTTTCTCGTCTTCTGGACCTTCTTCACATGGAGGCCCATTTCCTTCACGTACTTCTCCGCGAGAAAATACCTGTAGAACTCCGCCGCGTGCTCGTCCCCCGTCGAGGGGAACGCACCAAGCATCCTGTACAGATCCCACTGGATGTTCATCTTCTCCTTCTTGCCGAGGAGCGAATCTTCGAGGCTCGCGTCCGACTTCGCCGCGTCCGCAAAGAGCGTGTGAATCCTTTCCCTGCCGCGCACGACCAAGGACGTCACGAACGACATGTGATTGACGCCGCCCACCTTCATCCTGATATCCTTCGGCGTGCACTTGTAGACCTTGGCGAAGTATACGAGCAAGTCCTCCGCCGAATGGCAAAGCCCCATCGCCCGCACCCCGGAAAAGCGGTTAATCGTCCCCGTGATGCACGACATTGGGTTCGTGAAATTGAGCATCACAGCGGAGGGGCAGTACCTGTCCATGTCCCGCGCTATTTCAAGGACGACCGGGAGCGTCCGCAGGTTTCTCGCCAGGGCCGCAGGCCCCATCGTGTCGCCTATCGTCACGTATATCCCGTGCTTCGCGCACACCTCCGCCGCGCGCATGTCCGCCTCGAGCCCACCCACCGTGATCGAAAGGAGAACTATCTTCGCGCCCTTGAACGCCGCCTTTCTATCCATCGTGCGTACGACCGTCATCCGCGCGCCCGCCTGCCGTATCATCTTCTCTATGAGGTCGCCCACGAGTTTCAAGGGTTCCGCCGCGATATCCAGTAGCACTATCTCGCACTCGTTGAATCCGCCCACGAGAAGCATGTCCCTCACGACCTTGTGGCAGAACCTGTACGACGCGCCCACGAATACTATCCGCGCCTTTCCCACGCTCCCCTTGTTTCTCACGACATCTTCGACCGGATACAATTTCCCGTCCGAAGCCAGCGCCATCTTCATCTTCGCCATCTCCAACTCCTCCGAGTGAAAGAATGCCGTTCATCGCATGTTGTCGTAACGCACCGGCCCGTATCATACCCCCATCACCCGTGCCGTCAACGAGACCGCTCGCAGCATAGCGTACACTATTGTGTGTAATTGGGGTTAGGGACGTTTGACCCGCAAGACGCTGAGGCGACAGGACAAGCGACCACGCCTGAGCGATAGGGGGAATTAGGCGGGTCGATTGGGGCACTTCCCTCCGCCTTCAGAATAGAGATGAGGATACGGGTTCGATTGCGAGAGGGGCGGCATCGTCGGAGGCGAGGGGGCGGCGAAGAGGGGCACGCGGTTCGCCGAGGAGGTAGTCGAGGTACGCGGCGGTGACGGTGAGGGCACCGTACTGGTCTTCGACTTTGCCTTTGATGAGGAAGGGGCCGGCGGAGCACAAGAGCCTGCCGAAGCGGCGGTAGGCATCGGGGAAGAGCGTCACTTCGAAGATATCCGTTTCGTCCTCAAAGGTGGCGAATTCCATGTAGTCGCCGTTTTTGGTGGGGGCGCGGCGGCGGGTGACGAGGAAGCCCGAGAGCGTTGCGATCTTGCCGCGGAAGTCGTGGATGCGGCGGGCGGGGACGGCGCCGCGGTCGCGGGCGGCGGCGACGAAGGGGGTCATCGGGTGGGCCGAGGGGGTCATTTCCATAGTCTCGTCTTCGAGGGCGAGGATTTCGACGAGCGAGTATTCAGGGAGATTCGTGGAGCGGGCGGCTTCGAGGGCGGCGGCGCCGCCGTTGGTGAAGGAGTCGAGTTCGAGGAGACATTCCGGGCGGGTGCGGCCGAGGGCACAGAATGCGCCGGCGGAGACGAGGGATTCGCATTCGGATTTTGCGGCGTCGACGCGGACGATGAAATCGGCGAAGGATTCGAACGGGCGCTTGGCGCGCTCGGAGAGGATTTTTTCGACGGTGCGGCGGGAAAGGTTTTTGACGGCGGAGAAGCCGGCGCGGATGAAAGCGTCGTGAAAACTAGGGACTGTCCCTAGTTTTTCGACGGGCACGGCAGCTCGGCTGAGTTCGCCGCAAGCCCGTCGTGTCGCTGAAGATGCGGGCACGGCACGCCGTGCCCCTACATTATCACTGGCGGACAAGCGGCCAGTGGCACATACGCCGAGGGGAGAGGGGATTTGAAATCCGGTGTCAGTCAGGGAATTGCCGGTTGTGAATTCGAGGGCGCTTTCGTTTATGTCGAGGGGGAGGATGGCGACGCCGAGGCGGCGGGCCTCTTCGAGGTAGACGCGGGAGTGGTAGAAGCCTGCGACGTTGTTTATGCGGGCGGCGTGGAAGGAGGCGGGGTAGTGGGCCTTGAGGAACATGGTGGCGTAGGAGATTTCGGCATAGGTGGTGGCGTGGGCCTTGCAGTAGGAGTAGGCGGCGAAGTTCCGGACGAGTTCGTAGATGCCTGCGGCGGCGCGCTCGTCGACGCCGCGGGATTTAGCGCCGGAGATGAATTTGTCGCGGATGGCGGCCATGGCTTCGGGGCTGCGGCCTTTGGAGATGGCCTTGCGGAGTTCGTCGCCGACGGCGAGGTCGAAACCCGCGACGGCCTGTGCGACCTTCAAGATATCCTCCTGATAGAGCATGACGCCGTAGGTGCCGGAGAGGGCCTGGCGCATGGATTCGTGGAGGTAGAAGGGTTTTTCGAGGCCGCGGCGGCGGCGGACGTAGTGCTCCTTCATGCCGGAGGCGGCGGGGCCGGGGCGGATGAGGGATAAACCGATGAGGAGGTCGTTTTTGTCGCGGGCTCGCATCATCTGGAGAAGGTTTCTCATGCCGGGGGATTCGATCTGGAAGCCGCCGATGGTGCGGCCGCGGCGGACGAGGAAAGCGACCTTTGGGTCGCGGTCGGGGAGTTCGAGGAAGTTGATATCGACGCCGTAGAGGCGCCGGACGTCCTTTGCCGCGTCGAAGACGACGGAGAGGGCGCGCTGGCCGAGGAGGTCCATTTTGACGAGGCCGAGTTCCTCGACGGGGTGCATGTTGAACTGGCTGATGACAATGCCTTTGGTCGCCATCTGGAGCGGGAGGTAATCGGTGAGAGGGGCGTCGGAGATGACGAGGCCGCCAAGGTGGACGCCGAGGTGGCGGGGATAGGAGTCGATTTGGCGGGCGATGGAGACGATGGTGCGATAGGGTTCGTCATTTATCGGGAAGTCGGCGGCTTCGGGGAGGGTTTTCACGGCGTCTTCGATATCACAGGCGCCGTAGTGGGGGAGGCGCATGGTGAGGCCGTCGATTTCCTCGAGCGGCAGGCCGAAGACGCGGGCGACGTCGCGAAAGGCGCTCTTGGCCTGGTAGGTGACGTAGGTGGAGATCATGGCGACGCGGGCCTGGCCGTACTTTTTGTAGACGTAGTCGATGACCTCGTCGCGGCGCTTCCAGCAGATGTCGAGGTCGATGTCGGGGCAGTCGGTGCGGGAGAGGTTGAGGAAGCGCTCGAAGTAGAGGTCGTGGCGGATGGGGTCGACGATGGTGATGCCGAGGCAATAGGCGACGAGGCTGTCGGCGGCGGAGCCGCGGCCTGCGATGGGGATGCCCTTTGAGCGGGCTGCGCGGACGATGTCCTCGACGATGAGGAAGTATTCGGGGAAGTTGAGTTTCTCGATGACGTCGAGTTCGTAGGCGAGGCGGTTCATGACGGCGGGGGTGAGCGGCCTGCAGCGCTCGCGCGCGCCCTCGAAGGCGAGTTTCGAAAGGTACGAGAAGGGCGTTTCACCGTCGGGCACGCCCGTGTGCGGAAAGTGGTATTTGCCGAAGGTGAAGTCGAAGTTGCATTCCTGCGCGATGCGCAGCGTATTGGCGAGGGCTTCGGGGACGAGTTTGAAAAAGGCGGACATTTCGGCCGCGGACATAAGATACGCCGAGGGCGGGGCGCAGGCGGAATCGGGGAGGTTATCGACGAGGGCGTTTTCGCGGATGGCGCAGAGCACGCGGTGGACCTGGCGGCGGTCAGGGGAGACGAAGTGGGCGTCGGAGGAAGCGACGAGGGGGAGGCCGAGGTCGCGCGCGGCGGAGAAGATTTCGCGGAGGCGTTTCTTCGTGAATGTCGCGGGGAGTTCGGCGAAAAGGTTTTCGACGCGGGGCGCGGCGGCGCGGAGGAATTCGAGATTGGAGGAGAGGACGAAGAGGCCGTCGTTGTATTTCTCGGCGGCGGTGACCAGGTCGAACGATGGGTCGAGTTGGCGGGCGGTGACGAGGCGGCAGAGGTTTTTGTAGCCGGCGGAGTTTCGGACGAGAAAGACGGCGGAGGGGCCAGAGGAAAAGTGTGGGCCGTGAAAGGACTCTCCCTCATCCCTACCCCTCTCAGGAGGGGCTGCAGGCTGTGGGCTGTGGGCTGCAGGAAATGGCGAAGGCGATTCATGAATCGCCCCTACAGGCTTTCCCTCACCCTCGCCCCCTCTCCCGGCGGGAGAAGGGATTGCACTGGCGGACAAGCCGCCAGTGGCACATGGAAAACTAGGGACTGTCCCTAGTTTTAGTTTTTCACTGCTGGACGAGCCAGCAGTGCCACACTTGGTTTCGCGGGGGGAGAGGGGATCGGGCACGGCACGCCGTGGGGCCGCAGATGCCGGCGGGCGCACGCCGTGCGCCCCTACGTTATCATTCCAACCTTGGTCCCGGGGGGAGAGGGGAATCAGGGAGGTGATTTCGGCGCCGATGATGGGCTTTATACGAGCGGATTTCGCGGCCTTGTAGAAGGGGACGGCGCCGTAGAGGGCGTTAGTGTCGGTGATGGCGAGGGCGTGGAGCCCCATCCTGGAAGCGGCCTCGACGTATTCCTCTATGGTGGAGGCGCCTTCGAGGAGGCTCCAGTTACTGTGTAAGTGAAGGGGTACGTAGGATGAAGCCGTGTTCATTGCGGTCAAGCACCTTGATGAGTTCGACGGCCCTGCCGGTGAAGAGTGCGGAGAAACCGAAGCGTTCGCGGACGCGGTCAATGCCGCGGTAGAGGCGGTCCTTTTTGAGGTAGCGCATTTCGTCGAAGAGGGAGGATTGATGGGCGGCCTCTGCGGTGAGGTTGGAGAGTGCGACGCCGACGAGGCGGACGCGCTGGCGGCGGGTGAAGAGGCGGTCGAAGAGTTCGAGCGCCGCGGCGCGGAAATCCGAGTCGTGTGCGGAGGGTTCCTTAAGGGATTTTGCCATGTGGTAAGTGGAGAAGTCACTGTAGCGCAGTTTCACGGAGACGGTTTTGGCGCGCATGGAGATGGAGCGGAGTTTATTGGCGGCGCGCTCGGCGAGGTAAGAGAGCATGGCCTCCATGAGGCGGCGGTCGGCGGAGTCCTCGTCGAACGTTGTTTCGCGGCTGATGGACTTGGGGTAGAGCGCTTCCTCGACGGCGCCGGAATCAAGGCCCGCGGCGCGTTCGGAGAGGGACCGGCCGGCGGGGCCGAGGGCGGCACAGAGGGCCTGGGGGTTCATTATCTGGACGTCGCCGATGCGGCGGAGGTTGTAGCGGTGGAGGCGCTCCAGAGTCCTGGGGCCGACGCCGGGGAGTTCTTTCAGGTCGAGTGGGCGGAGGAAGGCAGCTTCGTAGCCGGGCCAGACGGAGGCGATGCCGTTCGGCTTGGCGTAGTCGGAGGCGATCTTGGCGAGGAGTTTGGAGGTCGAGACGCCGATGGAGACGTTGAGGCCGGTGGCGGTTTTGACGGCGAGTTTGATGCGTTCGGCGGTTTCGAATGGGTGCTTGTACATTCGGCGGCAGCCGGTGAGGTCGAGGTAGGCCTCGTCGAGGGAGGCCATTTCGATGTCGGGCGTGAACGAATAAATGACCTCGCGGATTTTTTCGGACATGCGGGAGTACTCGTGGAAGTTGCCCTTGAGGAAGACGGCGTGGGGGCAGAGGCGCTTTGCTTCGGCAAGCGGCATGGCGGTCTTGACGCCGAAGGCGCGGGCTTCGTAACTGGCGGAGGCGACGACGGAGCGTTCGTCGGGGTTGCCGCCGACGATGACGGGTTTGCCGGCAAGGGAGGGGTCAAGCACCTGCTCGGCGGAGGCGAAGAAGGCGTCGACGTCGACGTGGAGGATGCAGCGCGATTTCAGGTCCACGGATAACATCGAAGAGAACCTCGAAAAGAGTTATCTACACATGACGCAGATTACGCAGATAAACGCAGATTCGGAAACTCCGGAAAATTTACCACCAAGTTCACCAAGGTCACCAGGAAAACCAGCCGCCCTACGCAGGCGGGTGAAACTCGCCCCTACGCCCTCACCCCCGCCCCTCTCAAGAGGGGCTTTAGGCTGTGGGCTGTCGGCTGCCGCTAAAGGTCTCCCTCACCCTTTGTCCCTCTCCCGGGGGGAGAGGGGATTTATCACTGCTGGACAAGCCAGCAGTGCCACACTTGGTCTCCCGGGGGGAGAGGAGAGATGGGCGCAGCATCCGGCTTCGCAAATGCTACGCCGGACGCATGCTGCGCCCCTACGGTTTCAATGTAAGCATCATCAAGCGTTCCCGGAATTCGTGCGGGGGGCGGCCGGCGGCCAAAGCGGACTGGACCTGGGCCATGACTTCCGGCGGCGAGTCGCCCTGAGCCCAGTTGGAAAGCCCGTCACCCTGGCGGGGGCCGCTGGCGACGCGGAATCCGATCTTAGTATAGGCCGTCCAGGGGAGGTGCCCCGACCACGCTGCGAATTCAAAGAGTCCGTCCGGCGCGCCCGGGGCCAGAACCGCGGCGTAGCCGTGGTCGCGCGCCCATTGAACAGACGCTTCGCACAGCGCGGTACCGATTCCGCGGCCGAGGTAACGCGGGTCAGGGTCGCCGGAAAGGGGTTCGGTTGAACCGGAACGATCAGCCTCCCTCAGGACGGCGTCTACATCCTTTAAGGACACCTCATATACGTACAGCCTGCGAAGCGCACCCAGGATCCGCGCGGCATCCCAACCGTTCTCCTCAGCAAGGCTCAACACGAGCCGGCGGATTTCCCTTCGGAAAATCTCAAGCGTTCTTCCCACGTGACAGCAGGCGTGGCACCACGCCGGCCCGTCAACCGGCAGGCCGGGCATCCCCGGCCCCCAATCGAGCCATTCCGTGTGGACTTTCCTTCCCGACCACCAGTTGTTGCCGCTTTCCTCAGGCCAATACTTGTTCACTCCGCCGGGGAGCATCACGCGGTAACAGTGCAGTTGCGCTACGCAGACGCCGCCTTCCCATGCCGCCATGCCGATGGTACCCTGCTCGGCGAAGAGGCGGTCAATGGCGGCGCGGTCCGGCCAGCAGCGCAGGACAACGCGATCGAGTTCGCCGGGGGCAATCGGGCGAACGGTGATGGGAGTTCCGTTTGGCGATGTAAGAGCCATTGTGCGCCTTCCTTCCTGTTCAGGCCAAAGCAATACGCGCTAATATTTCCTCACGACCCCTATGACCACACCCTGGACCTTGACGTCCTTGGCGTAGATCGGTTTCATCGAGGGGTTGGCGGGCTGGAGGCGGATGCGGCCTTTTTCGCGGTAGAACTTTTTCAGCGTCGCCTCGCCGCCGTCGAGGAGCGCGACGACGGTTTCGCCGTTTCGAGCGGTATCGCGGCGTTCGACGAGGACGAAGTCGCCGTCGCGGATCTGTTCGTCGATCATCGAATCGCCCCTCACCTGGAGGACGTAACATTCCTTGTCGGAGGAAAGCATTGCGGAGACGTCTATCGTGTCGCCGACGGGGACGGCCTCGATGGGCCTGCCGGCGGCGATGTAGCCAAAGAAGGGGACGCGGCGATCAGCGCCTTCGAGGAGTTTGAGGGAACGGGCTTCGTAGCGGCGCCAGGTGAGGACGCCGCGGGATTTGAGGCGCTGGAGGTGCTCATAGACGGTCTTCTTATTGAGGCGCAGGCGCGAGGCGATTTCGTCCATGGTAGGGGGGACGCCCTCGGCGGCGTGATATTCGCGGATCAAATCCACGATGGATTTTTGGCGCTTGGTTGTCTGCATTGCAGAATCCCTTCTTAATCACAGAAGCACAGAGAAAACAATTGAATAGCCGCAGATAAACGCCCCTCGGCAGGCTCTGGGGCCCGAGCAAAGACTTCGGCGAGGGCTTCGCGTGAGCCTCAGCCGAACTCCTCAGTCGAGTCGTCGAGGGACGGATAACACAGATTCGGAAACTCCGGAAAATTTACCACCAAGTTCACCAAGGTCACCAGGAAAACCAGCCGCCCTCCGCAGGCGGGTGAAACTCGCTATGCAAAGAGCGAATACCGCCGGGTATCCTGACCACGTCCCCCGACTGTGGCTATCGGCATTATACCCAACAAAACCCCAACATTGCAAGGGGGATTTCGGAATATTTTCTGTTTTCCCGCGCTGGGCAATATGTAGGGGTACAAGCGGAGGCGGGGGCAACCGGTAGAGTGCCTTCAGGCGGGCCATGTGGGACATCTCGCGGGTGTTGACTGTGCGGGCTTTTCGGGCAACATATTCCGAAGTCGCCGAGGTTGTCGGCAATCCGCATACGTCCAAACCGCGAGGAGGACCGCATGAGAGACATCTCGAAGCACAAACCGAGCCGCTGGTTACGAGTGTCGCTGTCGCTTGTGGTTGCCGTGCTCGCAGTCGTCGTGTCGGCGGGCGCGAAAGGCCAGGTGTGCAACGTCAAAGTTGTTACGGACGCCAATCCGGACTACTGCGACATCGGGAGTTTCATCTACAGCGCAACGTCGAACTGGCAGACGCCGGAGGAGAAATGCCGGGCGCTCTTTTACTGGAACCACACCGCGCGCAGGCAGACGCAACCGATGACGCTCCACGGCATGGAACTGGCCGATCCCATCATGCAGTTCAACGACTACGGCTACACGATGTGCAGCACGATCTCAGGGATGAACTGCGCCATCTGGGGGGCGATGGGATACGGCGTCAAGTTCTGGGACATAACGCTTCACACGGTGCCGGAAGTCGAATACGGCGGAAGGTACCATATGTACGACAATTCCATGTCCGCCATATATACGCTATGCGACGGCAAGACCATCGCCGGGGTCGTCGACATCGGCGCCGAGGGCGCATGCGAGAAGTCGGGCGGCAAGGTGGAACCTGCTCACGTGGCGAGATGGCACTGCCTCAACGCCACGAGCCCGAACGGATTTCTCACGGGGGCGGACGACATTCGGTCTCTCGCGGAAGAAGCGCGATGCTTCAAGACCTCGGCGCTCAAGTACAGGTACTACTACAATTCATGGGACTTGGGGCACCGTTATATCCTCAACCTGCGCGAGGGGGAAGCATACACGCGCTATTACCACCGGCTCGACGCGCCGAAGAATGATACGAGTACGAAGACAGAAGGGGCAGGGAAGTTCACGAGCGACCCTGCGTACTATGTTCCGAATCCGCCCGGGCCGGAGGGGAAGGACCCGGAGGCGGTCAATCCGCGGTACCGGCTGCGGGGCAACGGCTTAAGAGTGTTCATGCCGGTGCTTTCCGCAGGCTATCTCGAACGAAGTGTCTACAGCATGTCAGGAGTGAAGGCCGCCAGTGACGGCCTCACGCCGGCGCGGGCAAGACAGCCGGGGGAAGTTGTCTTCGCGGTCGAAGGTGCCAATGTGATCACGAACGTGAAAATCAAAGCGGTGTTCTTCCGAAAAACCGGGGGTGACGTTACGTCGGTGGCGATTAGCACCTCCAACGGCATCAAATGGCAAGAGGTCTGGACGAATACCGGCCTCGGCGAAACGCCGGTAGAGCTCAACCTCACCAACGAGGTGAACGGCGCGTACATCGTCCTCGTGCGTGTGATACTTATGGGCGCCGGCTACGCCGCCGACGCGACGCTCAAGAGCATTTCGTTCGAGACTGTCACTGCTTTGAACAGCAAGACGCAGCCGATGCTGAGGCTCGGGAAGAACACCGTTTTCGTCGGCGCTGGCGAGAAAACTGAATCGATTATCCTGTGGCCGGAGCTCCAGGCAGATAGATACAAGGATTTGATAGTAGAGGAGCACAATGTCGCCTCCGACAAGGCGCACAGCGGCTGGCACGGCGTCCTCTACCCGGCCAAGAGCAAGGAGGACGGCTGGGTCGTCTACCGCATCGACGCACCCGCCGACATCACGCGCCTCACATACGGGGGACGCTTCTACAACCGGGCGCCGGGTTCGCACGCAGACCTTCTCTACTCGACCGACGGCGGAAAAACCTGGGCGAAAAGCTGGTCGCTTACGGACACGACGCCGCCCTGGGACACAATTAACTACGAGAAAGTCGAGATGCCCAAGGGATGCGGGTCGGTTCTCGTGAAGTACCTCATCAACTCAGGCGACGTTAATGAGACCGGCCACGGCGCCAGCATCTACGCTGTGCGGATGGAGGCGGACTACAGGCCGGCCGACCCGCAGTTCACCGCGCTTGGCATCACGTTCACATGGCGCGAGCGGCAAGACGACTACACGACTGTCGAGCGCAGGCACTGGCAGCTTGTGCGGAGAGCAGAGCTTCCCTATGTCTACGTGATTAACGTGGGCGGAGTTGACGACCCGATAGTGGAGTCACTTTCAGTTTACGCAATGCCGAAGCATTTGACAGATTGGGCAGACATGAAACGGTCGGGCTACTCCGACGGCAAGGACGTCGGAGGCGAGAAATTCGTCGGCAGGTGGGAGACCGAGGGGACGAACTTCGCGCTCGGCAGGCCCTATACCGTCAGCGTCCCCACCGAAACAAACTGGGGCGCCGGCGATCCGGAGAACAAGGTACTCACCGACGGCGTCGTCGGCCCGACGTACGTCGGCGGGAATTCATACAAGTACGGCGCGATCTGGTCGAACCCCAAGGAGCCGGTTATCACGGTCGACCTGGGCGAGACGAGATCGTGCGGCGCGTTCAGGATACAGGTCGGCGGCTACCCATGGTGGGACGCGACGGCCGGCGAGGTCAAGGACAAGGTCGAGGTCCTCACGTCGACCGATGGTAGGGAGTATAAGAGCGCCGGGTTCGTCAACTTTCGGCTTCGCTGGAAGGATATCCCCGTCAACTACCTGTGGCCGCAGGATGAGCGCAACTGCGGATACAACTTTCCGCTGGTCCTGGAGAAGCCGGTCGAGGCGCGCTACGTACAGTTCAGGCTCACGCCCGCGCGCATCATGAGCGTAAGCGAGGTCCAGGCGCTGGACTTTATCAGGTACGAACCGTTCGACCTCAAGGTGGCGCTGCCCGACGGAAAGGACCGGTCGGACATAACGGCGTATCTGCCGAAGCACACGGAATCGAGACCTTACAGCGCGGGGCGATAAGAGACTATCTCAGAACCCCATCCTGGCCTCGTGCTACGTAGCGAAGCGCTACTTCGCAGAGTAGCATTCGACCGGCTGCGAAAGCGCCCGGTGCGCACATGAGACCGAGGGGGGGCAGTTCCCGCGGGCGCACGCCGTGGGCCTGCGCCCTCACCCCTGCCCCTCTCCCGACGGGCGAGGGGATTAATCACTGCTGGACAAGTTTACCAGCCTGGGGTGGGCCACCAGTGCCACACTAATTCTCCCGGGGGGAGAGGGGGAATGTACTGGCGGGCAGGCCACCAGCGACACACTGTAGGCGAGCGGCCGGCCGGCGTCCATGGCGCGCAAGACCCGCAGCGCGACGCGTCAGGGGGTTTTGGGTTTGAAGAGGGTGCCGGGGTTGTCCTTGACGATGACGTCTTCGCCGGGGTCGCCGAGGTTGACGAGGAGTTCCTTAGTCGCGCCCTGGTAGAGGACATTGTCCTTGATGACGCAGTGGGAGAGTTTGCTGTAGACGATGCCGAAGGAGGGGGAGTATTCGCCCTGGCCGCGGTCGTCGCGGCCGGCGAGGAAACTATTGCCGACAATGGCGACGCCGCGGGCGTCATCGATGCGGATGTGGCAGGATTCGTAGGTGTCGGGTTTGGCCCATTTGCCGGAGCGGTTGATGTGGTTTCCGGTGATGGACATGGCGCCGTTGTGGCCGCGGCCTTCGTTGGCCAGAGAGATTCCCGGCCCGCCGCAGCGGTCGATGTAGTTGTCGTTGACGTTATAGTTGTAAGCGCCGTAGAGGACGATGCCGCCGGTCTTGTTCCATTCGATGCGGTTGCCGACGATGGTTACCGCGGAGTCATCCTGATGGTGGGCGTAGAACCCCGCGCCGGAGTTGCCGGAGAGCCAGTTATCGAGGAGAAAGGCATCCCAGCCGCGGTGGCTGACGCCGCTCTTTTTGTTGAAGCAGATCATCGAGTGGCGAATGGAGTAACACCAGACGCAGTTCAGGCGGACGCCATCGCCGGTGAAACTCGAGATGAGACAGCGTTCGATGCGGAAGGCGTCCTCGTGGCCGCCGTAGTCCTTCTTGTCGAGGAGGACGCCGGCAATATCCTCGCCGAGGCCCTGGCCGTCGAGGCAAAGACCGTCGAGGGTACATCCATAGGCGGCGGTGATGTCGATGAGGCCTTTGGCTGTCCCGTCGGCGAGGCGGATTATGGCGCCGCCGAGGCGGCCGTAACCCCATGACGGGACCGCGACGAGTGCCGAGAGAGGATGCATTATCAAGGTCGAGCACATGTAGACGCCGGGGGGAACGAAGACGGCGCCCTGGATTTCGCCGGCCTTGTCGAGGGCGGCCTGGATGGCTTTGGTGTCGTCGGACTTGCCGTCGCCCGCGGCGCCGAAAGACTTCGCGTTCAAGAATGCGCCGCTCGACACGGCCTCGTCCGCGGATGCGGCATGAGCGCCCACGGCCAGGGAAAGCCCGGCGCCCGCGAGGCCCGCGCCCCTGGCGAAGTCGCGGCGGGTGAAATGGGACGAACGGTCTCCGTTGCGCATACGACGGCTCCTTTGTGGGAGGAGTGCAACAGCGAACAAGACAAACAACATGATAATCAGTAAGACGCGAAGACACAAAGGGAATCGGGCGCCAAGCAGCGCTCGAAGGCGAAGACGTCCATCCGCAAATGACGCGGATCGGGAAGAACCCGCTCTCGCCACGAAGGGACGAAGACACAAGGCGGCACGAACAACTAATGGCCACAAGCGCGTGGCTCCAGGCCGGAGGCCGGAGGAAAAGCAGACTGAAGTCCGAAGTCCAAAGCCCGAAGCGCAAGAGAACTTTCTTACGGCCAGGGACGCCAAGAAAACCCTTCAGGGGCACGGCGCTGTGCGGCGCCAGAAGATAGTATACACCTTGTGCCATGACGTGGGTGACAGTTTTGGGTATCCTCCTGTTGGTCAAGGAGGATACGCGAACGCCATGGAAAGAGGTGTTGAAGGTGGATCTCAGGATGCTTCTGGTGTGTGCCAGGCAGACGGGCAAGGAGAAGTTCAGCCGGTTGTGCCGGCAGTTTGGGGTGAGCCGCAAGGCCGGGTATAAGTGGGTCAAGCGGTACGGTAGCCAGGGGGCAGAGGGGCTTGTGGATCGAAGCCGCAGGCCGCGCAGCATTGGCGGGGCAACTGCTTGCGATGTTGTCGAGGCGCTTGTGCGGGAGCGCCAGGCGCACCCGTACTGGGGAGCGCGCAAGCTGTCGGTGAGGCTGGCCAAGAAAGGCATCGAGCCGCCCAGCGAGCGGACGGCCAACCGGATCCTCAAGCGCGCGGGACTTGTGGAGAGCAGGCAGACGGGCCCGCCGTTCCTCAGCCCGCCCCACGGCAGGCTGCAACCGCGCTCACCCCCAGGCGCTTATGTCCCTTGCGGCACCACGAACGGCCCCCGCCCCTCGACGAGAAACCCGATCTTCCCCGTCCGCGCATCCAGGAGCACGACCTGGTTGTCGACGTCCACCACTGCCTCGTCCCCCGCGAGCATATTCACCATCCCCCAGCTCAGCGTCTTCGTCGGGACTTCGAATGTCAGCCCGATATGCCCGCGTGCCCAGCGCCCCATGTCGTCCGTTATTACAAGAGTTTTATCCAGAAGGTCCATCGGTTCTACCCGGACGTCTCTCTCGCCCTCCGGCCTGCTGTCAATGCAGCCCTGGTTGCCCTGCCTGTACCGCGTGATGCTCGTGCGCCCGTCACGTCCCACGAAATTGGCAGATCTCAGAATCGCATCCTCCTCCGCGGGAAACCTGTCCAGCACGAGCGCTTCTCCTTCCCCGCGCCATTCCTCCGCCCACAGTTGCCAATTCCCGTTAACGTCCTTCTGGATATTGAGCCGGTCGAAGTCGCTTCTCCCGACAAACGCTTTGACCACCTGCATTGCCGTCCCGTCAAGCCTCATCTTGCACAGGTTCTTCCCCTTAGCGTCTATATAGTAAACGACCGCTGACGGATTCTTCGTGAAGGACGTGATCTTTACTATCGTAGCCTTCTCGTAGAGCGACATGCTGCTGCTTGCGTAGTAGTAAGGCGCGAGAAGTGCGTAAGTCGCGCTCTGCGCCGCAAAACAGAAGACGATGGCCCTCCGCAGTGTGCTCTTCCCGCCGCCCAGCGTCCACCAGCAGAACGGAAACTCAAGCACCAGAGTCGCAAAGTACGATGCCGCGAATACCGCCCATACGAACTTCGGCAGCCAGAATATCTCCGGCCCCGTGAAGAAGAGGCTCACGCCCCTCGCGAGCGCCGCGCTCAGCGCCAGCCCCAGAAACGCGCTCGCGTAATTGCCCAGTATCATGCGCCTTATCGCCCGGCCCAGCGGCGCCTTGAAAAAGACTCTCCCAATGACTCCTTCGATCACGCCGACGATTGCGCTCCCGATCACCGCCATATATCCCCCGTCGACCCCCGGCCCCAGAATGACGTCCGCCGACGCCGTTGCCGGCAGCGCCGCAAGAATGAACACGGCGGCGCCGCATATTCTTGCCGCCTCCCGTGTGTGCTGGCGTCTCGCCCGGTTTTCGTCCATGTCCCGCCCCTCCCGCTTCTGCTCAGTTCGCCCGACCAATCTCTCACCTCCTACTACGCTTCTTCCCCGGCAATTGTTCCACCTATTCCGAGGAATCCGCTCTCCCGGCAGGCTGCCAGCCTTTGCCCCAGTGCCCCGTTCCACCTGACTCCCTTTGGTGCGGACTCCGATTGGCAGTCTTCAGTCTTCTTCTCTTGACCTCCTTGGCAGTGAAACGGTTCTTTTCCGCTTCGGACTTGAGGCGGCTTTTTCTGCACCTTCGCGTGGAACAAGGTTCCTCGGTTTTCTTCGTGTAACTTTGTGCTCTTTGTGCCTTCGTGGTGAGAAGATTCTATGCAGCATGGAATTTCCCCATAATCGCCGCAAACGCCCTTACCCCTGACGGCGTATATGCCTTTGGTGGAAGTCGTCCAGCGGTAGCCGTCGGGGAAACCTGAAGACACGCGGTCCTTTGACTAAGGAGGGGTGGCGATGCGCGCGTTCTTGCTGTGTTGCGCCGGTTTGGTTGTTGTCGTCCTCTGTGCCTGTTTCATGCTCAACTATCGCTCCGCCTGCCTCGACGCTGCAAACGGGCAGCCGCTGCGCGTGGCTGCGATACGCGTTCCGACCGATTCCGACTTGGCGCCGAAACCGCTCCCCTCTCCGGACACGGCAATCTTACGCGAACTGCGCGACGGCAAGGGTAACACACTCCCGGCGCTATCCTTTACCCTTCGCTACAATCCCCAGACGAAGCGCTGGGAATCCGACGTTTGTCCCGATACGAAGTCTTTCCTCCGCCCCGATGAGTCGCCTCCCGCCAAGATGATCCTCATCCCGACCCCGACAACCGTCTCCCCCAAGTGACTTAGGGCAACCCTGCTCCGCGCGGCGATCTTTATGTTCGCCCGCTCACCCTATGTCGCCTGTCCGCCGCCCTGATGTGTGGCACTGCTGGCTCGCCCGGCAGTGATAACGTAGGGGCGCACGCCTGCCCTTCGTAGCCTCGGCGTAGTAGGGGCGTGCGCCCGCCGGCATCTGTAGGGGCAGGGCTTGCCCTGCCCAATGTGCCACTGGTCCCGACTCGTCGGGATCCTCCAGTGATAATGTAGGGGCATCCCGACTCGTCGGGACCTGCCAGTGCAATCCCCTCTCCCCCCGGCCTGCTCTCCGAAGCCTCGGCGAAGGAGAGGAGAGGGTCGGGGTGAGGGCGCAGGGCCCAGGTTCATGCCGCCGTCTTGTCCCGCCGTCTCGTCCCGGCGTAGCGTTAGCGAAGCCGGAAGCTTTAGCGAAGGGCGGAACCGAGCGGATTCGCCCGCCGCTGCCTCTCGCCCTTCACTCCGCAAAGGCGAAATCCACCACCAACGGGTAGTGGTCGCTCCCCACGTTAGGCCCCAACCGCCTCGAGACGACAACCAGATCAGCCGAATGCAGGCAATGGTCAATCGGTATGCTGAACGGCCACAGAAAAACCGGCCACGTAAAAGCCGCCCCGCGACCCTTCCCGCTGTCAACCAGCCCCGAATAATCCGCGAACCTCTTGAACTGGTGGCACCACGGCGTCGCGTTGAAATCCCCCATCACTACCGTTGTCTCCTTCCGTCCGGCTACCCTGTTCGCGACTCCGGTCAACTGTTCGTTTCTGAGCTTCCATGTCTCCATCGCGCCGGGCGGCGTCGGGTGCGTTCCGACGACAAGGACCTTCCTGCCCGAAATCTCGATCTCGGCCCAAACCGATCCGATATCCGAGTCCCCTATGAAGAATATCTCCGCCTTCTCGAGCGGATGCCTGCTCAACAGCGCAATCCCCATGTTGTCGCTTCTCGGATTCGTCTCCCAGTAGGGGTACGTGCCCCTCAGTTCCTCCAGCGCCTTGAGCCACCGGGTATCCACCTCCTCCACGACTGCAAAATCCGGCAGCGTCTCCCGGATGAATTCCTTCACGATATCGCGGTGTTTGTTCTCCGTGTTGACGTTGATAAGCACTGCGCGAAAGGCACGTTGCGCATTCGGCGCCGCCTTCTTCCCCCCGAAGTAAAGCGGTGCCACCAGCGCCGCATTCACAACTGCCAAAGCGACAAACGTGGCCGCCTGCCTCCTTCGCCTGAACCCCAGGAGAATGGCGCCGCATATCCCGAGGACAATTGCATACTGGACTCTGAATTGCGCCAGGATGTCTAAAAGATAATGATACCTGTCGAAAAAGCCCAGTACCGTCGCACTGCCCGCAAGCGCCGCCGCCGCGCTCGCCAGCCCCAGCAGCCCCAACCTCGGCGCGAGAAACGCGTCAGCCCGCCTTCCCGCGCTCTTCGTCCCGCCCCTGGCTTCCTCGACCATCCGTGTTCCCCGTACCCCGCCCGCGCTCCCTCTTCAGTTGGTTTCCTCTGGGCGTTCGTATTCGGTGTGGTCTTGCCTGGACATCCCCGAGTCGTCAACCCGAGCAGAGTTTACACTGCCCCTTCATGCTTGTCCGCACTCGCCGCCCCCATTTCCCCTCTGCCTCCGGAGAAGGTATGCACCGCCGCTTCTGCATTCCCCTCTCCCTCCGGGAGAGGGTTGGGGTGAGGGCGCAGGGCCCGTGCCCATTTCCACCCTCTCGTCCTGCGTAGTTTAGCGAAGCACGTAGGGCGGGATCGTATCCCGCCGTTAATCAGTTGTTGAGTCCCCCTCCCGATTGGGATCGGGACGGATCGGGGGACGAAATCCCGATACATCGGGAAGCCCGCCTCGGCGGACTTCAGACTGTTCTCCCCTGCGCTTCAGGGCCTCTGTGTACGCTAAGTCTTCCAGGTGTGCTTTTCCTCGGGCCTCTGGACTGGAGCCAGGGGTCTGTGGCCAGTAGTTCTTTGTGTCCTTGGTGCCTTGGTGGTGAAAGGTTTGCCTCTCCTTCGGAGTTCAGACGGAGTTCACCCGCCTATGGCGGGGACTTGAGGCTTTGAATTCTTGTGTTATCCGCGTTCATCTGCGCCAATCTGCGGCTGATTGTCTCTTCGCCTCTTTGCCTTTCGCTGCGCTGCTGCGTGAGACAAAGATCTTTCGCCTCTTTGTCTTTTCCACTTTCTACTCTCTACTCTTTCCCTCCCGGCGCTTCGCCTTCCGGCGCCTTCCACGGCGACCCCAGCCACGTCTTCAGCGTGTCTATCATCGAATACGTCACCGGCACCACCACCAGCGTCAGCGCCGTCGCCACCGCCAGCCCGAATATCACCGCCACCGCCATCTGGCTCCACCACTGGCTCGACTCCGACCTCAGTATCCACCGGAAGTTGACGAAGTCGTAACTCACCCCCGTCGCCATAGGCAAGAGCCCCAGTATCGCCGTGACCGCGGTTAAAAGCACCGGCCTCATCCTCGTTATCCCCGCCCGCACGAGGGCCTCCGTGCACACCAGGCCACGCACCCGCAGTTTCTCCACGTAGTCTAAGAGCACTATCGCGTTGTTCACCACCACCCCCGCCAGGCTTATTACCCCTATCCCCGTCATTATCACCCCGAACGGCTTGCCCGTGATGAGCAGTCCCCCGAATACCCCGATCAGCGAGAATATCACCGACGTCATGATGATGAACATCTGCATGAGCGAATCGAACTCCGCCACGAGCACCGCCGCAATCAGAAACAGCGCCACTACGAAAGCCTTCATCAGGAACTTCTGCGACTCGAGCATCTCCTCGTTCTGCCCCGTGTACGTAATCGCATACCCCGGCGGCAGCGGCATGTCCGCAAGCCTCTGTCTGCACTCGCCCAGAATCTTATCCGGCAGCACCCCTTCGTTGTTTCCCGAAACCGTAATCACGCGCTTCTGGTCGATCCGCGAGATGCTCCCGAGGCCGCCCGAATACTTCACGTTGACCAGCGACGAAACCGGGATCATCTCCCCGGTCATCGTCGGCACGTACAGCCTCGTCACTTTCTCCGGCTCATCCCTCTGAGACAGCGGCAGCCTCAGCGTTATGTCGTACTCGTCGTTGCCCTGCCTGTACGTGCCGACCTTCGTCCCGAGCACCGCCGTCTTGAGGAAGAACGCGATGCTGTTCGTGTCGAGCCCCAGAAGTTTCGCGCGGTTCCTGTCCACCACGAACCTGAGCTCCGGCCGCGCCTGCTCGTAGTCGTCCTTCAGGTCGACCAACCCCGGCACCGTCTTTATCCTGTCCTTTATCTCCGACATGAGTACCGCCAGCGTCTGGAAATCCTCTCCCGACACCTCGATGTTAATCGGCGCCCCCGACGGCGGCCCGTGGCTCTCTTTCTGCACCGTTATCTCCGCCCCGGGAATGTCCGCTATCGCTTCCCTTATCTTCCTGCTCGTGTCGCTCGACGCCTCCACGCGGTCCGCAAAATCCGGAAAGTCTATGGATATCTGCGCCGTGTTGAGCCCCCCGCCTCCCCCGTGGAAAAATCCCCCCCCCATCCCAGCGCCAACGTTGGCCACAATCCGCTTGATGTTCTTGAAAGCCTTTATCCGCTTCTCGACCTCAAGCGCCAGTTCGTTCACCTTCTCCAAGCTCGTCCCCTCCGGCGCCTTGATGTTGACGTACGCTCGGCTCGGATCCGACTCGGGGAAGAACTGCAGCCCCGCCCCGTACCTCCCATACAGCGCGATCACCGCTACCAGCGAGAAAGCGAAAGACGCCATCGTCACCGCCCGGTTCGCAAGCGCCGCCCGCGCAATCCTCTCGTACAACCCAAGCCAGAAACCCTTTCTCCTCGCGTCGAAGTCTATCCTCTTTGTCACCTTCATGTGCGACGCTGAAATCGCCGGGTTCACCACCAGCCCCACGAAAAGCGACGCCAACAGCGCTATGATCACCGTCTTCGGCAGATACCCCATGAACTCCCCGATAATCGTCGGCCAAAAAAGAAGCGGCAGAAACGCCACCACCGTCGTTAAGGTCGACGTCGTCACGGGCCACGCTACCTCCGCCGCCGCAAGCCTCGCCGCCTCCAGCCGCGGGTGCCCCTCCTGCATGAACCTGTAAATGTTCTCCACTATCACTATCGCGTTGTCCACCAGCATCCCTAAGGCCAGTATCAGCGAAAAAAGCGTCACGAAGTTGAGCGTCACGTCCATCGCGTGCAGCACCGCAAACGTGATGAGCATTGATAGCGGTATCGCAAGCGACACCGATATCGCGTTGCGCCACCCCATCATGAGAAAGATCACCCCCGCCACGAGCACAAACCCCGAAATCATGTTGTTCTCGAGGTCCTCGACCATGTCGCGGATGTTCTTCGATTCGTCAAGCGACAGTTCAATCGAAGCTCCCGCAGGCATCCTCTTCTCCCACCCCTTGAGTATCTCCTTTATCTGGTCTATGATGCGAATCGCGCTCTCGCCGGCGCGTTTCTGGACGCTTATCGTCACGCATTCCCGCCCGTTTATCCGCGAGTAACTCGTCCTGTCCTTGAACGTGTCTGTGATCTTCGCCACGTCCGTGAGGTAAATCGGCTTCCCGCCCGCGGTCAGAACCGCAAGTGTCTCGATCTCCCGAGGGTCGACGAATTCCCCGGGCACCCGAAGTTGGAATTTCGCCTCCGGCGTGTCAACCGAGCCGCCCGAAACGTTCACGTTCTCGCTCGAAATGAGCGTGATGAGCTGTCCGACCGGTATCTTGTAGGCGGCCAGCCTGTCGGGGTCAACCTCCACCCGTATCTCCCGCTCCAGCGCCCCGAGTATGTTCACCTCGAGCACGCCCCTCACCGCCTCTATCTCGTCCTTCATGTCCTTGGCGATTTCCTTCAGGCGCACTATCCCGACGTCTCCCGCGATGTTTATCATCATGATCGGGAAATCCGAGATATTGACCTCCCGCACGCTCGGGTCGTCCGCCTCCTGCGGGACCTCCGACTTCGCCTGGTCCACCTTGTCGCGCACCTTCTGCAGCGCCGTGTCTATCTCTATCGCCGGCTCGAACTCTATGTTTATCTGCGAAAAGCCCTCGCTTGACTGCGATGTTATCTTCTTCACGTCCTGAAGGCTCTTCAGTTTGTTCTCTATCGGAATCGTCACCGACGTCTCCATGTCCGCCGGCGAAACCCCGCTGTACGACGTGCTCACGATGATGAAGGGGATCTTCACGTCCGGCGCCGATTCCCTCGGCATCGCAAAGTACGCGTACGACCCGAAAACCAGTATCGTCGCGGCCAGGACGTATACCGTCGTCCGGTTCCTTATGGCAAG
>Ga0315274_10003626_pt1 | contig 22966 bp, 21 predicted proteins | sample YL17G02_20_MG_FD_203700 | JGI IMG/M metagenome (GOLD analysis project Ga0315274, IMG submission 203700) | Sediment microbial communities from Yellowstone Lake, YNP, Wyoming, USA - YL17G02_20 | ecosystem: Environmental > Aquatic > Freshwater > Lake > Sediment | place: USA: Wyoming | collected...
ACCTGGGGCAACCCGATTTCCTCAGCCATAGCGGCGGCAGGGACAGCGTAGACCGCGGCAACCTGCGAGCGAAGGTACGCCAGGAGATCCTCTACCGCAGGGTAAGCTACACCTCCCAGCGAGACGGTCACTGGGATGATCGGGCGAACCTCGGTAATGACAACAGTATGATGGTTGGCTCTTGTGAGTGACCGCACCGTCTCGACCGGCTCGAACCCCATGATGAGGTCTGCCTCGCCCTCCGGGATCATCGGGCTGTGAACATCTCCCAATCGAAGCTCACACACGACCGAGCCACCTCGCTGTGCCATGCCGTGAACCTCGCTCATGACAGCACCCACGCCAGACGCAATGGCAGCTCGTGCGATGATACTGGCCCCAGTGATAATCCCTTGACCTCCGACTCCGGCAAAGAACACATTCAGTGAACTCATTTCTTCACCCCAATCGCATGCACTGAACAGACCTGCGAGCACACGCCGCATCCGTCGCACAGTTCCTGGTTGATCTCAGCCTTTCCTTCAGACACAAAGATGGCAGGGCAAGCGACATCGTGTACACATGTCAGGCAACCCGTACAGACGCTGCGGTCGACCTGAAACGTCTGCCAGATCCCCTTCGCACGCTTCGCACGGTCCAGGAGGAGGCTGCAAACCTGTCTGGATACGATGACAGCGACGCCATCTACCTGCGCGGCTTCCTTGTAGGCCTCGGTAGCCTCAGCCACCCTGTAGGGGTTGATGACCTTCACGAATGGAACGCCCATTGCCTTTGCCACCGCTTCGATACTGATACCTGGTGCCGGATCGCCTACGGCATCCATCAGCATGGACGGATTGGGCTGATGTCCCGTCATCGCGGTCGTTCGATTGTCCAGAACCGTCAGGACAAACCGATGCTTGTTGTGAATGGCGCTTGCGAGAGCGGACAGCCCGGCATGGAAGAAGGTGCTGTCACCGATAAATGAGAAGACCCTCTGGTCTGTTGCCACATCGAAGCCGCCCGCAGTCCCCACGCTGGATCCCATGGAAAGCAGATAATCCGCTGCACTGAATGGAGCCGCCATACCGAGGGTGTAGCATCCGATGTCGGAGGCAAAGACAGGTTCCGGGATTCCCAGTTCACGTATGGCTCGACGCACAGCGAGGTACGATCCGCGATGAGGGCACCCGGGACACAGGACCGGTGGCCGTGATGGAAGGGGCGACGACCAGGGCTGCGCCTTGCCCGAAGCGGGCACATGCAATGGTACGCCCAAGTGATTAGCCAATGCCTTTGCTACAACATCAACGTTGAGTTCGTGTACGCGCGGCACGAGAAGTTCCTCCTTGCCACATACCGGCGTCCTGGTAGCATGCGACAGGAAGTCGGCCTTGATGTCATTTTCCATGAGAGGCTCGAGCTCTTCGACGACAAGCAGCTCGTCGACGCCCGCAGCAAACTCTCGGATCCTGTCGAGCGGCAGCGGATAGGAGAAACCTATCTTGAACACTTGAGCAGAAAGTCCGAGTTCCACCAGGGCGTCAACGACGTAGTTGAAGGTGCTGCCCACGGTAACGATCCCCACCCGTCCCCCGACACCCACGTCAACGACGCGGTTCAGCGAAGAGGTTTCGCTGAGATGCCGAGCCTCGCCGAGTCTACCCAGCAACTTGACATGCATTTTTGAGGAGTTAGCGGGCACCGGTACAAACCTTGCAGGGTCCTTCTCAAAGACACCTCGCCTCACGACGGGCCTCCGGTCGCCGAAAACGACGTCACCGCGCATATGAGCCACACGGGTAGTCGTTCGGAACAGGACTGGGAGCTCCAGTTTCTCCGAAATGTTGTAGGCCTCTACCATGTAGTCCTTGGTTTCCTGCGGACTCGAGGGTTCCAGCATGGGCACGTTCGCGAGGCGCGCGTAGTATCTGTTGTCCTGTTCATTCTGTGATGAGTGCGTCGATGGATCGTCCGCGGAAAGGACGACGAATCCCGCCCTGGTCCCTATGTACGCCGTCGTCATGAAGGAATCCGAGGCAACGTTCAGCCCAACGTGCTTCATAAACGTGAAGGACCGGACACCACTTGCTGCCGAGGCTGCTGCGACCTCAAGGGCTACCTTCTCGTTTGCAGAGTACTCGAAGTACACTCCTGAGGCTTTCGCCACGACGCTGAACACGTCCCCGATCTCTGAAGACGGGGTCCCCGGATAGCTGGCCCCTACACCGATACCGGCTTCCAGAGCACCACGGACCGCGGCTTCGTTGCCAAGAAGCAGCTCATGATCCCCTGCCTTACCGTCAACTAACGCTTGATACTTCATGTCACCTCCTGACCTCTTTCAGACGCTGTTTTCATAGCATACCGCGCCCCCTTCAGCTGTCAAAGGCCCGCTGCACGCTGTGTGGCTTGCTGACTTGCAGGAAAGGGCCTTTCACCGTACACTGAGCATACAGAAGAGTTCTTCTCTTCCCAACCGCTCGACACAAGGAGGAACTGTCATGGAGAAGTGGATTTGCACTGTGTGTGGATACGTGTACGACCCTGCTATCGGTGACAGCACGCAGGGAATCAACCCCGGCGTCAAGTTTGAGGATCTCCCTGAGAGCTGGGTCTGCCCAGACTGTGGCGCCGCCAAGGACCTTTTTGAGAAAGCCTGACGGCCGACGGTCACAATGAAGTACCTCATTGCCGGAGGCTGGGCGGCCGGCACAGCTGCGGCACAGCACCTGCGAAAGCTTGATCCATCGTCGGAGATCATGGTCGTCGACGCCGAGTCCGTTGCCTATTATCCGCGCCCTGACCTGATCGACTACTTGGCCGGTCGCAAGTCCAAAGACCAGCTTATTGTGCACGGGGCAAGCTGGTATGGCGAAAACAGGATAACTCTGACCAGTGGACGCCGCATCATGCACGTCCACGCCATAGAGCATGAAGCGACGCTCGACGACGGTACTGTGCTTCCCTACGACAGGCTGTTGCTGGCGAACGGAGCGTCACCCTTTGTGCTGCCCCTGCCCGGCGCAGACCAGGTCGGTGTCTTCACCCTCAGGACACTCGATGATGCAGATGCTTTGCTGGCGCGCATCGTTCCAGGTGCCACCGTGGTCGTCGTGGGCGGAGGCCTGCTGGGACTGGAAGCGGCAAGATCGCTGACAGAGCGAGGAATGAAAGCCACTATCATCGAGTTCGCCGGCCGGCTGTTACCCAACCAGCTTGACGAACGCTCAGCGGAAATGCTCGTGGAACACCTCCAAGGGCTAGGCGTCACAGCTCTGCTCGGCGCCGAGTCTCAGCAGATTCTCTCGGGAGAACACGGTGCAGCAGGCGTTCTCCTCAAGGACGGCCGCCTCGCACAAGGAGAGTTCGTCCTGTTCTCAACTGGAGTCCGCCCCAACGTCACCGTCGCTCGGGAAGCAGGTATCGCCACGGGACGAGGTGTTCAGGTGAATGATTCCCTGCAGACGTCTGCACCCGACATCTATGCCGCCGGCGACGTCGTCGAACACCGCGGACGTGTGTACGGCATCGTCCCTCCCTGCCTGGAACAAGCCAGGGTTGCAGCTCAGAACATGGTCTCACCTGGCACAGCTAGGTACGAGGGAAGTATAATGTCGAGTTCGCTCAAGACTTGCGGAATCGACGTTCTAAGCATGGGCAACATCAATCCGACCCAGGAGCAGCATGTTCAGGTGATTCAGGCTCAAGGGCAACAGATTTATCGCAAGGTTGTCCTCGAGAATGGCATCATCGTCGGTGTTATCCTCTACGGAACAACGAACGGGACGCGCCAGCTACAGCAGGCGCTAAGATCGCACGCGAATCTTATGGCGTTTCAGGACCGACTGACTGACCTTGACTGGGACTTCGCCGGCATGTAGCATTGGCCCGCGACTGAGCAACCGATGACCTCACGCGCCCCGCACCACTGCGGGGCGTTTCTCTATCTCCCTGAGTCCCAATCGCCCGAGAAGGTCGTCTCGAGAGTCGAGACGACTATGCTGTCGTCCGTTATGACTCCAACTTCACGGTTCTCGTCAAGTGAGCCGGTGCTGAGGTTATGTGAACCGACATACGCCACGTGCCCGTCCACCACGATGTACTTCGCGTGAAGATAGGGAGACTCAAGGTATCGGATGGTGACGCCTGTCCCTTCCAGCTCCGATCTTGCCACGGCATTGACAGCGATTCTCTCCGGTGCTGCAACCAAAACACGCACGACGACACCCCGCGCCGCGAGATCCTGCAAGAGCCTACACGTCTCCCGGTCATCGAATACCTCGCTCGCGATATCCACGCTGCGGCACGATCCTTTCAGCATACCAAGAAGACGTTGCCGAGCATTCACAGGGCTGACGACGAGCGACCCGGCAGCACAGGGATTTCGCCGTCGATCTGCCCAGAAAATGCGCACGAGATCCTCCACTACACTTTGGCTGCAAGTCCTGACAAGGATCTCGCGGTTCTTGTCGAAGGCGCTCTTGCTAAGATTGGCCGTCATGATCCAGGCAACGACCTCGTCGATGACCACATACTTGGCGTGAGTGAACGAGTACACCCTGTTGCCCCAGCTGGCGTCGATGCCGGAGCTTCTCAGCTCGTTGCGAACCGTCTGGTTCATGGAGAACCCCCCGAACGGCGTTTCCTCCATGATGACCCGCACATCACATCCGCGCAGTCTGGCAGACTGCAACGCCTGGACAATCGCATGGTCAGAGATGAGATAGCACTCCACCAGAACCGACTTCCGTGCTTTCAGAATGTCATCCACGACAAGACTCCGCGCCTGATCGCTGGGCGTCACGACACAAAGGGCCTGAGCGCCCAGAGGGACAGCCGGAATGGCGGAAGCAGGCGCAGCGCCTCGCAAGCCCATCCAACCGAGCCCCAATGCGGCCACCAGCAGCACTGCGATAAGTACAGTGAACCACCGAATCCCTTTTCCTAACATCTTTACATGATATCAGGCCGGCAGCGCCTGACAAGTGGGGCGTTGGGCTGCTATGTCAGAGAAACGTTGTGCAGCAACGAGAAAAGGCTACAATTGGAAGGGAAGCGAAGCAATTCTGCCCTCAATCCTGCACGAACAGCTCTTCCTGGAGGCAATGGAAGTGACTACTGAGCGAACACTCTTGATGGTGAAACCGGACGGCGTACGCCGCAGTCTCCTCGGTCTGATCATAGCGCGTATCGAGCAGAAGGGCCTTGTGATCTCGAACATGCGGATGTTTCGCATGGACGACGCATTCGCGCGGACCTTCTATGCTGAACACGATGGCCGTGACTACTTTCCCGCCCTGCTTTCCTTCATGACATCGGGCCCCGTCGTTGCCCTTCAGGTCGAGTCGCCCAACGCAATAGTGCTTGTTCGAACAGCGATCGGGGCAACCAGACCCGAAGACCGGCTGCCCGGGACGATTCGAGCAGACTTCTCCACTCAACTGACCGAGAATGTGGTACATGCGTCCGCATCCCCAACCGATGCAGAACGAGAGTTGGCACTTGTCTTTGGAGACTCTCACACAACTCTCGGCGCTGTACATGAATAGACACCTGGAATCAGGAATCAACCATAGAGGGGTGAGGAAACCATGAGGGAAACGGCTATCGAACTAGAGTCCCTGCTGCGCGACATCTCATACTGGATCAAGAAGAAGGGGCGCGATGCTCTGTCGAGCGTGAGAATTACGCTGCCCCAGTTCCAGGTGCTCCAACTTGTCTACTTCGGTGAGGCCATCAATGTCAAAGACCTCACACACCTTACGGGTCTCGCTGCGTCCACGGTCTCAGAGATGGTCGATCGCCTCGTCGAACTCACCTATGTCACCAAGACACAGAACGTACTGGACAAGAGGCAGGTCGTCCTGAAGTGCACGAAGCAGGGAGCGTCGATCATCAGGAAAGTCATCCGACAGCGTATCCAGAGCGTGCAGGCGGTTACGAAGAGTATGAAGCCCGGGTCAGCCGACTACCTTGTGGCCGTGTTGACCGAGTTCGTAGAGTTGTGCAAGTAGTACTGGGTCCACCATTCCCCGGATTCAGCTGAACCTTCTCACACTGACAAAAGCAAACCCCCGGCCCTGAAGCCGGGGGTTTGCGATACTGTGGACCAACAGTCACTGAACGCTGTTCTCGGAGACTGAGCGAGCAAATGCCTCAAACGACTGAACGATAACTGACGGTCTGGAGAGCGGCAAGAGCTTGTTTCTCGTCCACGATTGCCAGCCTTCTTTTCTGAAGTGGGTGCGAATCTAGTCCACCGTCCGCTGAATCAAGGCAGCAAGCTTTCGCAGGTCACTCTGGATGACCTGCACGTACTGAGGGTTCCTTAGAGCGGCCGCCGGGTGATATGTTGGCATGAAGCGCTGTTCATCCTTGACCAGAATGGTGCCGCGCACCTGTCCGATGGAGTACTGCTCTCCAAAGAAGAAGTGCAGTGCCGTATTGCCAAGGAGGCAGATGACCTCCGGCTCCACGACGGCCAACTGCGCATACAGGTAGAGCGAGCAGGCCGACACCTCGGAAGGCTCCGGCATACGGTTGTTCGGGGGCCTGCACTTCACGATATTGCATATGTAGCAATCTCTGCGGCTCATCCCCTCGGCCATCAGGATCCTGTCCAGCAAACGTCCCGCCTGACCGACGAATGGGATTCCCGACAAGTCCTCCTCACGTCCCGGACCTTCGCCCACAAAACAGATGTGGGCATGGGCCGATCCGACGCCCGGGACAGCCTTCGTCCGGGTGGCTCCAAGCTTGCACTTCTGACAGGACAAGACTTCCTCGGCAATTGAAGCCAGGAGAGTCTCTCTCATGTCAGACACCTGAGGACCCAAAGCCACCACCCCCTCTCTCAGTCGGCACCAATTCGCCGACGGCCACGAGACATACATTCGGAACCTGTATGAACACTAACTGTGCGATACGGTCTCCCGGGAACACCGAAAAGGGAGCATCGCCGAAGTTCGCCAGCACAACCTTCACTTCGCCACGGTAGTCGCTATCGATGGTGCCTGGCGAGTTGAGGACAAACACGGCGCTTCTGGCGGCCAGACCGGAACGACTGCGAACCTGCCCTTCGAGGCCAGGAGGCAACTCAAGTGCCAACCCCGTCCGCACGAGTGCGACGGCGCCAGGCAGGATCGTCAGCTCCCCGTCTTCTGCACTTGCAAGATCATAGCCTGACGACCCTGACGTTGCGCGCGCCAGCTGTCCTGCGCGAGAAACCAGCCGGTGAACGCCTACGCGCAACTCAGTGCTTGCCGGGTCCATGGACAATCGACACTGCCAGCTGGGAGATGTCAAAAACGTCATCGATAACACTCAATGCTTCACCGAGCGTGATCGAGTTGACCTGTTCGGTGACGTTTGCGACCGTCCGTATCTGGTCTCTCATATAGAGCTCAGACGCGTTTCGATGCATGCGACGGAAAAAGGATTCCAGTGAAAGCAGGAATCCGCCGAGAACAGTCTCCTTGGCATGCTGAAGCTCAGCCATACTGATCTTGTCGTGCCGCATGTTCTCGATCTCCTCGCGGATGACCTGTTGAACACGCAAAGCGTTCTCGGGGGAACTTTCGGCGGAAACGCCCAGCAATCCAGTATTGCTGAAAGCCACGGGAAAAGAGCCAATGCTGTAGACAAGAGCCTCCTTCTCGCGGGCCCTCTGGAACAGGCGACTCGACATATTGCCGCCGAAGATGCTGGACACGAGATTCAGAATCGACCCCTGCTTCGAATACTGAGCGAAGCCGGGTAGCGCCATCGCCAGATAGACCTGCTCCGTAGGGCGCTCTGTCTCTCTGCGAACAGCGGCCCGGATGGGGATTCCCCACTCGACCCTGCCTGGTCCCTTCGCAAGCCGCCCAAAGGAATCCTCCAGGAAACGTGCCGATGCCTCGACATCGATGTCTCCCGCAAGTGAAAGAACAATGTCCGGGGCAGCAAAATGCTTATGGAAATAGTCGACGAAATCGCTCCGCCTGAAGGAACGCACTGACTCTACGGTTCCCAGCGGATTCGACGCAACAGGGTCGCTTCCGTAGACCCCTTTGAGAAGCTCATCCGTGACGACGTCGTCGGGACTGTCCTCGAATGAGTAGATCTCCTGTTCGATAACTCTGCGCTCAAGCTCGATGGCAGCGGGGTCGAACAATGGATACAGGAGGATGTCGGACAGCACATCAAGAGCGAGAGACGTGTGGATTGCCGGGACACGCATATAGAACATCGTGTACTGCGTATCAGTGAATGCATTCAGCTCACCACCCACATTCTCGATAGCTGACGAAATCTCGAGCGAGCTTCGATGCTCTGTGCCTTTGAACAGGACATGCTCCATGAAATGACTCAAGCCACACGTGTGGTCATCCTCAAACCGGGAGCCACTAGCAACAAGGGCCCCGACCGCTGCGGTCGGGTGCCCCTTGTCAACATCGAAAACGACGCGGATGCCGTTGCTGAGTGTTATGACTTCCGGTTTGTGCTCTCCGCTATTGATCACCATGGCGGTGGTCATCGTGGGATTCTGGGGAAGCCTTGTCGGCATTTCCAGCAATCAGGCCCTTGCGGGTCAGAGAGATCTTGCCATCGTCCTTGAGAGGCAGAGTTTTGACGAGAATCTGCTCGCCGACCTTGAGCACGGAATGGATGTCCTTGACATACGAGTCGGATACCTGTGAGACATGCAGCAGGCCAGACTTGCCGGGGGCGATCTCCACGAAAGCGCCAAAGTCGCGCAGCTCGGTAACCTTGCCCATGTAGACCTTGCCCACAACGATATCCTCGGTAATCGCGTTGATAGCATCCATAGCAATCTGACCCTTGGCTCCGTCTGGTGCAGTCACAAACACCGACCCATCGTCCTCGATATCGATGTCACACCCGGTGTCGGCAATGATCTTCTTGATGACCTTGCCCCCAGGGCCGATAAGAGCACCGATCTTGTCTCCGGGAATATGCATGGTAAAGATGCGCGGAGCCAGCGGATTGACTTCGTCACGAGGAGCAGGAAGAACCGACAGCATCTTGTCCAGAATGAACAGACGCGCAGTGCGGGCATGATCCAGGGCCGCAGACAGCAGGCAGCTGTCGACGCCGTGAATCTTGAGGTCCATCTGCAATGCCGTGATGCCCTTCGCAGTGCCCGCAACCTTGAAGTCCATGTCGCCATTGGCGTCCTCGGCCCCCTGGATGTCAGTCAGGATGACACTCTTGCCGCCTTCTTTCATCATGCCCATCGCGATGCCGGCAACCGGCGCCGTGATCGGTACTCCAGCGTCCATAAGTGCCAACGTACTGCCACAAATGGAAGCTTGCGACGTCGAACCGTTGGACTCAAGCACCTCAGAGACAACACGAATCGAGTATGGAAACTCGCTCTCATCCGGAATAACGGGAAGCAGCGCCCTCTCTCCCAGTGCGCCGTGGCCAATCTCGCGACGCCCAGGTCCACGCATGGGACGGGTCTCGCCCACCGAGAAGGGAGGGAAATTATAGTAGTGCATGTAATGCTTGGTAACCTCTTCGTCGAGGCTTTCGACCAACTGACCCTCTTTCTTTCCTCCGAGGGTGACAATCGAAAGGACCTGCGTCTGACCTCGGGAAAACAATCCCGAGCCATGGCTCATCGGAAGAACACCAACATCGACCCCAATCGGCCGAATCTCTTCAGGAGTGCGACCATCGATACGCACGCCTTCCGTCACGACACGATGCCGGATGAAATGCTTGATTTCCGCGTCAAGAACCTCTCCGATGGCCAGCCCACTTTCAGGGTACTTCGCTACCAGTTCGGCGGCAAGCTCGCCCTTGAACTCATCGAGAATCTTCTCCTTCTTCAGCTTCTCCTTGTCCTTGAGCACTAGGGGAAGACGCTCCTCGATCATGGAACGAGCTTCGCTCTGGATAGCTGCGTCGAACTTCAGCTCGGGGACGACGATCTTTTCCTTGCCAGCCTGGACGCGAAGTTCCTCCTCCATGCGGCACGTTTCTTTGATCGGTTCCTGTGCCAGTACCAAGGCCTCAACCATCTCTGCTTCACTGATCTCGCGAGACCCGGATTCCACCATGAGAATGCCATTGGCCGTGCCAGACACCACAAGATCAAGCACACTCTCGTCGATCGCAGAAGAGGACGGGTTGAAAACAAGTTCGCCATTGATTTTGCCGACCCTCACTGCGGCGACTGCGTCAACGAACGGTGCATTGCTGATAAGAAGCGCCGCCGATACCGCGTTGATAGCCAACACATCAGGTGAATTCTCTCCATCAGCAGACAGCACATAGACGATGACCTGCACTTCCTGACGGAAGTGCTTGGGGAACAGAGAGCGGATCGACCGGTCGATAAGCCGCGAACGAAGAATTTCACGCTCGCTGGGGCGTCCTTCTCTCTTGTAGAATCCACCCGGAATCTTGCCGGCTGCGTACATTTTCTCAAAATAGTCAACAGTCAACGGGAAGAAATCGATTCCTTCCTTTGTGCTGTTGCTGACAGTGGCTGCGGCGAGCACGACAGTGCCACCCATGGTCACCAGAACAGCTCCGCCGGCCTGCTTGGCCAGCCGTCCAGTTTCATACGTGACAAGCTTGCCTGCAATACTGCCGCGAACGGTCTTTATCTCATCATTCTGTAACATTGGCTCCTACTTTCGGATTCCCAGCCGCTTGATCAATGAAGCATAACGGTCCTCGTCGACGCGTCTCAGACTGCTGAGAAGTCTCCGGCGCTCTCCGACCAGCTTGTAGAGCCCGCGCTTGGAACTGAAATCCTTCCGATGGCTCTGCAGGTGCTCTGTAAGCGCAAGAATGCGCTTCGACAGCATTGCAACCTGAACCTCAAACGAGCCGGTATCATCTTCACTGAGCTTGAACTCACCGATAATCTTCGACTTCTGTTCGGCTGTAAGCATGTTGTACCTCCAAGGTGTCCCAGGACCCAGTCTCACGTCCAGCCGGAACGAGGGACCGAGTGCGGGAGAAATGTACTACAATTTTACCAGAAACACAGGACAAGTAAAGGAAAACCGGTCAGCACAAGACTTCACTATGTCATTCCCTGCCAGTCGCCGACTGGCCCAAGGATGACACGCGCCCTGAGCACGTCACGCGAAATCTGTTTCGCGAGCGCGGCCGGCGAGGCAAAACGCACCTCCTCGCGAAGGCGGGCCGCAAACTGTACAGACACCAGGTGGCCGTATACTTGCCGGTCAAAGTCGAGCAGATGTACTTCGACGGTTCGCCTCGATGCGGCAACGATCGTCGGACGGACGCCGATGTTGCACACCCCATTCACAATCGCCCCATCCACCACGGCTCGCACCGCATACACCCCATTGCCGGGAAGCAATTTCACGGGATCGGGGACCTCGACATTTGCTGTTGGGAAACCAAGGCGCCCTCCCATATGGTCTCCGGTGACGATGACTCCCTCAATGGAGTAGGAACGCCCGAGGAGCCTTGCTGCGCGTTCCACGTCACCCTCCGCGATGGTCGTGCGAATCATGGAGCTGGAACACGTTTCCCCGTCGACCATCACGGGAGCGACGATGATGAGTCTGCGCCCCGCGTTGTCGAGCATCCGGGACATCGTCTCCGCGTCGCCGGCGCGGCCTTTGCCGAAATGGAAGTCCCGACCTACGACGACAACCCATGCATTCAGGCGGCCGATAAGGATCTCACTTACGAAGGCCTCAGCAGACAGTCCCCGGAAACGAGCCGAGAAATCCTCGAGGACGATGGAGTCAACCCCGGTCTTCCCGGCATATTCAACACGCTCACTGTTCGTCGTCAGGAGACCCTGGATACCCCGAGTCCTTAGTTTGGGGTTTCGTCGGAAGGTATAGATAACAGTGGCAAGAGATGCCTTTTGGCCATAATCGACAAGTTCCCGGACAATCCGCTGGTGACCGACATGAAAACCGTCAAAGGCCCCTACGGCGACCGCGGAGGCGATCTTTGGAAACTCGGAAGACGACAGATAGACGCTGCTCACTCGCTGAACACTTTCAGCGGCCACGCCTTCCCGGCTCTGACCGCCGCCACACCACCCAGTCGACCATCAGGACGCTTCACCATGGCGGTCGCTCCCTCCCCCATGTCGCAGTCCACGGCAAGCCCATGGACAAATGCGCTCCACTGCACATCGCCAAGAGCAATGTGTGGCAGTGTCGCCAGAAGACCCACCTCTGTCTCGCCCCACGTGAGAAACGACAGGTCACCGCCCTGTACCCTGCGCCGCAGCGTTGCCAGTGATAGTGTGTCGCTGACGCCAAACCCGTGGGCTCCCGTACGCAGGAGTCGCCCCATGCATGCACCGCATCCCAGGACAGCTCCCACGTCCCGGCAGAACCCTCTCACATAGAAGCCCGGGGTCACCGTCATGCGAAACACGATACGACGAAGGTCAGCGTCCTCCCGCTCCTGAAGCACAGTCAACCGCCGCACTGCCACCGGAACCGGTGCAAAATCGATGAGGCGGCCCTGGCCTCGCATTGCCTTGTATCCTCGTACGCCATTTCGCTGCTTGGCTGAAACGTGCGGGGGAACCTGCTCCGTCTGTGCTGTCACGCCTTCGATAGCCTTCTTCACGGCCGCATCCTCGAGGCCTGTGGCTCCCCTGCGCTCGATGACTTCCCCGTCCATGTCGTCGGTGATCGTGGTGATCCCCAGAACGAGCTCACCGACGTACTCCTTTTCGCTCAGCGGAAGGAAGGAGATGAGCTTCGTTGCAGAGCCAACGGCAACAGGAAGCACTCCCATGGCCGGAACATCCAGTGTGCCCAGAAAGCCAGCCTTGTCCACGCTCAGAATCCCCTTGACGGCGCGCAGAGCGCCAGCACTGCTCAGGCCGCTGGGTTTGAACAGTGCAAAGAAGCCTTCAGGATGTGAGGTACTCACAGGCCGAACACCAAGTCACGAGCGTAGATGCCTGTTGTGCTCCAGGCTGGACTTACCACAGCCACCATGCGTCCGCTACGGTCCCTTCTGCACTTCGGCATCAACCGAAGACGGCGTCACCGTTGCAGAGACAACGCCCTGCATCAGCCCGTCCACTGAGACCGCGTAGCTGCCATCGGTGAGGGGAGGCTGGCCGACGTCGACATATGCCTTGATCTGGGAAGACCTGAGAGCCATGACGACGGAGCTCGTCCCGCTGATGAGGAGCGACGCGGATGTCGTACCAAGGGACACCTTCCACCCCAATCCAGCTCCTCGAACCTCGATCGGCATATCCGTGATGGCAAGAACGACAATCTGCTCGATGACGACACGGCACGACACGGCTTTGCTCCCACCCACAAGCGAGACTCCCGGCGGAAGGATCAGGTCAACTTGCTTCGTGAGAGCACCCGACTCGCCTGAGACGTCAACTGCAATCGTCGAAACCGCCTGAACCTGACTCAGCACCACTGCCGTTCCCGTAACCATGACGATTGCCGGGGTGCACGAGCCACTCGCCACAGCGTACCCGCCCATGGGATGCCCGATGACACTTGGAATGACCGGCACCGTCTTCAGGGTTGCAGCATCAAGAATCGGCAGAATGGCAACTGCCGACCGCGGAGACAACAGCACGCCCTCAACGACATTACCCCTGGCATCATAGGCAACGACGTCCCCGGCAATCGTGAGATTGCCGCCCACGGCCGTTCCCAGTTTGTCCAGTGCAACGACCAGCGCTGCCTCCTTCACTTGGCTCACGAGCGAACCGGGCCCCGACACCTCGATGGACTCCGGCTCAACGCGCAGGGTCCCGAGGACTAGACTCAGGGGCAACGTACCGCTCACCTCTGCGTGGACAGGGACGGTGATCGTCTCCAGACGCTCGAGCTGCACATTGACTTCCTTGGGAGCAACGGTCTCTACTGTCACGCCAGTAAGCCCAACGACCTGAGCTTGAACCGATGCAATGAAGGATCCCTCGCTTCTTCCCCGAAAGTCGACGGTAGGCGTCACATAGCCACTTGTGACGTTCCACAGCGTATTCATGGGACCACGCAGTGTCACGGTTACCGTGGGCAGCGTCCCTGCCAGGACGTACCCCTGAGGTACGTTCACGGCCATCAACTGCGCTTCGACGGATTTCGTCGTGTCAGGACCCCGGATTCCAACGACGTAGACCCAGAGCAGAACGGCCAAGAGCACAGAGATGATCTTGGAGTTGAACAACATGGCACCGATATTACGCTTGGCCATCTCCACCTCCCTGTTGTCCGTTCGACTTCCGTCTACGGAAGAATCCGGCTAAGCTGAACCTGTGCTCGCTGGCTATAGGCTTCGTCATGACCAGCAGCATTCCTCTGAGCTCAAGTGGGCTCAGATAGCGTGTCAATTTGCCGTGTACTGCAAGAGAAATGACCCCTGTCTGCTCGGATACGACGACAACAATGGAGTCAGTCTCCTCCGTAATGCCAATGGCAGCACGGTGCCTGGTTCCAAGTCCTCGCTCCAGATCCGCGCTTGCAGTCAACGGAAACAGGCACCTCGCGGCAGCGACTCGATTGCCTGCTACGATGACGCCGCCATCATGGAGCGCGCTGTTGGGGTAGAAAAGCGTGGACAGCGTTTCGGCTCTCACCAAAGCGTCAAGCCGGATTCCAGTCTCGACATAGTCTTCGAGACCCGTTTGTCTCTGCATGCAGATGAGCGCCCCAATCCGGTTCATCGACAGGTACTTGACGCTCTTCACGATCTCGTCAACGGACTCTTCCCAATCGTGAACGTCCATGAACTGAGTCCGCGTATCGGATGATACCAGCTTGCTGCTGCCGAGTCGACCGAGCATCCGCCGCAGTTCAGGCTGGAAGACCATGACAAGCAGCAGCGGAAGGAAAGACGTCGAGAAACTGCGCAACCAGCTGAAGACGCTATTGAGAGCCAGCAGCCCGGCCTTGAGACTGAGCCACTCCACTCCGAACACGAGCAGATAGTAGATCACGAGACCCTGAGCCAGCTGCAGTGCACGCGTGTTCGAGATGAGTCTCAGGACCGCGTAGAAGAGAAGGGATGTCAGGGCGACGTCGATGACGATGGAAATGCTTCGTCCTGGCGTAAGATTCACGAACAGGTCAGCAAGAAACCTCTGCAGGAAAACCATATCACCTCTCAGCAATAGCGATCATGCGCTTGGACTCAGGTCCAAACCGTGATCCATCATAGTCACCGCACCAGCGTTCGGGGCGCAGCCCAGCTGCTTCAAGCAGCGCTGCCAGCTCAGTCACAGTATACATACGCAGCACGCGACGGTACTCACAACGCTCTCCCCCGCTCAGAACGACGCGTCTCGTGGAGACCGTGCCCTCCGTCGCGTCGAATCGACGCTTCTCGAAGACAAGTCCCTGCTCATTTTCATGCCATTCTTCGGGTACGAAGTGCTTCACGATGTAGTCACGGTTCTCGACGTCTACGACCACATGCCCGCCCCGCCTCGTGTGCTCCGCAATTCTCTGAAGTATCTGCAGGTCACCGACCTCACCGTAGTAGCCAAATGAGCTCCAGAGGGAGATGGTCAGATCTGCCCTCACGTCGAGCTTCATGACACGACTGTCCACTGCATAAAACTCAGCCTTAAACCCCAGTTGCGCAGCACGCTCGCGACACGCAGCGATGTAGTCTGCATTCATGTCCACGCCCGTCACCCTGAAGCCAAGTCTCGCAAGCTCGATGCTATGTCGTCCTACGCCGCACCCAACATCGAGTACGGTGGCTCCTGGGAGTACTGCGCAGAGCCTCAGGAGCTGCTGCACCTGTTGCCTCGTTCTGGCCGGGTCTACCGTATCCAGAAAGAGGCGCCTGTACGTATCGTCAAAGTACTCCTGTGTCCAGTCGGCGGTCATCATGTGCCATCAATACTAAGACATCGGGGCCAAAATGCAACACGAAAGCAGCTCTTGGACTTGTCTTCACTCGGGTCTTCCTTGACAGTGGCGTCCATACCCGTAGCATGTTGCCATGAGAACTTGGCGATGCATCATGTCCGGCATCGGCACTCCATACGAGAACATGGCCACAGACGAGGCGCTGTTTGACGCTGCCTGCACGTCGGGTGTTCCAGTCCTCCGTTTCTATGGGTGGACGCCTGCCACCGCATCCCTCGGCTTCGCTCAGCGAGCCTCAGAGGCTCTGGATTTCGCCGAAATGGACAGGAGGCATGTTGCGTGGGTCCGACGCCCTACGGGAGGCAGAGCTGTGCTCCACGACATGGAAGTCACCTACTCTGTGTCCATCCCGCAGTCGGATCCTCTCTATGCTCTGGGGCTGGAAACGTCGTACGAGTGGATATGTGGGCCGATTGTCGCGGCTCTCCTGGCTGTTGGAGTATCGGCCGCATTTGCTCCGCACGGCTCCACCGGCTTCGTGTCGGCATCATGCTTCACCGCACCGGGGACGACCGACATCGTTGCCTGCCAAAGGAAGATCGTCGGCTCGGCACAGATGCGAACGCGGGACGGTTTCCTCCAGCACGGCTCAGTCGTCCTGAAGAATGACCTGGAGAAGCTCTTTGCCGTAGTCCGGACATCCCAGCCAAACGTGCATGATGCGACGCGGCGGGCCGCTCGTCTTATGACCAGCGTCAGCGACGAGGCACACCGAGCCGTCTCATTTGGCGAAATGGCGAATGCACTCGTTGCAGCCTTTTCGGCTGCCGAAGGCGTCCGTCTCCTTCCCGATTCTCTCACTGCGCGAGAAGCACTCAACGCCGCCGGTATTGTCGCCCGGAAATACGGCCGAGAAGACTGGAACGCTTTGAGATGAGAGGAATCATGGTATAGTTTGATGGTTGTCATCTGACTCGTCTGTCCGCAGGGGCAGACTTGACCGAGGAGTGACAGGATGGGAAAAGAAAGCAGGATCAGACAGGAACGTAAGGCGGGACTCGTCGAGAAGCCAGGGACGCATCACAAGGACCGATTTCCCATTGTCATGCGAGTCATTGCCGTCGTACTCATCGTAGCGCTCGCAACATGGGGCTCCTTCTTTGCAGTCAAGAGCACCACCGGAACGATAGCCTATCAGGTCGGCACCGAGAAGATTCTACAATCCGATATCACGGCACGCGTCCAGAACTATATAGACATGTACGCGCAGTACTACGGAATGGATCTGACGACTGCAGAGAATGCCAGCAGGCTCAAGTCCGTTCGCCAGAACGTCATAGACGGCTCGATCGAACAAGAGCTGTTCATCCAATATGCCAAGTCCAAGAACATGAAGATCGACGAAGCCAAGCTGAATACCGCTCTCGACACAGAAGTCGAGACTGCCGTCACACAGTCACAGCAGCAGTTTGGAACGGACACTCAGGGATTCAATGACGCCGTCATCGCTCAGTATGGCTCGATGGACAAGTTCAAAGCCACGCTGCGCACTCAGATTCAGCCGTATGTCGAACGGCAGCAGCTTGCTGACGCAGTGACTGCAGAGATCGACGCTGGCGTCACCGTCTCGGACGCGGACATCAGGACCTACTTCACCTCTCAGGGACGCGTCAACGCCGAGCATCTCCTCATCATGGTAGACGCTGACAACGACTCTTCTTCGACAATCGCCGCGAAGAAGAAGGTCGCTCAGGTCATCTATGACGAGGTCGTGAAACAGAAGGCTGAAAACGCCACGTTCGATTTCGTCAAGTACGCGCAGGAGAAGGCGGCTGAGCTCAACAAGAAGACTGCGGGATATGCTCTCTACGAGACACTGGGCTTCTTTACCGCGGGGCAGAAGGTCAAGGAATTTGAGACTGCCGCCTTTGCCGCCAAGACCGGTGACATCATTGGACCCATCCAGACCGAGTTTGGCTTCCATATCATTCACAAGCTCGGGCAAGAACCTGTCAGCACAATCTACGATACGGCCGAGACGTTGAAAGCCGCGCACATTGTCCTTGGCTTCGGAACCGGAGACCAGACGGCTGGAGCAACGGCTGCCGAGACACTTGCAAACAAAGTGTATGCGGAGCTCCAGAAGGGCTTGTCGTTCAAGACCGCGATCACGAAGTATTCTACGGACACCGACGCCAAGACGGGAGGAATCCTGGACTATTTCTCGAGCGTGGGCGATGCGACTCGCTTCGACGCCCTCACAGGTCTGAAAACCGGCCAGTACTCAAAACCCTTCGTCGACGGTTCCTCCTATGAGATCGTCCAGCTTCTGGACCGAAAGCCCCTCGTGAAAGCAAACCTGAGTGACAAGGCTACGTATGATAAGGTCAAGACCGCTCTGGAAGACGAGCGCAAGACGGATGCAAAAACCGCACTGGTGACCAAACTCAAGGAGCAATTCCCCGTCCGCGAGGGTCAGTGGTCGCGTATCACCCGATGGTATGGTCGCGGTATCGGCAAGGTGCTCGGAGCAATTGGGCAGTGGATCGTCAAAGCTACCGGCAAGGGAACGACGACGACTCCGGCAGCAACGGACGTGCCATCCACTCCATCACAGCAGTAGCAATGCTTAGGAAAGACGGCTCCGATTCGTCCAGAAAGCCCGCAGTCCAGGCGCGCCCTCGGGCGCGCCTGACGAGCTTCATCATGATGGCTTCGCTTCTTCTGGTCGCCCTCGTGGCAGCAATCGTTGCCGTCCTGGTAGCAGGTTCACGCAACGTGGCCTTCTATGTCAATGACGAACCTGTTACTGAGGAACATGTCTTGGCGATGATTCTCGACCTGCCGTTCGACGCGACCAGCGACCACTACAAGGCGCGAGTGGATCTCGCGGACCCGTCGGACCCAAGAACGCAGTATCTTGTTGCGGGGTTGAAGACGGAAGCCATTCAACGACTCATTATCATGCACGCTCAATCCGACGAGGCTCTGCGATTGGGCATCGTCGTGAGTCCATCGGCCGTCGACACTGCCGTCGAGGCCTATGTGAACGACCACGCCTCATCAGATGACACAACCGAGATCGAGAGACTGCGGTCTCCGGCTATGCGCTCGTACATCCAGCTCTGGGCTACCTCCAAAGCCTATGAAGAGGGCCTGACAAAGGATACCACAGTGTCGTCAGACGAACTGCGCAAGTACTTTGCTACGTGGGGCTGGAACTATACGAACGCGGCGGGGGGCCAGCTGACTTTCGAGCAGGCAAGCGCAAGGCTTGCAGAAGATGCTCCGGCGAACAAGAAGTTCCAGCTGATCCTCGAAAATCGAGCGCAGTTTCTCAGGAAGGAGAGCAGACTTGTGAGCGGCGATACACGCTACAAACAGTTCATGAGGTGGTGGGACATCATGTTTGGCACCCAGGTTCCGGATTCACTTGAACCACTGCAGGTCGACACGGGTTCGTGACACGCCCACGAAGAGAGGCTGCGGCTGGTTCAGCCGCCCCGGAGATCTCCAAGAACACCAGCCCAAGGACAAACCGTCCGCCTCGCGGCAGACGCTCCAGAGCAGATACCCGCCAGAACAGTGCTCAGACTGAGCCCGCAATGACCAAGTACAACGAGCTCCTTCAGGACATCCAGGATGAAACCAGTTTCTTCCTTCCCGTGGATGCACTCAGTGCTGGCACGCACAGATACCTCTATCATCTGGGAGACTTCTCGGCCGCAAACGCTGCGCAGATGCTGCGGTTTCTCGACGACAAACGTGAAGTGCTTGCAAAGCTCGAACAAGGAAAGCTCGGCAACAGCGAGCGCCGCTCAGCGCTCATCGTTCGGCCCTACATGGATACCCTGTCAGTGCTGATTGGAGCCGGGTATTTCGCGGACACTCTCTGGCAGCTGCGCAACACCCGACGGGGCCTCTACCAGGTGCTGTATATGACAGAGATCCCCACGTACGTCCGTGGGAAGGCTCTCGCTCGCCGGCTCGAGGAACTGTCGACACCTCCGACCGCGCCTGCAGAACAAATCCAACTGCGTTCAGGCTCTCACCAGGAATTGGCTCTTGAGGAATCCCACATCATTGACCAGTACCTCCACTTCGCGGAAGACAGGGCCAGTCGCTTCGATGACAAGCAGGCTATTGCGGAGCGCATCCTCAAGGCACACCAGTACATGAGCAGACTGGAACCACGGCTGGCTCACTCCACCAGTACGGGCGATTCCACCCGGGATCCAGTACTCTCTATCCTGCTGCCTTCACTCGACGAGGCAAGCACAAAGGAAGCACAGGAACACCTGGAACGTGAGACAGAGGCGTTGAAGCGACAATTGAGCGAAACAGCTGCCCAACTTGATGCCTCCAGAAGCACGGACGAGGTTGTGAGCGACGTTCTCCAGGCTTCTCTCGCGCGGCGCCTGGATCAAGCAACCATCGACGACTGGATGAACAAGGATTATCCGCGCCTCCACTCGTTTTTCCCCGGCTACAGACCTAAGTCCGTACCCGTGTTAGGGGACGAGCTCGGGACTCGTCCGGCATATGATGATCCAGAAGCGGTTGCCCTGAAGGGTGCCTCGCTCGACCACCGACAGACCGTCTGTCCGATAGCGTCTTCCCGTCGCTGGCTTTCGCCTGAGATCGCTCTCATGATGACCTATTTCCCTGGCAAAGCCTACATCCAGACCGCAATCAGCAGCTGGGACCCATGTCTGGCATTTCACGTTCAGCGAGAGGCATTCATCACGGCACTTTCCTTGTTCGAGCTGCAGAACATCGCCAACCTCGACGGCATGCTGACACCACAGAACAGTCTGCTTACGACGCTCCAACTCCTCGTCGAAGACGCGGCAGGTGCGCTCGATATCGAGATCCTGCAGAACAGGCTAACCCATCATGATGCCCGCTCATTCCTTCAGGAACGCGTCCCGTTGCCTCCCGATCTTGCATCCTCGTTCTCATCGATCGCCACATTCGACTTCGGAGTCTCTCTCGCCCGGTTCATGTTCCGCACTCGCTTCCGCGAAATGCGCAGAATCTCCCGGACCAGCAACAAGAAAGTCTCCTGGGCCTCGTTCTACCAGAGTATCTTCGAGCAGGGTACGTTCGACCCCGCTCAACTCAAGAATTCATGAGTGGTGAGCCTCAGCCCACGACGGCCAGCGCTGACCGTCCACTGTTCCTTGCCATCGCCGGCAACATCGGCGTAGGAAAGTCCACGCTGACCCGTCATCTGGCCGACAAGTGGGGGCTTACTCTGCTCCCTGAGCCGGTCAAACAGAACCCTTTCCTCAAGCTCTACTACAATGATCCCAAGCGATGGGGCATACAGTCACAACTCTTCTTCCTCACGCAACGAGTGAAGCTCTTCAAGGAAGCTGGCGCCCTGAATCATGCCAAGATCGTGGACCGCACCCTGTATGAAGACGCAGAGATCTTCGCCCGTACGGCGCTGTCCCGCGTCGAGTACGAGATCTATCTGCAGCTGTACGAGTACCTGCTGGAGAACCTTCCGGTACCTGACCTCGTCGTCTATCTCCGTGCATCCACAAGAACACTCTCACGACGCATACAGTCGCGGGGGCGTTCGTTCGAGAAGTCCCTGCCTTCTTCCTACCTTCGGAGACTCAACGAACGCTACGATGCGTGGGCAAGCTCGTTTCTGCGCGCACCCCTGATCGCCATCGATACAGACGACCTTGATCTGTTCAGCCTCTTCGGCGAGTATGAGAGGGTTACCGACCGCATTGCTGAAGCGCTTCTGCAGAAAGGACTGACATGGCAGCACACGACTACGATACCCAGGCATTCCTGAGCATCTTCCCCGAACCTCTACAAGAGGCGCTGGAGCGGATCGATCGGTTCGACGAGCTCGTCGAGGTCGTGCTGGACCTTGGACGTGTCCCTGAAGCTCGGTTCGAATTCGACTTTGTTCCCCTCAGCGAGGGCAGGGTCACGAAGGGGGACATCGACTTCATCGTCCGGAAAGTCGGGGAATTCGACCGCGACAACCGGGGCGGAATCGAACAGACACTGCATCGCATTTCCGCCATCCGGAACAGGCACAATGAAGTGGTCGGACTTACGTGCCGGGTCGGGCGCGCCCTGTACGGGAAAATCGAGATCATCGAAGACCTCGTCAAGAAAGGCTCGAGCATCCTGATACTGGGTAGACCGGGCATAGGCAAGACGACTCTGCTGCGCGAGGCTTCCCGGTACATCAGCGATACGCTGAAAAAACGCGTCATCATTGTCGATACCAGCAATGAGATCGGTGGAGACGGTGACGTTCCCCATCCCGGCGTCGGGTCTTCTCGCCGTATGCAGGTACCACTCAACAAAGAGCAGCACGACATCATGATCGAAGCCGTGGAGAACCACAATCCGGAAGTCATCGTCATAGATGAGATCGGCCGTATCGAAGAGGCGCAGGCATGCCGGACAATCGCCGAGCGCGGCGTCGAGCTCATTGGAACGGCACACGGCAACGATCTAGGCAACCTTATCACCAACCCCACCCTCATCGACTTGCTCGGAGGTATCCAGACGGTTACGCTGAGCGATGAAGAAGCACAGCGCCGTGGGACACAGAAGAGCGTTCTCGAACGCAAGGCTGCTCCTACGTTTGACGTCCTCGTAGAACTGCGTGAACGCGACGTCCTGGCCGTATACCGCAACCTGGCAGACGTTGTCGACAGAGTCCTGCGCGGCTTTGACGTGCAACCCGAGATCCGCAGGAGGACGGCCGGCAAGGAGTTCGTGATCGAACCTCTTCATCAGGAAGAGGCTCCCGCTCCAGAAACTGGCACCGAGCAGCTATGGACGCAGGATTCCAGCGTCAGACTCTACATCCAGGGAGTCAGCCAGAGTTACATCGAGCGGGCTTCCCACAGTCTGCATGCCGACGTACGGGTCGCGCGCACGATGGAGGACGCAGACATCGTGCTGCTGAGTGACACGCTCGCAGCCAAGAAACCATTTCTTGTAGAACGAGCCGAGGCACTTGGATTGCCCCTGTATACTACCAGCAAGAACAGTCTGGCTGCCATCAAGGACCTCCTCAGACGCATCCACTCGATGTCCGTGGATAAGGATCAGTATGCTTCCTGGGTTCATCTCATGCGCGAAGCCGTCGTCTCCTCGGCCTCGCGTGAACTGCCATA
>Ga0315274_10003627_pt1 | contig 22966 bp, 22 predicted proteins | sample YL17G02_20_MG_FD_203700 | JGI IMG/M metagenome (GOLD analysis project Ga0315274, IMG submission 203700) | Sediment microbial communities from Yellowstone Lake, YNP, Wyoming, USA - YL17G02_20 | ecosystem: Environmental > Aquatic > Freshwater > Lake > Sediment | place: USA: Wyoming | collected...
TCACCACCTACCTGCAACTGGTGGAGAGCCAACGCCTCGCTGGCCGCTCCCGCCAGAAGGTGCTGTCCACCCTCGGCCGGAAGGATGATCCGCGGCTGGGCAAGCACCTCTCCGGCTTGGTGGAGACGGCCGCCCGCTACGCCCGCCTGACGACCCTCTTCCTGGAGCAGGGGATGACCGTGAACACCCAGGTGTGGGGACCCGAGCTCGTCTGGCGGCGGGTGTGGCAAGAGACAGTGGGACCGCTCGTGGACGAGGCGTTAGGAGGCGGTCGTCTTTCCCAGGCGGCGTACCTGATGATCCTCCACCGCCTGGTCGATCCCGGTTCCAAGTGCGCCGCGTTCCGCTTTGCCTGCGACGTGTACGGGGCGGGGTTGGAGAAGGTGGAACTGCACGACCTCTACCACGCCCTGGACGTTCTCGCCGCGAAGAAGGAGACGATCGAGCGGGCCTGGTTCCTCCACGAGCGGGATCTGTTCACTGGGACGGACCTCGTGTACTTCGACACCACCTCAAGCTACCTGGAAGGGAGTCACCCGGAGGAGCTGGCCCAGTTTGGCTACTCGCGCGACCACCGCGGAGACCGGCGCCAGCTCGCGGTGGGGGTCGTCGTGACGCGCGCGGGGCTGCCGATTGCCCACCTCGTCCTTCCTGGGGCGACGGCCGATCGGAGAGCGTTTGAGGAAGCGATCCGCTACCTCAAGGAGACCCTGGGCGTGGAGAAGGTGATCGTCTGCGCCGACCGGGGGATGGTCTCCACGCAGACGGTGACTGCCCTACGGGAGGCGCAGCTCGAGTACATCCTGGCGACGCGGATGCGGAGAGACGAAGCGTCCCAGGAGGCGCTGTCCCGCGCCGGGCGCTACCACGCGATCGAGGAGACGCTCCTTGTGAAGGAAGTGGCGGTAGACGAGGGAGAGGACCGGCGGATCGTGTGCCACAACCCGCAGGCGGCCAAGGAGGACGCGCGGGAACGGGAGGCGATCGTCGCTCACCTCGAGGAACGGGTGGCCGCGGGAACGACGCGGTCCCTGTTGCGGGGAGCGGCGCGGCGCTACGTGAAGACGGAGGGCGGGACGGTGGCCCTGGACCGGGAGAAGATCGAGAGCGACGCTCGCTACGACGGGAAGTGGGTGTTGCGCACGAACACGGCTCTGTCCACCGCGGACGTGGCGCAGGCGTACAAGGGGTTGTGGCGGGTGGAGCAGGCATTCCGCACGCTCAAGACACCCTTGGAGCTGCGGCCGATCTACCCCTGGACAGAGAAGCGGATCCGCGGGCACCTCGTCGTGTGCTTCCTCGCCTTCCTCCTGCGGACGGTCCTCAAGCAACGTCTCGATGACGCGGGCTGGGAAGGGTCGTTCACCGCGGTCCTCGAGGACCTGTCCCGCCTCCGCGCGGTGACGATCGCTTCTCCGAACGGGGAGCGCTACCGGATGCGGGACGAGATCCCGGCGTCCCTGCTTCCTGTGTTCCACGCCCTCAAGATCGCCTCTCCGCGCAGGCTCGAGAAGCTCGACTGACCTCCCCCAAGCGGGAAGGTGTGATGCCACACGACACCCCAACCGGACCCTAACGCCCTCTTGTTGCGCCTTCTGTCTCGAGCGGTTTCAAAGTCGGGGCTGGGAGCTCGTCCTCGGAGCCGGACTCGTCTCGCTCGGGGCAGCCGTCGCCCGCTGGGCGTTCCGCGGGTGACGTGATGCAGGCGAGCTCTCGCCCGGGAGGACGACGCGAGAGGCTGAGCTCCTTAGCGGTCGTGACCCTATCCGTGTGGTCTCGCTCAGCCTGTTCTTAGCGTTTTCAGGCCGTTCCCCGTGAGTACGACAACCGTTCTCTCCGTAGGGCGTAGCCGCTTGCTGTGGACCAGGCGTCTCAGTCCTGCCACGGCAACTGCCGACGTCTCCTCGACGAAGAGACCGCAGCGCGCGAGATCTTCGTGGGCTTGCAGGGTCTCCTTGTCCTCCACTGACAGCGCTGCCCCGCAGGTCTCACGCAGGACCCTGAGGACCTCACGTCCCCTCGGAGGTTGTACGATCCGTATGCCCTCAGCAATCGTTTCGCCGGACTCAACCGGTACGGGATGCTTGTGGCCTGCTTCAAATGCTGCGGCGATTGGCCTGCACGCTGCCGCCTGGATGGCGAATAGCCTCGGCATCTGCGGAAGAATCCGCGCCTCTACAAGGGCACGAAAACCATAGTAAGCTCCAAGCAGGAGTGTCCCGTGGCCGCAGGGGACGACAACGTTGTCAGGCCCCTCCCAACCGAGTTGCTCAGCCACTTCGTACGCAAGCGTCTTCAGGCCTTCCAGAGCAAACGGGTTCCAGAAGTGACTGGCATAGTAGATCCCCTCTTCTGCAGCTCTCTCCGCTGCGCGGGTGGCCTCGATGCGTGCTCCCCTAACAGGGACGACCTCGGCACCAAACAGCTTGATCTGTCGGGCTTTCCCCGAAGAAGTAGACTCTGGAATGAATATCCGGGCGCGCATGCCTGCCGACGCGGAGTAGGCCGACAGACTTGCAGCAGCGTTGCCAGAACTGTCCTCCACGACTTCTCTGACCCCGTTTGCCCGGAGGAAGGTTATCATGACTGACATTCCGCGGTCCTTGAACGCGCCAGTTGGGTTCAGCGACTCCAGCTTGAACAGCAGATTGGCCTGGAACCCAGCGGCTGGCACCAAAGATGTGCAGCCCTCGCCTAGGGTAACCGGGCTCTCGGCGTCCCAGAGATCTCCATATCGCCAGATGCTGAATACCTGCTCCCTAATCATCTGCTTCCTGAAAGAGCGCGCACCGGTCAGAACGAAGGCTCCACCGCAGTCAGGGCAGCGCCAATGTGCTGTCCCTGGCGAGACTTCTTTCCCGCACTCGGTGCACTTGAACCCGAATCCGTTAAATGCTGCCGGCATTCGCGCCTCCTTCAGGACAGACAGCGGCCTCAGGCAGCTGAGCACCGGGCAATCGGTGACCTGCCTCATTGAGGGAGGCGATGGCCTCGATCTCAATCTGAAAACCGTGATGAAGTGGATTCGTGGGCACGATCGCCCGTGCCGGTCTGTGTTCTGCGAAGAACGCTGCATAGACTGAGTTCACGCGATCCCACAGCGAGATGTCGGAGATGTACACGGTGGTCTTCAGCACGTGACACAAGTCACTCCCCGCTGCAAGGAGTGTCTCCCTCAGGTTTCTCATGGCGCGCTCCGTCTGTTCCTCGATCGGCCCGAGTCGTTTCTCATTGCCGCCCAGCTCCGCCGGCAGCTGCCCGGAGACGTAGACCAGACCGCCGTGCACTACGGCTTGAGAATAGTGCCCAAAGGGCCCTGCTGCCTTCGACGCCGTCACATATCGCATGCGGTTCTCCCCTGCCCAGCGCAGGTTTCGCCGCAGGGCTCCGTTCCTGGGCTACCGCACCAGACAGCCGGAGATTACGCGAAACGGATATGCAGTTCACGCAGACAGCGCAGACCACATGCATGCCGATGAACCGCCCCGGGTTCCACGTAGGCTCGATGACGTGGATGCCACGGTTCTCCGGGCAGCCGTCTGATTGTACTCGTCGAGCACCTCGAGCGGCGAGCGCCTGTTGAAGGCGCGGTGCAGCCGACGGGCGTTGTACCAGCCGATGTAGACGACGAGGGCCAGCTAGAGATCAAGGCGCGTCCTCCAAACGTGGCGCTTGATCAGTTCGGTCTTGATCGTGGAGAGCACGCTCTCCGCCATGGCGTTGTCGAGCGCCGTTCCGGTTCGCCCCCGGCTCGGGGCGATGCCGGCCCGCACGAGCCGTTCGGTGTACTCGTAGGACGTGTACTGCGCCCCGTTGTCGGAGTGCGCGACCAGACCGTCCTTGTGCTCCTGACGCGCGGCGAGGGCCATCTCGAACGCATCGCTGACCAGAGACTGCCGCATGTGCCCGGCGAGCTGCCAGCCCACGATGCGCCGTGTGTAGACGTCCACCACGACGGCAAGATACGTCCACCCCTCCCGGGTGCGGAGGTAGGTGAAGTCGGCGAGCCACAGCTCATCGGGCCGCTCCGCACTGAAGTCGCGCTGCACAAGGTCCGGTGCCGGAGCCGACACGGGACCAGGGATCGTCGTGCGACACGTCTTGCCCTTGCGTACGCCCTCGATCCCGTGCTCGCGCATCAGGCGCTCCACCGTGCAACGCGCCACGGGGATCCCCTCACGGTTGAGCTCTTGCCACACCTTGAACTGACCGTAGATTCCAAACGCCTCGTCGTGCACGCGGCGGATCTCGCCGAGGAGATACTCGTCACGAACCGCCCGTCGCGATGGCCGTCTCCTCCGTCTCGCCCAGTAGGCACTAGCGGACACCTCGAGCTCCCGACAGATCGGCTCGACCCCAAAGCGCTCGCGGGTCTGATCGACGAACGCGCTCACCTCGGACGGGGCTGGTCGAGTTCGCGGGCGAAAAACACGCTCGCCGCCTTGAGAATCTCGTTGGCCCGCCGCAAGTCGCGCACCTCTTTGCGCAGGGCCGTCAGCTCCTCTCGCTCCGCGGTCGCCAGTCGGTCGGCGCGCGTGCCGTGTCGGCCTCATCCTGACGCACCCAGACCCGCAGCGTCTCGCGGTGCACTCCGAGATCGCTGGCCACCGCCGCGATCGGTCGGCCCGACCCTCGCGCCAGCCGCACCGCCCTCTCACGAAGCTCGGGCGGGTACTTCGATCGTCTCCCCATGTCTCACGGACTCCTTCCCCCAGGATGCCATGTTCCTGGAAACGGAGCCTCCGTCAAACCCAGGGCGGTTCACGACGCGTCTGGGTCGTCTGGTGCCGATGGCTCCGCACCTGCCTTGGTTCACAGCGCGGGTTGGCCGTCGCACGAGACCTATCCACTCCACGGTATAATGCGGCGTTGTGGAACAGCAGACCCCAAAGGCTGCAATCCGCCGCCGTTGGATCGCGGTCGGTGAGATGCTGGTCGTCATGCTCATCTGGTCGTCTTCCTTCATCGGCGTGAAGGTTGCGTTGCGGTCTGCCGGTCCACTTACGGTGGCCGGTCTGCGCTACTTCTTGGCATTTGTTTGCCTGCTACCCTGGCTTGTCGTACGAAGGAGGTCCTGGGTTCATTTTGGGGCCTCGCTGTGGCTCCGGTTCTCAGGAATGGGGCTCGCGCAGTACACGATAGGCAACGGCGTGCTGTACATCGCCATGCAGACGCTGACTGCTACGGACGGCTCACTTGCCATGTGCCTGTTGCCGATCCCTGTTTCGATTCTCGGCATGACTTTGCTGAAGGAGCCCGCGACCTGGACGAGATTCGGCGGGTTGGCACTCGCCATCGGTGGAAGCGCGCTCTACTTCAGCCGCAACTTGACACCCGGACGCCCGCAAGCCTTTGCTTTGCTGGGCATTGCCGTCTTCTGCGCCTCGGCCTTCCCGGTGTTGGGGCGAGGCCTGGCCAGGGATAGGAAGACGGAGACTGCCGCGCTGACCGCCCTGCCTTTGGGGATAGGCGGGGGAGTGCTCCTCCTGCTTGCCGGCGCTTTCGAAGGGGTTCCACACATGCCGGTGGCAGCGTGGGGGCTCATTGTTGGCCTTGCCGTAGGCAATACTCTTATCCCCTATGTCCTCTATATGCACGCACTGCAGACGCTGCACGCTGGCGAAGCCAGCGTTCTAGTCAGCCTAACTCCCTTGGGCACCTCTCTCATCGCGGTGAGCACGCTACATGAGCAACTAGTGCCGCACCAGTTCGGGGCGATAGTCATGATGATTGCTGGCGCTGGCCTTATCCTGCGGCGCGGTCAGGCGAGCAAGGGGGATTCATGAAGCAGGTCCTCTCAATGTACGTTTTACCATGTTCCGTTGACAATGACGATTCGCGGTGATCTTCCGCTCTTGACGCCAGGATCGGTCTCAGTACACTGTCCCTGTACGAGTGAAGTACGACTGTACGCTTTGCCTTGGAGGGAGGGAACGTGGAGCCTCGGGCGTAGAACGCCTGGGATTGGGCTGACCTCGCGGAGATCGCGTAGGGCAGCAAGCCAAAGTCACGGTCGTCGTGACGCGCGAGCCACTGCGAGAGGGAGGATGGATGACTCAGGGTTTGTACGAGTTCGAGCTGGGAAAGGCCGCCGATACGATCGTTCGGGAGCTTTTCAAGCTCAAGGCCGGGGAAACACTCATTATCACGGCTGATACAGAGAGTAGTGAGAAGGTCGTGAACGCGACGGCGCGCGCGGCGTTTGCTGTGGGGGCGAAACCGATGGTGGTCTGGCTCGCTTCGCCTTTGGGGGTGGGGCAGGTCGCTGACCCGATGCTTCCCCTTGATGCCTTGACCGGAGCACTGAAAGGCGCGGATGCGTGGGTGGAGTTCAACAACAAGTGGCTGCTCTACTCAACGGCCCACACACGCGCAATGGCAGAGAACAAGAAGCTTCGGTATCTGAATCTGGTGGGCATGAACCCCGATATGATGGTCCGATGCATCGGCCGGGTTGACCACATCGCGCTGAAGGATTTCCTGCACCAAGCAGCAAAGATCGCTATGGCGGCGAAGCACGTTCGCTTCACATCTCCATCGGGGACGGATCTTGAGTTTGACAACGTCTCAGGTCGGTTGCCGCTGATCAGAGACGGGTACGCGGACAAGCCGGGGACATACATGATGGCAGGCATGATCGCGTGGACCCCTGCCCTTGAAACGATCAATGGGATGCTCGTTTTTGATGGATCCCTGGTCCCCCCCTGTGGCAAGCTCGCTGAACCTATCAGGCTGACAATAGAAGCCGGGCAGATCGTCAACATCGAAGGGGGAATGCAGGCGAGAGAATTCCAAGCCTACCTGGATCACTTCGATCATCCCCAGATGAAGCGCCTAGCCCACGCGGTTCTGGGTTTCGGACCGGGCGCGAAGCTGACAGGAGACATCGTGGAGGACGAGAGAATCTGGGGATGCACAGAGTGGGGCATCGGGCACATCGGGAAGTACCTGATGCCGCCTGACGGCGTGCCCGCTCCTTCTCATTCTGACGGGCAATCGTTAAGCAGTTCCGTGTGGCTGGACGGCAAGGCTTTCACGGACCGAGGAACAGTGGTCGACAAGGGGCTCGCGAAGTTGGCCAAGGCTTTCGGTAAGGCCTAGCTGGGGGTGCCCATCGACGTCGCTCAAGCGATACGTCAACGAAGAAGTACCAGAAGCTTCCAGCAGAAGGAGCTCCCGAAGGAGTTGTTGCTCCAGATCGTGGAAGCGGGGATTTGGGCACCAAACGGAGGAAACGCTCAGACGTGGGTCTTCGTCGTCGTCACCGAAGGAGATCGGCTGCGTCACATCAGGGCAGTCAGTCCCGGGATCTTGGGCACGCCTGCAGCAGTAGTGGCCATCTGTCAAGACAAGGAGCTCGCGGAGGAGAAGGGAGGTAGGCTGGCAAGAGAAACGGCTTCAGTCATGGACAGCGCCATGGCCGGGGAAAACATCATGCTCTACGCAGTTGGAGCGGGAGTCGGATCTTGTGCTGTCTTGTCCTTCCACAAGGAGGCGGTGCGGCAGTTGCTCGGCTTGCCTCAAGCGATCGTGCCGGAACTGCTGATCACGCTTGGCTATGCAGCAGAAGAGAATCCGCTCCCACGAAGAGAGTTCCAGAGCGTGTGCTTCTTTGAGAAGTACGGGATCGCCCATGGATCGCGCGCTGAATGATGAGGCGCTGGAACTGGTCGCGTACATGGTGAGCAGTGCTCGTGGCCTAGTTGATGAGAATAGGATGTACGGGCCGCTCCGTCTTCTGGACGCTGCCGGCAGGCTGATCGCTTTCGTGGACGGCAAGGACATCACTGACGGGTTCTTGCTTCGCACGCGGGCGCTCATTGACTCCCGCAAACACGAGGCCGCGACCGATCCGGAGGCTTTTGTTGGCTTCTTGGACGAGTTGGTGCTCTCGCTGGCCGGCGAGCTTGAACGGCGAGGGAAGTAGAAGAGCAAGCGCCGTGGCTGCCGCACGGGAGTCAGGCACCTGACGTGAAGGACTGCGACAAGGAGGGCATGATGAAGAGGATAAAAGTGGTGGTTCCGGTCTCCTCGTCTATGTGGAACGCCCCGGCTCAGCTCCTCATGGACAAGTACAAGGAGACCGACACCGAGATTACGGTCGTCAACGTCAGCAAGGGGCCAGAGTCGCTTGAATGCACCTACGATGAAGTGTTCGGCGAATACTTCACGCTTCTTGAGGCTGAGAAAGCGGAAGAGGAGGGCTTCGATGGCGTCATTGTATACTGCGGAAGCGACCCCGGCGTACGAGCTGCGAGAGAGAAACTGCACATCCCCGTAGTGGGGATCGGAGAAGCCAGCTATCACCTTGCCTGCCTCCTTGGCGAATTCTTCAGCGTCATCACTGTCGGCCCGCCGGATCTTGTCGCCACTCAGTGCCGCCGGGTTCGCGACCATCTAAGGGTGTACGCGCTTGAGCACAAGTGCGCCTCGGTGCGATCAGTCGCAATCCCCGTGGCAGACCTCGAGAGTGCGAAGAAGGAGCAGGAGCGGCGCTTGCTGACGGTGGGAAGGAAGGCCGTCGAGGAAGATGGAGCAGACGTGATCGTCCTGGGGTGTGGCGGCATGATTGGGGTTGCAGAGCAGCTGACCAAAGAGATGGGAGTCCCAGTCGTCATCCCCGGGGTTGCGGGGCTGAAGATCTGCGAGGCGCTCATCCGATCTAATCTGGCGCAGAGCAAGAGGTGCTTCGGCACGCCCCCAGTTGGGAAGAAGCGAGTCAAGTAGTCCGGGAGCGATAGAGATGGCGAAGGTAAAGGTCATCGTTCCTGTCTGCACCTCCATCTGGAACGAGGCGATCGAAACCCTGATGGAAGAACAGAAGGAGCCTGAAACGAGGCTGAACGTCGAGGATCTGGGGTGCGGACCTGATTCGCTCGAGTTTGCCTACGACAGGGCATTCTCTGAGTTGCCGACGGTCCAAGCGGCTGAGAAGGCGGAGCGGGAGGGCTACGACGGCGTCATCATCTACTGCTTCGCTGAACCCGGTCTTGAGGCAGCTCGCGAAGCGCTCTCCATACCTGTGTTCGGCCTGTGCGGGCCGAGCATTCATGTCGCTTCGCTGCTTGGGACCCGGTTCACCGTGGTTCTCGCTGGATCGGAGCGGATGTTTGACAGCAAGAGAAGAGTTGTCCGGAGCCTCGTTGGTCGCTACGGACTTGCGAGGCAGTGTGCGTCGATCCGCTCCTTGCGCATTCCAGTGCTCGAACTAGAGAACCAAGGCGAGGAGAAGCTCCGAAAGCTTCTGGCGGAAGGCAGAGTTGCGGTGGACGAAGACCGCGCGGATGTTCTGGTCCTCGGCTGCGGAGGGATCCTGAGGATAGGACGCGACGCAGCTCAGGCAGTAGGCGTGCCCGTCGTCATTCCTGCCATCGCAGCTTTGAAGATCTGCGAGGCGACTATCAGGATGGGCATCGCTCACAGCAAGCGGAGGTTCCCGCGGCCAGAAGACAAGAGGAGGATCCCCCAGGCATGCACCACATTGCCGTAGCGGGTAGACCAGGGAGCGATTTCCGGCAGGAAGGAGGTGGGAACGAGCCGAGACGATGCCAGCAGTACGGCTGGATCCACGAAACAGGAATGTGACGGGCTCAAGGAGGTCATGAGATGCATAAGGTGCGAACGTTCATAGCGTGCTTCGTCTTGGTGATGTTGTGTATTGGTGCGGGAAGCGTCGTGGCGGTTAGTGAACCTGTGACCCTAGTCGTCGGCCTCGCTTCGGATCCGAGGTCCCTCGGTCCCACGGCCACCGACAACGACGCGTGCCCTTCATATCGCGTCTACAGTGCCCTAACTCAAGCAGACGAGGAGTTCGGACCAGCTCCGGACCTAGCGCAGTCGTGGGAAGTGTCAGCTGATGCCCTGACAATCACCTTCCACCTAAACCCCAATGCTAGATTCCAAGATGGTTCGCCGGTGACTGCCGAAGACGTTAAGTTCAGCGTCGTCGAAGTCACGGCGAAGTTGGTCAGTGTCGCAAATAGAGGCTTGATTCCCTCCATCGGCTCCGTGGAGACTCCTGACGAACACACGGTCATCTTTCACATGAAGCAGCCCTACCCTGAGGCCATGAACCCGTACTACGGGTTCGGCCCTCGCTGCAGTTACATCGTGAAGAAGGCTGACTGGGAGGGGACCGACTACCTGGCCAATCCAGGCAACCTGAAGCCCATGGGTTCGGGTCCGTATCGTTTCGTCGAGTGGGTGAAAGGAAGCCACATTATCCTCGAGCGGTGGGAGGACTACTGGGGAGAGAAGCCGGCCATCCAGAGAATGGTCTTCAGGATCATCTCTGATCCTACCGCGATGGCGCTTGCCTTCGAGAACGGGGAGGTCGACTGGATACCCTACACACTGGTAGCCACCGAAGTCGAGCGGCTGAACTCCCTCCCTGGGAAGGAAGCGGCTTTGCACGGTGTGCCGTGCGGGGACTCGATTGGCGCGCGGTTCAATCTGCGCAAAGACCTCTTCAAGAGTGTTGACGTGCGCCGGGCATTCGCCTACGCGATCAACCGGGAGAGGATTCCTGGCCTCGTCTACTCAGGCGGCGCGGTAGCCGCTCCCGGACAGATCAACGATACACCCTTCATGCACGCTTGGTACGACCCGAACGTGGCCCAAGTCGGGTACGACCCAAGCATGGCCGCCGCGATACTAGACCGAGCCGGCTACCCAGTGGGAAGCGACGGTTGGCGCTTCCACATCACGCTGAAGCACAGCACGAACTTCCCTGAGGACCTCCACGTTGCTGAGCTTGTCAAAGCGGACCTTGCTCAGGTCAAGATCGACGCCCAGATAATCACCCTCGACTACGCGGCATGGGTCGACCAGACCTTCGTCAACTGGAATTTCGATGTGAACCTCAGCTCGGTCTGCAGCGGACCGGTCCCGACCGCGATGGGGCGCTTCACAACGAGCAATATCCTGCCCATTGCTTTTGCGAATGACACGGGCTGGAGCAACTTCGAATATGATGAGCTCCACAACCGGCAGATGAGGGAACTGGACGTAGGTGTGCGTTGGGCTTACCTCTCTCGCATGCAACAGATCCTCGTCGAGCAACAACCGATTGTGTTCCTTGTCCACAGAAGGGCGGCCAGCGCCTGGAACTCTGGCAAGTTCAGCGCGCCCGATTCCTTCTGGAAGGGAGGGTTGGGGTACTTCCTGACGCGCGAGACCGAGGTGAAGCCAGTGAAGTAGTGGAGCATCACGCGCTCGGTGGCGCAAGGGCCTGCTCCCCGGTGGGCTATACCGGGGAGCAGGCTCGCGGTATCGGTATTCCTGAAACGGAGCCTGCATGGTCTCGTACGTTGTGCGACGCTTGCTTGCGGCTCTGCCCGTGATACTGCTGATCCTGGTCGTAAGCTTCCTGGTCCTCCACTTAGCGCCTGGGGATCCGGTCACCTTCTACATCCAGGGCGGAACGGGCACCACAGAGGAGTTCGTCGCAGCGATTCGGGAGAGCCTGGGACTTGACAAGCCATTGGGCGTTCAGCTCGCGCTCTTTCTGGGCAACGCTGTCCGCGGCAACCTCGGATACTCCTTCTACTACCACGACTCCGTCGCCCACGTCATTGGCGCAAGAATGGGCGTCACTTCGCTCCTTGTGTTTCTCGCCGTGGTTCTCGCTTCGGGCGGCGGCATTGTGCTGGGGGTGCTTGCGGGCACACACCCGTACTCCACCATAGACCGGGTAAACACCTTTGTCGCAGTCGTGGGGTACTCGATCCCGGTCTTCTGGCTGGGACAGCTGCTCGTCCTTCTCTTCGCGATCAGGCTGAAACTGCTACCTACCGGGGGAATTCCAATCAGCGCACTGGGGCAGGGCGGAGTTGGCAACTGGGCTCGGAGTCTGGTGCTGCCAGTGCTCGCGGTGGGGCTAATGCAGCTTGCCCTTATCGCGCGGATTACGCGCGCGAACATGCTGGAGATACTGGGTGCGGACTACATAACCGCTGCCCGAGCGAAGGGACTGAAGGAGTCAGTCGTGATCTTCAAGCACGCGCTCCGGAACGCGATTCTGCCCGTCGTGACGGTCATCAACCTGGGTCTCGGTTCGCTTCTTACCGGCGCAATGGTCACAGAGACAGTCTTCAGCTGGCCTGGCTTGGGAAGGATGATGTTGGACTCGCTGCTTCGCAGAGACTACCCGGTTCTGATGGGCTTGCTGATTGTAATGTCCGTTGGAGTTGTCATCCTAAACCTGGTCACCGACATCCTGTATGTCTACTTGGATCCGCGGATAGTCTACCGCTAGGCCTGGGAGGGAGGGCCACATGACCCGGGTGCGAGGTCTTCGGGCATTACGGCGACGCAACGCGCCTGGGTTCGAGTTCTGGCGCCGCTTCAGGAAGAACAGGGGCGCGGTGGCAGGACTCCTTTTCCTGCTCCTCATAGCGATCCTGGCACTGCTGGCAGACATCGTGGCCCCGAACGACCCGATGACTCCGGGTGTCGGGGACAGGCTTGAGGCGCCAGGCAGCGCCTTCCCGATGGGGACGGACAACCTAGGGCGAGACATCCTCAGTGGGGTGGTCCATGGAGCGAGAGTCTCGCTGGTCATCGGCATCACAGCCGCGTCAATCTCAGCGCTGATCGGTACGTTGATGGGCGCGGCCTCCGGCTATTTTGGAGGTGCGGTCGACGAGATACTCATGCGAGTCTGTGAGCTGTTCCAGTCGATGCCAAGGTTCCTCTTCGCTCTCGTAATCGTCGTCTTCTTCGGCAACTCGATCTGGAATGTTGTCCTCGTGCTGGGCATCCTGAGCTGGACACGGACCGGCCGTCTGGTGCGGGCGGAGTTCCTCCGGTTGCGAGGCAGCGATTTCGTGGTTGCCGCCAAAGCAAGCGGTGCAAGTGAGTGGCGGATCATCGTCAGACACGTGTTTCCGAACGTTGTCCACATCATCGTGGTGACGACGTCACTCGAAGTCGGGGATGTCATCCTGGCGGAAGCGGGGTTGAGCTTCCTGGGCGCCGGAGATCCCAACTTGATGAGTTGGGGGCGCATGCTGTACACAGCCCAGAGGTACCTCAGAACCGCGTGGTGGTTCTCGGTCTTCCCCGGGATGGCGATCTTCCTGACAATCCTCGCGCTGAACCTCTTTGGCGATGGGTTGAACGACGCCCTCAACCCGAGGTTGCGGCGGGTGGCCGCGGAATAGGAGGGCCCGCGCAGGAAGGAGGTGGATAGGGCGGACCGTTCGTATCGGCCGTGCAGTCAAGCGGCAGAGACCCGGGACTTGCGTCTCGAGTCACCTGAGCGATGGCGTAGGAGGTAGCGAATGAACGTTAGGTTGTACGAGTACGAGCTGGGGAAAGCTGCGGGGATTCTGACAGGCGAGCTGCTGAAGCTCAAACCAGGCGAGACGGTGGTCCTCACCGCCGACACAGAAAGCAACGCGGAGGTCGTCAACGCGACTGCCGGGGCTGCCTTCTCCCTCGGCGCCAAACCGATGGTGATCTGGTGTGCTGCGCCGCTAGGGGTGGGGCAACTTGCAGACCCGATGCTCCCTGTCGATTCGTTGGTGGGCGCGCTTGGCGGTGCCGACGCCTGGGTTGAATTCAACAACCAGTGGCTGCTGTACTCAACCACCTACACACTGGCGATGCAGCAGAACAAGAGGCTCAGGCACATCAATCTGGTTGGGATGAATCCCGACATGATGGTGCGGTGCATAGGCCGGATTGACCACGTTCCTTTGAAGAGGTTCCTGGAGGCGGTGGTTGCCAAGGTCAGTGCAGCTCAGAGAATAACCATGACCTCGCCTGGTGGGACCGACCTAGAGTTCCGCAATCTCAAGGGGCGCCGGGTCTTGGTCCGAGACGGCTATGCGGATACGCCGGGGACGCACATGCTGGGCGGGTTCGTCGCCTGGGCACCAGACCTGGAATCCGTGAACGGCGTCTTGGTGATTGATGGCTCACTCGTGCCGCCGTGCGGCAAGCTCGAAGAGCCGGTGCGCCTGACGATCCGAGCTGGGGAAATCGTGGAGATCGGAGGAGGCCAGCAAGCGCGACAGTTGGAGAGCTACCTGAACGGACTAAACCACCCGCAGATGAGGCGCCTGGCACACTCTTCTCTGGGTTTCAACCCCGGGGCGAAACTGACGGGGGACATAGTCGAAGACGAGCGTGTTTGGGGATGCACGGAATGGGGAATCGGTCACATCGGCGCCCACCTGATTCCGCCCGACGGGGTTCCGGCTCCGTCACACTCGGATGGCCAGTCGCTGAATAGCTCAGTGCGGCTAGATGGGAAGCCTCTCACCGAAATCGGGCAGGTTGTGGATCCGGATCTGAAACCGCTGCTGAAGGCGTTGGGGAAGACATAGAAGCAGCGCTCCGCCAAGAGAGCACGCGGGCGAGCGAAGGGTGACTACTAGACTGGGAACGGAGAATCGCATGCGTCACCGTGATGGGGTAGCCGGGCATGTTTCGTCTTCGTGTGTGGAGCCCTGCAAGCCTGGTTTGGTCCTCGGAAACCAGAAGCGCAGGGCCAGTTGCGGTGCACCTGCGTTGTCTCTAGTAAGGGAGGCAAGGATATCGTCTTTCGCCTGGTGTGACATGAGATCCCGACCCCTCCGCCCTCTGACGTGTTGCGTCACGAGGGCGACGGACGAAGGTCGGCTGCTTGGCGCTCCTCTTGGCGGCGCTGCGAATTGGCAGCAACGACCCCCTTCCTTCTTCATGGTTCGCATGACATCCCCGGCGATGCCTCCGGGCAGAGCGCTCGCACGCGCGGGCAACCTGGGGCAGGAAAGCGTTCACGACCACCCCGTGGCCCGAGCTGCTGATCGAGATCGTAGGCGCGAGTCCGTTCTGACCGCGACAGGAAGACGGCATCAAGGCGCTGGACTCCGAATGCCGATGAGGAAGAGGTCTGCTCTGGCCACCGGGTTCCTGCCCTCCGGCGCTCTCGTCCAGCTGGCGACGGGGTTCGTCGAGAGCCGAGAGCAGGGCTCTGCAGGTTAGCCGCAGTTGGCTGATTGTCGCCCTGACCGCGAAAGGGGAAGTGCAGGATAGCGAGAAGACCCAGGCTTGAAGCACGAAGGAGGAGTCGAATGCTGGGATTGGTTGACGCATTCTGCTCGATGGTTCGCCTGAGCAGCGAGTCCGGGCACGAGGACGCGTTCATTGCTTTTCTGCGGCGCTTGCTCACGGAGGAATCCGGTGCGGTGTGCTCAACAGACGCCTACGGGAATCTCGTCGCAAGGCTCCCTGCGAGGAACTCACAGGTTAGGGAAGCGTCGCTTTTTGGGTTCCATGCCGACACAGTAAAACCGGGGGAAGGAATAGAACCGGTAGTCAAGGATGGAGTCATCCGCTCTCAAGGAGAAACGATTCTCGGTGCCGATGATAAGGCAGGGATCGCTGAGTTTCTGGAAGCGCTCAGGACTGTGAGCTGTCACCCTCCTCTCGAGATTGTGATCACGAGGGACGAGGAGCTTGGATTGAAAGGCTCGAAGAACCTCGACATGTCCCTGCTGAGCGCCAAAGTGGGCTTCGTGATTGACATGGATTCCTTGGATGCAATCGTTATTGGAGGCCCCTCCAAGATGTCGATAGACGTGACCCTCACGGGAAAGGCTGCTCATGCGGGTATGGAACCGGAGAAGGGAATATCCGCCATCCGCGCCGCTTCTCACGCTGTCGTCATGTTACGGGAAGGTCGAATTGACGAGGAAACCACCGTCAACGTGGGGACTATTCGAGGGGGGGAGATCCGGAACGGCGTCCCGGACAAGGCCAGGCTTGAACTCGAATGCCGCAGCCTGTCGCATGACAGATGCCTAGGGCAGTGCGAGCTAGTGAAACAGGTCTTTGAGACCGCGGCACGTGCCGCGGGGGTGAAGTCCGACATTGTCATGGACTTGAGCTACAAGGCATCGAGGCTCGCCGCCGATTCCCGGCCCGTGAGAGTCGCTGAGCAGGCGATGCGGAGCGTAGGTCTCACCCCGAAGATCCGAGTGATCGGCGGCGGGACTGATGCTTCTGTCTATAACGCGCGTGGCATCGAGACTGTCGTGCTTGGTGCGGGAATGCACGATGAGCACACGCAGGATGAGCACATTGCCGTGAAAGATATGGAGACCGCGGTTCGGACGATCACCGAGATCCTTGTGCTGCTTGCCGACTCGAGGATGCGACGGAACTGACCTTTGAGCGGCCTACGCAGGGAGAGCGACTGTTCCGGGCTGGAAGGCGTCATCCGCGGGCTTGTGGGCGGCCCTACGACCCCTGTGGGTTAGCGCCCTGATTCCGGGCCCAGCAGCACGCACAGGAGCAGAAGAGCGATGAGAGTATCAGATGTGCTGTTCTCCAAGGGACTAGGCGGCTTCTTCTTCGATGATCAGAGCGCCATTCGGGAGAGCCCCCCTAAGGATGGTTTCCTCTATCGAGGGACCCCAAAGACACCTGGGTACTCAAGGCTTCGGGAACCGTCGGAGTCCGTTTCGGTCATGCTCATCTTGGAGGACGGACAGGTCGCGATCGGAGACTGTTGTGCGGTGCAGTACTCGGGGGTTGGCGGGAGAGAGCCGTTCTTTCGCGGAGGGGCACTGGTTTCCTGGGCGGACCGGGACGCACGTTCGAGACTGGTCGGCTTGGAATGTTCCTCGTTTCGGGAGTCGAGCAACTTCGTGCGCTCCGCGTTCAGCAGCATTCGGGGCGACGTCCCCAAGGCATTCCTGTACGGGATCACGCAGGCACTTCTAGATGCGGCAGCGAGGAGTACCGGGCTGACAATGGCGGAGGTGATCGCCCAGGAGTACTCCCTTCCGCTCATTCCTTCCCCAATCCGGCTCTACGCTCAGTCGGGCGACGACTGGGAGACCAACGTCGACAAGATGATCCTGAAGCGCGTTGACGTTCTGCCTCATGGTCTTGTGAACGATCCCAAGCGGAAGGTTGGAGCCCGAGGGGAGATACTCCGTTCTCTTGTCGCTTCGGTACGCAAACGTGTTCTCCAACTCCGGGGAGACAGTTCCTATCAGCCGGAGCTCCATTTCGACGTCTACGGCACTCTGAGCTGCGTGTTCCGGAATGACCTGGAAAGCATCGCAGACTACCTTGGCACACTCGAAGATGAAGCCTCTCCTTTCGTCCTTCGCATCGAAGCGCCAATTGATGCCGGTTCCCTCGAAGCGCAGCTGGACGGGATGAGCGCGCTCCGCAGATTGATGCGCAGAAAGGGGCTGCGTACTGAGATCGTGGTCGATGAATGGTGCAACTCTCTTGGCGAGATCAAGATGTTCTGCGACGCAGGGGCTGCCGACATGGTCCAGGTCAAAATGCCCGATCTTGGTGCACTAGATGATAGTATCTCTGCTCTCCTGTATTGCCATGCGAAGGGAGTAAAGGCCCTGCAGGGAGGATCCTGTACCGAGACGGACATCTCCGCACGTGTGAGCGTCCACATTGCGCTCGCCTGTCGGCCGTACCAACTCTTAGCGAAGCCGGGGATGGGCGTTGACGAGGGAGTCATGATCGTTCGCAATGAGATGGAACGCGCACTCGCGCTACTCGGCAGAGGTGCAGGAGGCTAGGCCATGGAACGTGCGCATAGAGTGCTCTCGCCAACGGCGATCCTTGGATATGGCTTTCCGACGGACTCTTTCTACAGGGGTTTGGAGCGTGCACCGCACGTAATCGGGGTTGACGCCGGAAGCACGGATCCAGGGCCGTACTACTTGGGAGCAGGGGAATCATTCACAAGCCGCGCCTCTGTGAAGAGGGATCTTGACCTCATTCTACCGGCAGCGGTAGAACTGGGCATTCCCCTGATCATCGGCTCTGCGGGTGGAGCAGGCGCAAGAGAGCATGTAGACTGGACGATCCACATCATTGAGGAGATCGCCGGCGCGCGGAACCTGTCGTTCCGTCTGGGCATCATCTATTCTGATATCCCTCCCGCTTTCGTGCTCCAGCAGCTGGAAGACAGACATATCCATCCACTGCGTTCCGTTCCTGCATTGCGGCGCGAAGACATCGAACAGAGCGTTCGGATCGTCGCCCAGATTGGTGCTGAGCCAGTTGAGAAAGCCCTTCAGGACGGATGCCAAGTGGTCGTCTGCGGGCGCTGCTACGATCCTATCCCATTCATCGCTCCTGCGCTTCTGGAAGGCTACCCGGCCGGCCTCGCGTACCACATGGGCAAGATCTTGGAGTGCGGGGCAATTGCCGCGACGCCCGGGAGTGGCCGAGACTGCATCCTGGGTACCATCTCGGATGACGGTTTTGTGCTTGAGGCACTTAATCCCTCGCGAAGATTCACGTGTAGTTCAGCAGCAGCACACACTCTGTACGAGAAGGGCGACCCATGCCATCTCCCTGGACCGGGAGGCGCCGTCGACCTTCGACAGGTGCGTTTCCAGGAAGTCGGTTGCGGCCGCGTGAAGGTGACCGGCAGTCAGTTCATTCCTAGTAGGCCGTACACAGTAAAGCTTGAAGGTGTGAAGAAGGTCGGATACCGCACGATCTGCTTGGCAGGCATCCGAGATCCAGTCCTAATAGATCAGCTTGACGGAGTACTTGCCCGAGTCCGCGGCGAGATTGAGGAGACCTGCGGGGGAGAGAACCGCACAAGGCTCTTGTTCCGGGCGTACGGTCGGGACGGCGTGATGGGTGACCTCGAGCCGAACCGCGCAGAGGCGTCACACGAACTTGGACTCGTGATTGAGGCCCTCGGGACAACGCAGGAGGACGCCGATGGGTGTTGCGCGCTGGCCCGGAGCACGCTGCTCCACTTAAGCTATCCAGGCCGAGTCTCCACGGCGGGCAACCTTGCCTTCCCATACAGCCCATCAGACATCCGTTGTGGGCCCGTCTACGGCTTCAGCATCTATCACCTTCTCGATCTCGAGGACCCAGCGCGCTTGTTTCCCTTTACCATGCGGGAGGTGCCTGGATGAGCAGGGGAGTCGCGCTCAAAGATGTAGCGGAGGTCGTCCGATCCAAGAACGCCGGCCCATACGAACTGACACTGGATGTCATCTTCAAGGAGAAGGAGGACTATGAATGGGCACGCGAGGTGTGCTTCTTCACGAACGAACGCGTTGCGAACTGGTACAGGATCCCTGTGTCGGCAATCTGCAGCGTCATCTACTTCGATCCGGCTTGGGCAGTCAAGATAACACTATTGCGCCCCTGTGTCTCAGGAGCGGTTGGCGACACAGACGTGTATGGTGCGCAACAGCATGCCCCATTGCTCGATATCTGCATTCCGCTGCCCCGGTTCCTGTCACAAGCTCCGTAGTGGCCTCCTCTGGAAACAGATCCTTCCTCACGGTCGATCCGTCGGAGCGGGACGATGTGAGGACAAGCGGTCAAGCCGGTCACGGGCCAGCCGGGCTACAAGCACCTATCGACGATTCCACCCCGCCGCGTGCGTTCCGGCAGGGCGCGCCGCACACTCGATTGACGAGATCACGAGCGGAGTCAGCCTCTCCGCGATTTCCTGCAACCAAAGGCGAACAGCCAGCGGCAAGCTCTCTGCCGCCCGAAGAGCACCAGCCAAGTCCCGGCGCGCAGCCAGCCCGCAGATCCGTTCGCAGCGCAGGCTCGAGAAGGCGCTGTATGAGGATCGTGGTGCTGACGACAACATCTGAGAACCAGATACCTGACCACTGGGCCCAGCGCGGAATTCGTGACCGGCAACACGAAACGACCGGAGGTCGGTGCGTGCAGACCGTGAAGGTGGCACAGTGCGCGTCGCGCGAGGAACCAGGCCACCAACAGAGGAGCCACTACACGGGAGGTCCCATCCAAAGCTCCGCTTCTCGTTCGGAAGCCGTTCAGAAGCTCTTCGTCTGCTATGCGGGGATCACCTTCCCCGAAGGGAACGGCCCACGTGCGCTTGCATACGACATTTCCGCTAAGTGGGACCGTGTCATCACGGACTCCTTCTTCCAGGTCCGTCTTCCTGGCAGTCGTGAAAGGAAGGAGCCGCGAGACGCTGCGCAACTCGCTCAGGGGCTCGCCGAGCCCAAAGGAGGCAACATTGAATAGCTCACCGAGAGAAGCTTCGAACGCTCCCCGGTCCTCTTCACGACCGGTGTCGAAGAGTCAGCTTCTCTACCTCTCGCGTGCGGAAGTCACTGCGGTTGGTCTCGGGATTGATGAGGTCTTTCGTCTTCTCGAGGAGGTCTTCCGCGAGAAGGCGGCGGGCCGAGTTGAGATGCCCCCCAAGCCCGGGGTCCATCCAGCCAAGGACGCGTTCCTGCACGCCATGCCTGCTTTCATCCCGAGTCTTGGGGCCGTGGGAGTGAAGTGGGTGAGTGGGTACCCTGGGAACCCGCAGCGAGGGCTGCCTCACATCAGCGGGCTCCTCATTCTGAACGACCCCGTGACAGGCCTTCCCCTCGCGGTCATGGACTGCACCTGGATCACGGCGAAGCGCACGGGCGCGGCCACTGGCCTCGCTGCGAGGTACCTTGCCCGGCCGGGCTCACGAGTGGTGGGAATCCTTGGCTGCGGGGTGCAAGGACGGGCGAATCTCGAGGCGCTGCTGGCGCTCTTTCCGATTGAGGATGTCCGGGCCTACGACACGGACCTCGAGGCCGCCCGGATCTTCGCCCAAGAGACGAATGAGCGCTTCCGGGTGGCCGCTACTCCCGTCAAGAAGCCCAGGGAAGCGGTGACGGGTTGCGACATTGTCGTCACAGCTGGTCCCATCCTACGGGAGCCGCACGCGACGATTCAAGCGGGTTGGCTTGGGAGAGGCGCTTTCGCCTCTCTCGTCGACTTCGACGCCTACTGGAGCAGGGACGCCCTTCGGGAGGTCGACAAGTGGTGCACGGATGACGTCCCTCAACTTGACCACTACAAGGGACTTGGCTACTTTCGTGACATCCCGACTGTGTATGCGGACCTGGGCGAGCTAGTCGCCGGGACAAAGATAGGACGGGAGGTCTCTGAGGAGAGGACAATGACGTGCAACCTCGGGCTTGCATTGGAGGACGTGGCAATCGGGGCCAGGATCTACTCACGAGCCCTGACGCAGGGGATCGGTACGTGGCTTCCGCTATAGCACTATGAGCGACGCAGAGCGGGGAGAGGAGTCGCGGGCGGATGCGCAAGGCGAGCAATTGACCTGGGTTCCTCCCTCCGACTGGGTGAGAATCAGGACGATCGACGCTCACGCAGCTGGGGAGCCCTTGCGGGTTGTAGTCGGCGGATTCCCAGAGCTCCAGGGCGAGACCCTCCTGGCCCGTCGGCGCTTTGCGAAGGAGAAGCTCGACCACTTTCGGACCGCTCTGATGTGGGAACCGCGCGGTCACGCCGACATGTACGGCTGCCTTCTCACCTCGCCGGTCACGCCCGGAGCCGACCTCGCGGTGGTCTTCCTCCATAACGAGGGCTACAGCACGATGTGCGGCCACGGGATCATCGCTGTAACCACGGTCGCTCTGGAGACCGGACTGCTTCCTCGCTCGGGGAAAGACGACGAGGAGGTCAGGATCGACACGCCGGCCGGCCTCGTCACCGCACGCGCGCGAGTTGAGCAGGGTCGCGTGAAGAGCGTCGCCTTCCGGAACGTCCCCTCCTTCGTTCTCGGCCTGGATGAGCGGACGAGAGTCTCCGGTCTCGGCAGGATTCGCTATGATCTCGCGTTTGGCGGAACCTTCTACGCCTACGTCCGCGCTGCTGAAGTCGGACTCTCTTGTACCCCGCGGGACCTGCGCGGCCTTGTTGAGATCGGGACGGCAATCAAACGCGCTGTCACAGAGAGCCGGTCAATCTGTCACCCCGAGCAGCCAGATCTCGGGTTCCTTTATGGCACGATCTTCACCGGTCCGTCTCTGTCCTCGGATGCGAACAGCCGGAGCGTCTGCGTCTTCGCCGAAGGCGAAGTGGATCGGAGTCCGACTGGGACCGGGGTGAGCGGGCGGCTGGCCATCCTTTTCGCGCGTGGGGAGATCAAAGAGAACGAGCGATACGTTGTCGAGAGCATCGTGGGAACCCGCTTCGCCGGTCGGGTGGTCGCGACGACCCGGTGTGGATCCCTCCCTGCCGTGGTCCCGGAGATTGAGGGAAGTGCTTATATCACGGGACAGAGTGAGTTCCTGCTTTCGCCGGACGATGCGCTCCGCTACGGGTTTCTCCTCCGGTAGGGGGGAGAGGTGTAGCCGGTCCTCGGTGGATGATCGAGTTCTCAGGCCGGTCCAACCCTGCTGGCGGTGCGTGCGCCCTATTGAGTGGGAACGCGATCCGCTGCGAGCCCCTATGCAGCCCTAGAGAACTGGAAGGCTCTGCGGGGGGCCGGATCGCTTGGCCGTCGAACGCGCGCTGCCTTGACGTCTCCTCCTGGACAGAGCAGGGATCATCGAAGACCAGGGGACGGGACTACAAAGCGACCCGCCGACCTGGGAAGCGGGACGCTCACCACGGGCAAGTGAAGAGCGGCTTTCCCTGCACCCATCTTCTACAGTTTCGAAACTGAAGGTGCGTCTTGTTGGGCACTAGCGCGTGCGGCGTGACGTCCTGGCATCAGGGGCGTCCTGTTCCCTGACCGGGGGAGGGATGGCCACCCCCACGGCCTGAAGCACCTTTCCGGCTGCGCCGGGGAGCGGTGTCCGGAGGAGGTAGCGGCGCCGGTGGTGACGCACCTCGACCTCGTCCACTGCGCTGAGGTCGCGCACGATGTCCCGCCACTCGAGCTTCCAGCCGCGCTTCGCCAGCCGCTGTTCCAGTTCGTGGCGCAGCACGAGAGCCAGGAAGCTCACGAACAGGTGCCCAGCGATCGTCGCGTCGTAGTGGTGGTAGATCGGCCGGGTCTCCAAGAGGCTCTTGGCCGCACGGAAGAACTGCTCCACGACGAGGAGTCGCTTGTACTGGGTTGCCACCTCCGCTGCGGGGAGGGAGGTGTTGGTGCGCAGCACCCACTTCCCGTCGAAGCGGGCGTCGGCTTTCACCTTGCGCGGATCGATCTGCACGGCTCCCTTGGCCAGCGTGAGGTAGCGCCGGT
>Ga0315274_10003628_pt1 | contig 22951 bp, 18 predicted proteins | sample YL17G02_20_MG_FD_203700 | JGI IMG/M metagenome (GOLD analysis project Ga0315274, IMG submission 203700) | Sediment microbial communities from Yellowstone Lake, YNP, Wyoming, USA - YL17G02_20 | ecosystem: Environmental > Aquatic > Freshwater > Lake > Sediment | place: USA: Wyoming | collected...
AAACTGATGAGAGCGCTGCGCCCACGCCTGCGTGCAAAAAGCATCTTGAAAACAACGTCTAAAGTGGGTCTTAGCAGCGAGTGTTTTAACTTCACCGTGATGATCCTACGCAGATTAGCGAGCGTGAGTACTCGGGACTGCACAGAGACTCAAACAAGTGAAGACGAAAGTCGACGGACACGGTGGCGGCGAGCGGAGATGTCCGTCGCTGACCGGCGCTGGTGCAGCGCGGACGAATCACAACTCATGATATTAGAGAGTTGCCGAGAGTGCCTGACCCCTTAATTTGCTAGGACTTCAGCGTTAAACTGCTATAATCCCCGCAGAGATCGAAACTGTTTACCATTCGGCCAACCCCTCATCGGCGGAGCCGGTCATAATCTGCGAGGGCGCATGCAAGATCAGCAACTCGTCAACCTCTTCAAAGGCCTAGTCATTGATTCCGTGCATCACGCAAATAGCGGGCATCCAGGCGGCCCGATGTCGAGCATGGACTTGGCCTACCTCCTCTACTCCGAGTTTCTGAGCTATGACCCCGACGATCCGAAATGGCTGGGGCGCGACCGTTTCATCTTAAGCGCTGGCCATATGTCCATGCTGCAGTATGCGATGCTTTACGGTGCAGGCTGGCTGAGCATCGATGATTTGAAGGCCTTCCGCCAGTGGCACTCCCGCACCCCCGGACATCCGGAAAACTTCCAAACTCCTGGCGTGGAATGTACCACCGGTCCACTCGGCCAGGGCTGCGCGATGTCTCTCGGCTTTGCTGTTGCAGCAAGGCATTTGGGAGCAGTGCTAGACCGCGAGTTGTTCAAATACCGCACCTGGGTCCTCTGCAGCGACGGCGACTTGCAAGAGGGTGTGGCACTAGGCGCTGCCTCTCTCGCCGGTCATTTACGCTTAGGCAATCTGACCTGGATTTACGATAAAAATCATATTCAGCTATCCGGCCCGACCAACAAGTGTATCTCGGATGACTACGAGAAGGTGTTTGCCGGCTTCGGCTGGAACGTCATCAGCATCAATGGCCACGACCACGGCCAAATTCGCAACGCTTATAACGAAGCCCGCCAGACGACCGATCGGCCGACAATCATCATCGCCGAAACTATCATCGGCAAAGGCTGTGCTACCCTAGAAAACAGCTCCAAAACACACGGCTCACCGCTGCCTGAGGCAGAGCGTAGCGCTACCAAAGTTAAGTTGGGTATTCCGGCCGGTGAGGAGTTCTATGCCCCGGCTATTCTGCGCTCCCATTTTCAGCGCAATTTTGCTGGGCTGCGTGCCGGAGCAAAGAGCTGGCATGCACGGCATCAGCAGCTATTGGACCGCGAGAGCAACTTCCGCGAGCGCTGGAATCAGCACTACCAACCCGTCGCAGCGGCCAAACTGTCCGCAGTGCCATGGGCCCTCGACAAAGACATCCCCACACGCAATGCGTTTGGCGATATCATCAAACACTGGGCAGCCGAGCTGCCACAACTCTTCGGCGGCAGTGCGGATCTTGAACCGTCCAACATGACCGGCGCCTTTGCCAAGGCTGTCGGCGACTTTGACCGCGAGAACCACGGCGGCCGCAACCTCAACTTCGGGGTCCGCGAATTCCCGATGTCGTCGCTGTGCAACGGTATCGCCCTACACGGCGGACTGGTGCCGTTTGACGCGACTTTCTTAAGTTTTGCCGACTACTCGCGCGCGGCTCTGCGCCTTGGCGCCATCCAGCGCACACGCGTGATTCATGAATTCACGCATGACTCGTTTTACCTCGGCGAAGACGGCCCAACTCACCAGCCAGTGGAACAAGTGATGGGCCTGCGCGTCATTCCCGATCTGTATGTGATGCGCCCAGCCGACCCACAAGAGACGGAAGTGTTGATGCGCAAGGCGCTGGAGCTTGAACTCCCGAGTGCACTCTGTCTCACCCGCCAGAAAGTGCCGTTCCTAAAGCTGCCAAAAGAGACCCTGGCACTGGCAGCACGCGGCGCCTACATCGTGCAAGACACACCAAATGCAAATCTTTTGTTACTCGCCACGGGTAGCGAAGTCGGCCTGGCTTTAGCAGTGGCAGCTCAGCTCAAGGGCCATCGTTGCCGCGTCGTCTCGATGCCATGTTGGGAACTTTTTGCGGCGCAGCCTCGGCAGTATCACGAGGCAATATTGCCCCCCGGTGTGACCCATCGCGTGTCGATAGAAGCAGGGGTAACCCTCGGCTGGGAACGCTTCACGGGCCTACGAGGCCTAAATATTGGGGTCGATCATTACGGCGCCAGTGCTCCGGCGGAAGTTTTAGCGGAGCGCTACGGCTTCACGCCAACGGCAATATGTGAGAGGATCGCTAAGCATTTTTCCATTGGAACAATCTGAGACTCGGATGACTCTTAAGACCCCAATTGGAGCCTTAAGACCACTTTAGATAACTTTAGACCCTTTTGACCGAAGGAGCTGATGATGAGTTTGAAGATCAGACGGGCGGCAGTCCTGGGTGCCGGCGTGATGGGAGCGCAGATTGCCGCCCATTTAGCCGCAGCCGGAGTAAAGGTTCACTTGTTGGATCTGGCTGGTAACGAACCGCCGCAAGACAAAAATCTGGCGAAGCTCATCGGCAAGAACGTCCGCTCGCAGCGCGCGTTCCTCGCGATTGAGAATCTGAAGCAGCTCAAGCCATCCCCGCTCTATACGCCCGGGGTGCTTACCAACATCGTGCCAGGCAACTTCGACGACGACATGTCGGTGCTGGCTGACTGCGACTGGATCCTCGAGGCCGTGGTTGAGCGCCTCGACATCAAACGCAGCATTCACAAGCGCATTGCCGAGTATGCCCGGCCGCACGTGCCCGTGACGACCAATACCTCGGGCATTAGCCTCGAAGACATCGCTAAAGAGCAGCCCGAAGAGTACCAACAGCGGTTCTTCGGCACGCACTTTTTCAATCCGCCGCGCTACATGCGTCTGCTGGAAACAATCCCGCACGCTTGCACCGACGCTAAGCTCCAGTCCGCTCTAGAGACATGGATCGTCGAGCGCCTAGGCAAAGGCATCGTCCATGCCAACGACACGGTCAACTTTATCGCTAACCGCATCGGTGTGTTTGCCAGCCAAGCTGTGATCCATCACATGGACGAGCTGAAGCTGAACATCGAAACGGTCGACAATCTGACCGGTCCGCTGATTGGCCGCGCCAAGTCCGCAACACTGCGCACAGCGGACGTGGTCGGTCTCGACACCTTCGCGGCTGTGGCACGCAACACGTACGAAAAGGCGCCAAACGATCCCTATCGTGACTGGCTTCAAACGCCTAAGTGGATGCAAGAGCTGATCGAAACAGGCGCCCTTGGTCAAAAGACCAACAGCGTCGGCTTTTACAAGAAAGACAAGGACGCCAAGGGTAACACCGTGATCCTTGCCTATCGTCCTGAGAGCAAGACTTACGTCGAGCAACAGGTTAAGTCCTTCCCGTGGGAGGCTGATGCCGAAAAAGAACGCGATACTATTAAGCGCATTCAAGTGATCCTGAAGCATAAAGACGAGGGTGCACAGCTCGTTTGGCGCACTCTGCGCGACACGTTTAGCTATGCATCACTCTTGGTAGAAGACATCGCTAGCGGCAGCGTCCAGTCAGTGGATAATGCGCTGAGCTGGGGCTTCGGCTGGGAAATGGGCCCGTTTGCTCTCTGGCAAGCACTCGGCTATGACGAGGTCCTAGCGCGTCTGACGCAGGAAAAAGTAAAACTACCGACCTGGGCAAAGCCAGGTCTGAAGTTCTACGATCCAGCTCCAGGCAGCAAAGAGTGGGTTGCCTACGGTGGACCAGTTAGCGAACTCAAGGTCCACACTGGCCAGGCGAAACTGGTGCCACTGCCACAACCGGATTATGCCTACCACCTGCCATCCCGCGAGAACAAAGAAGACAAGCGCACCGTGCTGTCTAACCGCAGTGCTAGCTTGGTCGACATTGGCGACGGTGTTGCCTGTTTGGTCTTCCACTCCAAGATGAACAGCCTCGACGAAAGCATCACCGAACTGATGCACAAGTCAGTGGCTAAAGTGAAGACCGACTTCGACGCATTGGTCATCGGTAACGATGCGCCAAACTTCTCGGCAGGTGCCAACATCAAGATGATCCTTGATGCGATCCACGCCAAAAAGTGGAGTGATATCGACACCTTCCTGCGCGCCTTCCAAGGCTCACTGCAAGAAGTTAAGTTTGCCCCCTTCCCTACCGTATCGTGTCCTGCTGGACTCGTCCTTGGCGGCGGCTGTGAAGTGACCCTGCACACGACCTTGCGCGTGGCTGCGGCCGAAACCTACGCTGGTTTGGTGGAAGCAGGCGTTGGCCTGATCCCTGCTGGCGGCGGCACTAAAGAGTTGGCACTGCGCGCTTACGAGATCAACAGCTTTGCTGAGAAGGGCGATCCTTCAGCATTCCTGCAACGCGCATTTTTGCTGATCGGTATGGCGCGCGTCTCGGCATCCGCCTTCGAAGCGGTGGAGATGGGCCTTTTACCGCAAACGACGCAGATCTCACTGTCGCGCGAGCACATCGTGCACCGGGCGAAACGCGCTGCTTTGACCATGGTGGCTGACGGCTACGTGCCGCGTACGCCAGCGTCGCAGGTGAAAGTCGTCGGCGATCCAGGCATCCAGACTTTCCGCATGGCGCTCTACAACATGGTGGAAGGTCGACAAATCTCTGCTTACGACGCCGAAGTAGCTACGAAGATGGCAACTGTACTTTGCGGTGGTGAAGTGGACGCAGGGACGACGGTCAACGAGCAGTATTTCCTCGATCTCGAGCGCCGGGTCTTCATCGAGCTGTGTCAACAGCAGCAGACCGCGGACCGTATCGAGCACATGCTCAAGACCGGCAAACCACTACGTAACTAAACCAACGCAAAAGCGCGAATCGGAGGAAATTCTCGATGAAAACTGCATATATCGTATCCCCGCTGCGTTCTCCTGTCGGTAAGGCCGGCCGCGGCGGTTTCCGCACCAAGCGCCCAGATGATTTGGCCGCAGACGTGATTCGGGCCGTTGTCGGCCAAAGCGGCATCGACCCGTATTTGATTGAAGATGTGATTTTAGGTTGCGCTATGCCTGAGGGCGACCAAGGGATGAACATCGCGCGCTTTGCACTGCTACTGGCGGGCCTTCCCGAATCAGTGCCAGGTGTCACGGTCAACCGCTTCTGCTCTTCCGGCCTGCAAACCATCGCTATGGCTGCCTCGCAAGTGCGTGCTGGCGATGCGGACTGCATCTTGGCGGGCGGCGTCGAGTCGATGAGCCTGGTACCTATGATGGGCTTTAAGCCGGTTGGCAGTCGCACGGTTAATGACCACCACCCAGATTTTTATCTGGGTATGGGTCTGACGGCTGAGAATGTCGCCAAGGACTACCGCATCAGCCGCGCTGATCAGGACCAGTTCGCTCTTGAATCACATATGAAGGCGGTTACAGCCCTAGAAAAAGGCTGGTTCAAAGACGAGACCTTGCCGATCAAAGTCAGTTACCGTAGCCCCGGCGAGAACGGCAGCGTGCGCATTGACGAAGGTCTGGTTGCTGCGGACGAGGGGCCACGTGCCGACTCAACTCTTGCTGCACTGGCGAAACTTAAGCCAGCATTCCTGCAAGGTGGCAGCGTCACTGCGGGCAATACCTCACAAATGTCGGACGGTGCTGCTATGGCGCTGGTCTGCTCGGAAGAGTTCGTAAGGAAGCACAACCTCAAACCGATGGCACGCTTTGCTGGCTTCTCGGTTGCGGGTGTGCCACCACGGATCATGGGCATTGGACCGGTTGAGGCGATTCCACGCGCTTTGAAAAAGGCTGGCATCACTTTGGACAAGATCGACCGCTTCGAGCTCAACGAAGCCTTCGCCTCGCAGGCCTTGGCCGTGATCAGAACTCTAGGTCTGGACCCATCGAAGGTGAACCCAACTGGCGGCGCCATTGCCCTTGGTCACCCGCTGGGTGCTACTGGCGGCAAGTTGGTCGCAACCTTGCTACACGGCATGCGTCGCGAACGTCAGAAATACGGCATGGTGTCCATGTGCATTGGCACGGGTATGGGCGCTGCCGGAGTCTTTGAATTATTGTGAATTCCTGCTGTGAATTTTTGTTCTGAATGATTGGTGTGACTTAGACGATGGCAAAACCGGTTAAAGTTAAAGTTACGATTAGCCACAAGGGCACAGATACCGACTACACGCTGCGTCAGGGGCTTGGGCTTCAAGCCCTTGCCGCAGCGGCCAAAACCCCAATCGAATTTGATTGTCGGGCTGCGGACTGTGGCATCTGCATCGTTCGTGTACAAAAAAACCCAGAAAATTTATCTGAGCCCACCACCGAGGAACGCGATTTCCTGAAGGCTATGCGCGCCGACCCTGAAGAGCGTCTGGCCTGTCAATGCCGGGTGAGGGGTGACGTAACGCTGCTGGTGGATGAGTACTAAAAGCACCCACATTGGTGGACCTTTCAAGATCGCATGTGGCAGGGATCTCTTGCCTGATTACTACCGATTAAGGCTGGCCAGTCTCTATTCCCACCGAACCCCACGCATGGAGCTTCTTCATTACCTGCGTTAGTGTTGACGGTCGGCGAGGCTGGCGCCTGAGTGAGTACCTGAGTGCAGCATCGAGATCTTGGCTATCAATATTCCTGAATATTCCCTTGACCATCGCATTGGTATCCGTCACCACAATTAAGCGATCCGCAAGGTGTTTCCCACGCTCATCGACGACAGCTCGAACACCAAAAGATCGCGCGATTGAGGAGCGCCTCGCGACGTCTTTTCATGTCGACCTTTACCGAGGCCGTCTGCCCTGCCACATTAAACGTGATTTCGTAGTCAGGCCCTAATGTAGCTCCCGAAAAAGAAATTTTTGATAATACGATTTTTGTACGTCTCGAAATCTGAAAATTTTCCTGCAAAAATGAACTACGTGCACTTTGAAGGTTCTACCATTTCGTCCGCCGACGAAGCAATCCAATCTGCTCCTAGCAACTGGTGAATAATATTGGCCTACAATTCTCCTAAAAGCTGTAAACCTTCAAGCCAAGGAAGAACAGTGACGGACCCAAGCGTAAAAGCCCTTGGCGTGGTGCAAAAACAGTACAGCGGAACGCCGGGATACTCGGCGGCGAATAGTTTCATACTCGTCAAATCCTCTGCTAAGGGCTGACTACTAGACTTGATTTCGATGGCTAGCAAAGGCTTGGCACTCGAGCGGGAAACGATGATGTCGACTTCGTGGCCATCCTTGTCGCGCCAATAATTGAAGTGCAGACCTAGATCGAGATAGTCGCTGCGCCGCTGCATTTCCTGAATCACGAAGGTCTCAAAGAGACGTCCAAAACGAAACGACGAGACCTTTAGCTCTGAGCGCAGCTCGCCGGATAAAGCACCGACTACCCCACAGTCAAAAAAATAATATTTGGGCGCTTGCAGCAACTGGCGCTTGATGGAGTGGGACCATCCGTCGAGTCGCAGACAAATCAAAGTATCGACAAGGATACTGAAATATTCCTGAGCCGTCTTGGTCGTAACGCCGCAATGGCGACTGAGCTTCGCAAAGTTGATTGGCTCGCCGTTGAGTTGGGCCGCTAGCTCGAGAAAGCGTGCAAACCGGTCGACTTGTCGAACCAGAGCTTCGGCTTGAATTTCCTCACGTAGGTAAGTGCTGACGTATGCCTCTAGCGTCGTAATTTCAAAAGCCTGAGTATCCAAATAGATGGACGGCAGCGTCCCATAACGCAAAGCCCGCGGCAAATCGAGATCCAACTCCATAGAACACAGTGGATGTAAGTGGCGTGTCAGCGCGCGACCAGCGAGTAAGTTAGCACCACCTCTTTTTAGTTTCCGAGCGCTTGATCCTGTAAGCACGAAAGCCACACGGCCTTTGTAACTCTCGATCAACGAGTGCACTTCGTCGAGTAAAGACGGTAGCTTTTGAACTTCATCAATTGCAACTAGAGTCAGGGGGTGTGTTGTTCGTTTGAGGTGAACTCTCAGCTCTGATCCGAGCAAGTCTGGCCTCGTCGCGTAGCGCTGAAAGGCCTCACCACGGAGGAGATCGATACGTAGTAAGCTTGGCCAGCCTCGCAACAACTCGTCAAGTAACGACGTTTTACCAGTACCACGGGCCCCGAACAAGAAGGTCGACCGACCTTTCTCAAGTAATTTCAGGATGTTTTGAGACCGTGTAATCATACTCCATATTTATATGATATTTATGGATCAGCCGTCAAGCACCCTGATTGGTCACGGCGAGGGCGAATAAGACCGCCCTTTCCAAATCATCTCGCGCTTAAATACCAAATCCCAAATGGCTAGTAAGGTTGCCCAGCAAAAAAGGCCGAGTGATAGCGGCCAAAGAAAGGCACCAATCATCTGGAACCGTCCGATGGCGCGCTGTCTCCACGAAGTAAAAAGTCCCGCGAGCAGCATGATTGCCAGAGCTTTCGGACAGAACTGAACCCCGCCCGTAATGCCAACGATCATTAACGTGGCATCTAAACCGGCCAAGGGAGATGCGTAGATAAACCCAGAGCGAAAGTTACGCCGCCAGCCTTTGATAAATTCGCCGAGTGATGCGTACATCCGCACGCGAAAAAGAGGTGCGCCGCGGTAGACTTCCACGCCTAGTCCGAGCCGGAGAGCACGGTTGGCCAGCGGTAAATCCTCGGCAAAGTCGCTCGCCACGGCGCTGTGACCACCAATTTGCTCGTAGGCCTCACGACTAAACAGCAAGTATTGTCCGATGACAAAAACGCGCCCCGGTTTAGGCGGAGCAAACGGTGCTGTCAGAGCCAAAATCAGCAATTGAAACGGTCCGAGCAGACGCTCCCACAGCTGCGGATTTTCATGAAAAGGCAGACACGAGAGCAGCCCTGCCCCACTAGCTTGAATCGCAGCGACCGCACGCCTAAGGCTATCCGGTTCATGAACCGTATCGGCATCGGTAAAAAGCAGCAGATCACCCGTCGCAGCCGCAGCCCCTTGCACGCAGGCCCATTGCTTGCCACCCCAGCGAATATCAGTGGGCCTCTCAACTCCAGCCACCATACGCACGTTGGCTGAATCAGCGAACTCACCGAACTCAGCAATCACGGCTGCCGTGCGATCCGTCGACCGGTCGTCGACGACCACGACCTCGTAATTCGGATAATCCAGATGCGCCAAAGATCTCAATAAAAGCGGAATGTTGTGCTCTTCATTACGAGCCGGAACGACGATCGACACGCGCGGCCAAGATGTGGGCGCGGGTGTCGGTTTATTAGCTGCGCTACGCAGCGTCCGCCAGGGGAGAAGTCTGAGACAGAATAGCCCTAACCCAATAGCGGGCACGAGCACTGAGCAATCGTTCATTAATTAGCCTTAAATCCACCCACAGGGCCAACAGCGCTGGCAATTGACCCCAACCGTACAATCTGATGGTGGCGGACCGCAATCTCATATCCTTCACGGTCGAATTGCCGCGCCTGAAACTGGATATATTTAGAGTTCAGGTCACGCCAGAAAACGATCTGCCTTTTATCGCGGCACTGAATCCAGGTTTCGTCGCCGCGGTTTTGTTTGGCGGAAATAAAGCAGCTATATTTCTCCGACAGCACCTTCACCATCACCCAATAAAGCCGGTTATAATCGGGAATCGCCTTTCGATAGGCGACAAAAGCTTTCGCCGACCCCATGTAACCGAAAACACCACCTTCGTAGGCCTCTGGCTGACTAAGAGAGGCGGGAAGAGATCTCCTCGCTCCGCCATTCACAAGGGCGCTATAAAGCGGCTTATCCTTCGTAGAATGCCCGAGAAAATCATTCCACGGGGTGCTTAATTTGAGGTCGGAGTCTCGCAACTCATCCTCTTCGTCACCCAAAATACTCGTGCAAGCACTCACGGCTAAAGCCGCCACAATAAGAAGAGCGCGAGTCCACAAATTCACTCTTGCACCCCCAAGTCTGTGAGCACTCCGCTGCAAATTTTTGCTACTGGGCTGATTCATACTGCTTTTGGTCCTACCTTTTCATCCGCTTGTTCCCAGGAAAGGGCAAATTCGCAAAGGTATTGTACCAACGTATCACTTTGCTGCGTGGTTACGTTGGTGATGAAAATACCGTGCACAAATTCAGTGCCGTCAGCATAGCCCCAGCGGACCTCTCCGTGAAGCACATTCATACCCTCCTGTGAAAGTAGGGCATGTAAGGCACCACCGCCACTGTCGATACTCATCGTCATGCGGGTCCCGCGAACCAAAAGCTGTTTGAGACGGATACTCACACCGGTGTAGGAAAAATTGACCAATGCGGCCAAACCAAAGTCACACGTCAACTGAATCCGAGTTGGATCAGAAACTTGCCAGCGACGATCAATTCTGTCGATATTCGCGCACTTGCGAAAGCCTTCAACCGCTTCGCGGCGCAGCATCTGACGGTCAAAAAATGGATCGTATTCATAAGCTTCCACCAGCTCACTATGATGCTTAATACGAATCTGCCGTCTGGTGGTGGCGGCAGTTGGCAACCCGATGTTCTTAACCAATGCGTAAGTTGTGGCACCGAGCAACACTGAGTGCATTTCGCAGGCACCCTCTAGGCGTTTTGCGAAGTTCACACCGTTGCCCACCACGGTGAAGTCGACTCGATTGTGCGAGCCCAAGTCCCCTAGATATACCGAAGATGTATTGATACCTATCCGGAGCGGATACACTGGCTCACCATGCTCGGCTGCTTCGATATTGCGTTTTAAATTTTCATTTTGAATCTTCAAAGCACACTGCAATGCCTTCTCGGCGTGATCAGGAGAACTCGTATCGGCGTCAAACCTATAGCCGAAATAACACAAAAGACCGTCGCCTAAAGTTTTATCAATGACACCACCAAATTCATGAACAGTATCTCCCAATGTCGAGAGCATGGTTTTCAGATGCTCAAAAGCAATGCGAGGCAACATGTTTTCCGCTATGCGGGAGAAACCCACGATGTCGATAAACATGAGAGTCACAATCCGCTCGCGGGCGTCAAAGTTAATGCCGTCGGGAGAAAGCAGCAGATGCTTCAACTCTGTCGGCCCTACTGACCCTTCCAGTGCTTGGCGTAGCGCCTCCGTCCTGCGTTCACCAACCCGCGTCTTCTCGGCAAACAGAGCGATCGCATTGGCGAAGAAGCCAACTATCGGGAATATCCACGGCACGACTATTCCGTGATAAACAAATAAATATTCACTTGCGACAAAGCCTGCAGTCATCACGACAGCTACAGCAATCCAAAACAGGACGGCACTAAGATACATCCCCAAAAATCCGCCTAGTAGCGTCAAAATCACCGACAAACCGACAGCACCTATCAGCGGCTTGAGCCACTGACCGGTGAGAACACTGCTGATCATCGCGGTAAGTATGTGCCCCCCCGGAACGTAACCATAAGGACTCTGATGAAAGTCGACATTACCGGTGAACATAAGCGGTAAAATTAGTACAACATCGTCGGCCTTCACTTTTGAGGATAGCCTGCCCAGTTCAATGAGCTCGACTAGACTCCGCAGAGGCATCGTTGCATCTGCGATTAGCGCTGGATTTGGCATATTGACCGTGACGCTACCCGTAGAGTCGAGTGGCAAAATGCGGCCATCGAGCACCAGCTTATTGTGCTCAATACGCCGGTCACGGGCTGCATAGAACGATAAATGCCCCAGCGCCGAATTATCTCCCATCCGTACCAGCGGTGCGACATGACCATCATCGGTGTAAATTATATGCCCAATATTGGCAATGTAGGGACGCAGCGAGAGCGAGGGCCCATATCCAAACCACTGCCGATGATCCACTATCGTCGGTAACGCACTCTCTAACGCTTCCCCCGTAGCCCCCTCACCAACCATACTCGAGAGCTGATGTTCTGGCCTGTTTAACTCTAAAGGTTCCCTATACTTGAGCGAAAAAGGCGCAAAATATGCCCCCACATTAACATCGACATGGTTCGCGCGAGCTGACTCCAAGGCCGCTGTGAATTTACCGGTTGTGTCCTCTGCGAGGGAAAACATCCCGTCAATAAAAATGGCGGAGGGACGATTCTTAACCAGCAGGTTGATCATATCAGCCCACACATCGAGACCTAAGACGGTGACACCCAGCTTGCCCACAGTCGAGTCATCGATAGCGTAGATCTTAAGCCGAGGACTCAAGGTTGGACTCTTGCCGGCTGCATCTCGAATGTGAAAGTCTACTGGCCTCGCTAGGTGCGACTCTAGATAGTTGCCCACCTCTGACTCTTGAACCGCAATGATCAATCCACTCCAGATTAGACAAGACGCGATCAGCCACCGCCAACTGACTTTTGACGATGTGAGCATATTTTGTTTGGTATGAAACTTAAACATACGGCTCCGCTTAGGCGGAGACGGATCGGCATTTGGAGGCGAATACTCAAGTTGAAGCTACCCCAGCTGTCGGCGATACACCCAACACCCAGAAGAATTGACTGAATTAATCAGTATTAATCACTTAATTCTCAAGCAAGCAACAATGGTACCAGAAAGCGGTGATCGCCGGACCAATTGGCGGCATGCAGCAGCGGCCACAGAATGCCCTTTGGCTGATGTCCCACGGCAGTACCGACACTACTGAGCATGGGCAGATCGTTGGCTCCATCGCCTACCGCAGCCACCTCTGAGGGTGACAGACCGAGACGCTTACAGGTGGCTAGCAGATATTCTTGCTTACCCGTCGCATCGACTACAGAGCCCACGACTTCGCCGGTGAGTCGACCGTGCTCGATACCAAACGAATTTGCGTGGAATCCGTCGAATCCAACGTCAGCGGCAATAACACCCGCCAACTCGACAAAGCCGCCGGAAATCATGAAAGTTGGTACACCGCGCGCCCTACAACTTGCAACCAGCTCTTTGATACCTGGCATCAGCGTCAATCTAGAGGCTAATTTGTCGATGGCACTAGCATCAAGGCCTCGCAGTAAAGCCACGCGCTCTCGCAGCGCAGCTTTAAAATCTAGCTCACCGGCCATGGCCCTTTCGGTGATCTGATGCACCTGCTCCTGCACACCTGCATAGGCGGAAAGCTCGACCAAGGATTCTTCCCGGATAACCGTCGCATCCATATCAAAAAATACTGCTTTAACCCTCGGCAAAGTGCTGAAGCCAACCGTCACACCTTCACTGATCAACTGCCGACACGTGTTCTGCAGCTTAGCAAAAGCGATATTATCCAAGTGGTCTATAGTTCGAAGGCCAAAGCCCTGAGCCGAACCCTGAGTCGAACCCTGAGTCGAACCCTGAGTCGAACCATGAGTCGGAGCATCAGCAAAAGGTTCATAATTCGACAGGGATTTGTGTGCCGGCAACTGGGTCACGACACGAGCAGACATATGGCTCACGAGCTTCCTTTGGTACCTATAACGCGGTCAGCAGATAATTCGCCCACTCCACACCGGACTCGCGGCTCAAGTTGGCAATCAACTCACGCCAGGACGGTCGCCGCGGCAGACTTAAGAGCACCATACCAGCCTCTGTTAAAGTCAGCGAGCCTTTGCGCCGGTTACAGTCATGGCAGGCAGCCGCGACGTTGTCCCAGGTGGTTTTACCGCCACGCGACCGGGGGATAATGTGATCGACCGATATCGCCGAACCGCGCCCTTTTAGGCCGCAGTACTGGCACTGATGATGATCACGCAGCAGTATATTTTTACGTGAACACCGCACCCTACCAAAGTAGCTCACGGCCTTCACGTAGCGCACCAGTCGCACCACACTGGGCCTCGGCATACTGACGGACACAGAGCGGACCATCCCGTCGTAGCGAGCTACGATTTCCGCCTTGTTAGCGACCACCAAACACAAGGCACGCTGCCAACTGATGAGCTGCATTGGTTCGTATCCGGCATTTAGTACGAGAGTTCTCATGCGTTTCTCTGCCGGTGGCTTGGCCTAACCCGGCACTTTCTGTGGATTATTTTGCGTCTTTTATCCTTGTCGGCAAATCCCAGCCTAACTTTAGGTCTTTTTCGCAGCGCTAACGGCGACCCGATAAACGCCTGTATTTATTCATAAAATCAGGTTGATCATGAGGATAGACTAAGTCTGGCAGGTGCCCAAGTCGGAAAAATCTAGACTTCCCCAATTCCGGAGAGCCAGATAAGATACGGTTAACAGTCAAAAAATAATAAAAATTAAAAGTCATATCTGAGCCAAACTCGGCAGCGAAATGGGCGAAGAGTCACCAGATTTTAGACGTCGTCGCCAGTCTTTTTGCCGATCATTTGTGAGGGAGTTTTATGTCGGGGTTTTCGCGTTCCGCTAGCCGCCAAAGCTATATAGCTCTATTGCTCTTGCTCGCTACGTCCGGCCTCGAAGCGTGCCGCAGTCACGGTACACCGCCATCAGCAGCGAAATTTGACTGGGACAGTAACCTAGCGCCACTGGACATTCCGAAAACTGACAAAACCAGACCAACTAATAACTACGATCGCAACTTTTGCAAAAACATGGCACCGGGATCGTGTCTATCCTTGATACTCCGCGTGCCGCGCGACGAGCTCATTCAAGACCTGGGGCTATCTACGTTAGCACTTGGAGCGGAATCGAAGAGCTTTCGCCTAAAGATGGACGAGGCCTGCCTCGCAGCCTGGACAGATTATAAAGCTAAATACGTCGGCGATGCGATCCGGCCGCTACGCAATCAGGTCGTCCGCAAGGTCGAGAAAATGCGCTGTATATACCTCTTTATGAACGAAGAAGTAGCCAGTGAGGACAGCAAATTGGCAGACAATGAAATCGGCTTCAGCGTTCGCCTGACTAAATTCGATATTAATGCAGAAACCAAGGGCGGTCAGATTCACGGCATTGGCCTGGCCTTAAGCAGCATCAATTCCGTCACTGACTTTCGCAGCGCCTTTGTCTACAGCGGCAGCGACTTACGGCAAACTGCATCGGGTTGGCAGCCAGCCGCGGGTCTGGACGTAAAGCCGATAAGCGTCAAGTCCCAAATTGATCGCAGCGTAAACTGGAACCTCGATCTAGCAGCACTCAAAGAGAATCTAGCCAAAATCGAGACTACCGCACCAAATGCCGACGCCAATGTCGGCGCCTTTGTCGGGCAGGCCAAAACTCTGGTTGGCAACATGGCCAGTCTGAACAATCCACTGCAATCCTCGCTTCTACTCATCAATATTGGTTACAACGCGTTCCGCGGCCTTTGCGGCGAAGACGTCGAAAAATGCAAAGTATACTCAACCAAAGACAGTAAAAATCAGGCTCTCAAAGATGATCTTGCCGATCTAATTCCGAGCTCGGAGACAAATGAGCTCCTTCGCCTCGCGATGATCCGCAGCGTACAGGGGGTACTAGACAGCCTCTTCACGCAAACTAATGCTGATCAAATTCGCAGCAAATTTGAAATTAATTAAACTGCGCTGAACTTGTCGAATGTACGTCTGACTTACTGCCTTAATTCTTGCTTTTAGGGAGACTCAAATGTCCGGGCTTAAGCATTATGTCATCTTGCTGTGTAGTCCCGCCTTACTTCTTGGTGGATGTCGCGCCTCACGCAGCTCTCAGTCCAAGGACATCGTTCCATTTAACGTTGGAGACGTAGAACCAGTATTGGGGCAAGGCTACGACTCGCTGGTGCAGGAGCTACGGAATTCTCCCAACTGCATAAGTGGCACACCGGCAAAAGTTAGTAGTGCAGCCAGCCAAATCAATCTCGGGCAAAATACCGCTAGCGACAGCCTGATGCGCGAGTTTTCCGGCGAAGTGAAGGGCACAGCTAAGTCTGTATTTCTCGACGTTGGTGCTGCGGCAGGATTTTACCGCTCCCTCAATCGGAGTAGTAGCGCCTGGAATTTAGTTTATGCCGTCCGCATCGACAGCGGCAGCGAACAACTCCGCGCCGTCACGTTGAGTGACGTGTCAAAGGCCTTGGCGACGTCTGCACTGCTGCAGACTTGCGGTGACGAATACGTGATGCAAATCAATCGCGGCGGCCTACTTTCGATCACGCTTAATCTAGACTTCACCAATGAGGAGAGCCGCCAGAAATGGCAAAGTCAAATCAAACTCAGCGGATCTTGGCCTGAAGTCTCGAAAGAACTGAGCCGGAAGATCGAAAATAAGGCCATGGATGGCACACTCACCATCAAGGTCAATCAACTGGGCGGCACACCTAACCAATCTCTACTCGCTGTGCGCAGTTGTCCTCTCAGCACCGTCGAGGAATTCAATACCTGTAAACAGCGCGTTGATGAACTCATGGCCTACGCCAGCAGTGACTTTCCAAAACAAGTTGACAGTAACCCGGCTGTGCTCAACTTCGTGACTGCACCGCTCCGTAATCTAGGTGTAGCAGGCCTACCCACCGTCAGCGACGAAGTCTTAAAAATTAGGGCAAATCTCGAAAAACTAAAACAGGACTCCCTCGAACTGGAGGCGGCTGTAAATCTCGCCAAAGAGAAAAACGTCGAGATGGACCAATCCCTAATCAGCGCCGTGACTACCAACCGCGATCAGATCAAGCAAGTTGCGAAAAGCTGTTACACCTATAGCTTGACCTCAGGAACGCCTGACTTTAGCGCCTGCGTCGCCCAAAGCAGTCAATTAAAGGCGAACCTCAGACCAATCAACCGCGCCAGTCTCGATGTCAACGAATTGGCCGTGAATGCTGACAGCGAGGTCGGTAACTCGGTAGTAAACGGCTCGACCGACAATATGACCATCGCGTATAGCATCGGTGATAACCGCAGTTGGGACTACGGCAAGAAAATTCCAGTTAGTATTGATGGCATTCCCACCGACGGCAGCAGTGCAAATCTGGGCTCTAACGCCCTGAGCACTAGCGACAAATTGGGCAGCTTACTGCTGCGAGAAGGTCAAAGCTACCGTCGCGCCGACAGGACCGGTCGAGTTGATATTGCTCCCGGCGAATCGATTAGCTTTGTGATTAACGATGGCCTTGGCGACTACGGTGACAATACCGGCGTGCAGCAAGTCTACTGGCGGTGCGTCAACTGCCGCGACGGCGATCAGCAGCGTTTGACCTATCGCCTGCGCGTCAAGGCAGCCGATTCAAACGGCTCCATTTATTCACGCCAGGCCGATCAATCCGGCGTCTTTCACGTCGCTGCCTACGGCAGATGGCGGTCGAGCAAATTCAACGCCTTTACCGACCCCCAAGGCAACAACAAAGCCTGCGGGTCGAGCTGCCTGCTCAGCTCTGCTAACAGCCAATTTTTAGTCATGAAGCAAGGTGACACTGCGACACCTATCGGCAAAGAGGCCAAGACCGCTATCAAGCCTCAGGAACGAGCTTACTTTCTGATGAACGACGGCAGCGGCGGGTACAGCGATAATCAGGGGGAGATCGAGATTATCCTCCAGTGCTTAAAATGCGACAGCCTCAAAAGCCACAGCCTGATCCTCGATCCAGAGGACAACGAAACCTAAGATTTCGGTAGGTTGCAGCCGCCCCCGCGGGCGGCGCCCACGTCTCGATTCCATGGCCATCACAAACGCCTTGAGTCGGGCGCTTAAAACAGGAATGATCGGCAGGCTTTAGTGTTTGCATGTTAGTGGTTGCAGGGGCAACGGCTAGGCTGAGCAAACTGCGCTCAAGAACTAACTCTGAGGAGTGACACGGTGCTATCTCTGACTCGCGGATTGACCTTTGATGACGTCCTTTTAGTGCCTGCATATAACGGCATCAAGTCCCGGGGGCTTGTGAGCACCAGTGTTAAGATCGCCGGCCACATCTTCACAACTCCGCTGGCCAGCTCCAACATGGACACCATCACCGGTGTCGACATGGCGAAATTTTTCGCTGCCGAGGGCGGCCTAGCTCTCCTGCACCGTTTCGTCTCGATCGAAGAAAACGTCGCCATGTTCAAGGCTGCAGGCAACCCCAAGCACGTGGGCTTCTCGATCGGCATCGGTAACGACGGCCTAGCCCGCGCCGAGGCTCTAATTGCTGCCGGCGCCGAAATCGTCTGCGTCGACGTTGCGCACGGCCACTCTAAGGAAGTCAATCGCACGATCCGCAATCTGCGTCAAAGCTACCGCGACAATCTTATGATCATCGCTGGCAACGTGGCCACTTATGCTGGCGCCGACTATTTAGCGGCCGCCGGCTGCGACGTCATCAAAGTCGGCATCGGCAGCGGTTCCGTCTGTACCACGCGTATCAAGACCGGCTTTGGCGTGCCGCAGCTGACGGCTATCGTGGAATGCTGCAAAGTCGACCGCCACATCATTGCCGACGGTGGCATCCGCCAACCAGCAGATGCTGTTAAGGCACTCGCCGCTGGCGCCGACATGGTCATGCTGGGCGGCATGCTGTCTGGTGCCGATGAAACTCCAGGTGAGTTCTTCGAGCGCAAGACTGTGGCTGGAGACGTACACAAATTTAAGCGTTTCCGCGGCATGGCCTCACGCGAAGCCCAGGAAGACTTCATGGGCCAGATGCAGGAATGGAAAACAGCCGAAGGCGTGGCCCTAGAAGTCCGCGCTAAAGGACCAGCTAAGGCCATTATTTCGGACCTAATGGGCGGCATCCGCTCAGGCATGACCTACTGCGGCGCCCTGGAAATTCGTGATCTCAAGCGCAAAGCGCAGTTTATGGAGATCACGACCGCCGGTCGGGTGGAAGGCTCGCCGCATGCAACTGAGCGTTATTTGTAATCATTATCTGGCGCGAAAGCGCCAGATGCCCTCCTCTGACTCTATCAAACTACTCCATCAAACTCATCCCCGTCTTACCTATTCCTCACCAGCATTCAACTATAGCTAAGTTGGAAATAGCCTCTGACTATGAGGATTACTATGATTCCGGCCACTATAGATGCTGATCGCCCGCGATTAAAAACAGGAATCTCAGGATTTGATCAAATAACCCGAGGCGGACTGGTGCCATCGCGCCTTTATCTAATCAAGGGATCCCCTGGCAGCGGGAAAACTACTCTAGGTTTACAGTTTCTACTAGAGGGACTACGCGAAGGTGAAGTTTGCCTCTATGTCAGCCTTTCAGAAACCTCGGATGAATTGCTCGATACGATAAAATCTCACGGCTGGTCAATCGGCTCACTGATAATTTATGAACTATTCTCACGCGTCGAATTTCCATCGACTAGTGACCAATACACATTCTTTCACGCCTCAGAAATCGAGCTCACGCAAACGATGGCCAGATTAGAGGAGATGCTCGAGAAGACACGTCCACAACGCATCGTCATCGACTCGTTAACTGAGCTGCGCTTGATCACCAAAGATCCTTTACTTTTGCGCCGCCAGCTAGCAGCCCTTAAAAGTTATTGCATGAAACATTCGATAACTGTGCTCATGCTTATTGACTTACGCACTAGCAACAGACAATTAGGGCTGCTGACTTTAGCGCACGGTGTGATTCAGCTTGAACAAACAGCCAATCACTTCGGTGGTCTACGTCGTCGCTTCAAAGTGATCAAGTTGCGGGGCTCAGATTTTCTTGGCGGCGTTCATGATTTTTTCATCCAGAAAGGCGGAATTAACCTATTCCCGCGGTCATATTACAGGCATCCTCAGCGAGAATTTGAGCATGAGAACATCTCCAGCGGCGTCGAGGATTTGGACCGTATGCTTGGAGGAGGAGTTGATCGTGGATCCGCAACTTTGATCATGGGTCAGGCCGGCGTCGGCAAGTCCAACATCTCAACGCAGTTTATCTGGCAGAGTGCGCATCTAGGCAAACGATGCCATGCTTTTATCTTTGATGAACAATACACAACCTACTTAAAGAGAGCATCTGGCCTCGGCTATGATTTACAAGGATTCATTGACCAAGGCCTAGTCACTATCACCAAAGTCGAACAAACCACCCTGACACCCGGAGAATTTAACAGTCTCGTTCGCACCGCCGCCGATAAAGACGGTGCGCAAGTCGTAGTCATTGACAGCTTAGAAAACTATATGAACGTGATCCCATCGGAAAAGTTCCTCATGATCCAACTTCATGAATTGATTGGCTATCTTTCGAGCCTTGGCGTTACAACGTTTTTAACTACAGCGCAGCACGGCTTAGTCGTCAGCACGTTCCCCACCATGTGGCCCAACTTATCCGTCAACTTTCTCGCCGACACCGTTATCTTGCTGCAGTATTTTGAAGCTGCGGGGAGGATAAGAAAAGCAATTTCCGTCATCAAAAAACGTACTGGAGCTACCGATAATGCTATTCACGAATTGGCATTCATCGATGGCAAAGGTCTCAAGATCGGTGCCGCATTAAATAAATTCCAAGGCATACTCACGGGTGTACCGACTTATCTAGGCCCCATCCACGAATTACTTGATGTGGAGGGACTCAATGACTCCCCTGCAACTGCCAGCCCACACTGATCGAACATTAGTTCTAGCATCCTTAGAAAAGGACCGAAAACTAACCTGCCAGATATTAGAGGCTGCCAATATCCTTTGTGAACCTATTGCCGACCTCAGTAACCTAGATGACGCTATCGAACATGGAGTCAGTGCTCTAATTATCGGATCTGAGATGCTCACTACCGATATTTTAGAGAGTCTTAAACACTCTTTGTCGAAGCAGCAGCCCTGGTCTGAGCTTGCCGTGATCTTGCTCACAGGATCAGGGAGGAGCCAGATTTCCTCATCTGGATTGCGTCAGATTTACGAGTCGTTACACTATGTCACTATTTTGACCCGACCTGTAACGGTGTCCCACTTCGTATCTATAGTACGAGGCGCCGTGACTGGACGCAGGCGGCTTTATGATGTCCGCGCCCTCATGGCTAACCACACCCAAGAAATGATCGGCAGAAAGTCTGTCGAAGCATCACTGCGCCAGACACTCCAAGAGTTAGCCAAATCAAAAAACGACGCCGAGGTCGGCAACCGAGCCAAAACATCGTTCCTTGCCAATCTCAGCCATGAACTACGCACCCCACTCTGTGCGATGTTAGGTTTTGCTGAGCTACTGAATGACCCCGCTCTCAGTCATGAGGACCGCATCGGTTACGTCAATATTATTTGTCGAAATGGCCATCAACTCGTAGCGCTGATCGATGATATTTTAGATCTTTCAAAAATTGAGGCTGGCCACCTGCAGCTCGAATACCTCGTGGTGTCTCTTCCGACTTTGCTTTCCGACATTTCAAGCTCTCTCGAAATAAAAGCTCGAGAGAAGGGAATAAAGCTTAGTGTCGAAACCGTCGGCAACACCCCTGAGTCCATCATCTCTGATCCTACACGATTACGGCAGATTCTTTTAAATATCATAGGCAATGCCATCAAATTCACCGACCACGGCAGTGTCACAGTCAAGGTCGCTCACAAGGTTGAACTGGAGCCCTTGGGCGGTCGACTTTCCTGCACGGTTGAGGACACAGGTTGCGGTATCATCGCTGAGGCAGCTGACAAACTCTTTATTCCATTTAGTCAGGCGGATGTATCGACTACGCGTAAATTTGGCGGCACCGGGCTAGGACTGGCGCTATCGCGTCGACTCGCCAGATCGCTCGGTGGTGACGTGACGCTAGCCGCCACAGAGCAAAATAACGGCAGTACTTTTTTTATCACAGTCGCAGCTCCACTTGCTAAGGGAATCACCGCCCAAGCTCACGAGCAGCCCGCTGCGGCAACGAGCAATGGATCCGCAGTTCCCGCACTCAAACCCCTTTCCGGAGTTCGCCTTCTGTTGGCCGAGGATGCTCCCGATAGCCAATTACTGATAGAACGGTTTCTTCGGATAGAAGGCGCTGAGGTTGATCTCGCCGAAGACGGCGCTGAGGCAGTAAAAAAGGCAACGGCCAAAGACTACGACGTCATCTTGATGGATATTCAGATGCCCATTCTGGATGGATACGGAGCAACAGCAGCCCTGCGAGGCCAAGGTTACCTGGGGGCCATCATTGCACTGACGGCTCATGCCATGCCTGGAGAGTGCGAGAAATCCCTACGCGCTGGGTGCGATCACCATCTAACTAAGCCTATTGATCGCAAGCTCTTGATTCAGACCGTCAGCCGCTATTGCGGGCCAAGTTTTAAAGGAGCGCTCCCCAAGATGCCAAGTACAGCGGTAGGAGCAACGACCTTGACTGAGAATCGTAGCGCAACGGATTAGCAGATATTTTGATGGTCAGTGGTGGGTCGTAAAGCTTACTAAATTGACCGAGGCTCTTGGATTGGGTGCGATGACCGGATTTCACCTCGATTGGGATTACACTGCCGTGATAGGGCCTAACCACTTCGATTTCCGCCTCCCCCTTGCTCCAGGAATAAAGCGGCCATAGTTGTTGACTGTGTGCGGCGCGCAACTCTTGCATGACAAAGTTCTCGGCGAAGAATCCTTTGGCTAATCCGTAGGCTTGATTGATCAAGATGTCTGGACCCAGCGCCTGTGCACAGCCAAGGAGTCCTATATCGTGCATGTATAACTTAAATATATTGGCCTTACAGTAGTGTTCAACTGGAAGCTGTGCGTTATTTGCTATTTTGACCTGCAGCGTGAGCCCAGCATTTACAAGCCAATGTAACGGGCGTTCCCATACAGCAAAACCCTTCTTACCCGCCATAACTTCACCAAATCTAAAGCGCTGTACGGAGTTGTCATGGGCGCTACCGAGTTGTGCTGGAATACTTCGATAAAGGGACTGGATATGAATTGCGTTTAGTTTTCCTGCGTGCTTTGCAAAGTCATTTTCGTATGCACTCAAAAGATCGCGCTGAATCTCTCTGACAATGGTAAACGCGGAATGTATTTGATGGCTTAATCGCTTATGAACTACTCCGACCAATCCTCACGCTCTCTCACGAGAGCGCTCCGGTATGGTCTGAGTTTCGAGCTTCAGCGGGCGGGCAACCCCACCCTCCACACCTGAGGACGGTTCCCGTCCCGTGACAAAGCCTGTCAAAGCATAATTCAAAATCACTCGTGCAGCATTCACATCCCGATCAAGCGTAAGCCCGCA
>Ga0315274_10003629_pt1 | contig 22938 bp, 16 predicted proteins | sample YL17G02_20_MG_FD_203700 | JGI IMG/M metagenome (GOLD analysis project Ga0315274, IMG submission 203700) | Sediment microbial communities from Yellowstone Lake, YNP, Wyoming, USA - YL17G02_20 | ecosystem: Environmental > Aquatic > Freshwater > Lake > Sediment | place: USA: Wyoming | collected...
GAAGAGACTGACTGCACCATTCAAACACGTTTGTAACTAATCTCATCGAGGCCTGCGGCGGAAAAATATGCGTCCCCCGGGCGACATATTCTTTCAAAATGTCGTTCTGGACCGTTCCGGAAATTCTTTCGAGGTTGGCACCCTGTTTTTTCGCCACGGCGACGTACATACAAAGGAGGACGGCAGCAGTTGCGTTAATCGTCATGGACGTCGTGATCTGTTCGAGCTTGATGCCCTCAAACAAGGTCTCCATGTCGGCAAGCGTATCGACGGCCACACCAACCTTTCCAACCTCCCCTTCTGCCAATAGATGATCGGAATCATATCCGATCTGAGTCGGCAGATCAAAGGCAACGGAGAGGCCGGTGGTGCCTTGATGAATGAGATACTGATAGCGGCGATTCGATTCTTCCGCCGTACCAAATCCGGCGTACTGCCTCATGGTCCAGGGATGATTCCGGTACATCGTTGCATAGATGCCGCGGGTGTACGGGTACTCACCGGGGAAACCCAGCTTCGCGTCATATGGTGCATCCTCCGGCAGGTACAGACGCTGTATCTCGATATCTGAATCCGTCAAGAATGTTCTCTTGCGTTCGGGGAACTTCTTCAAGGCGGGCTCAACAAGAGTCTCTTCCCATCGCCGGCGTCGTTCATCGAGCTGTTTCTCCATTCCATCCTCCATACGCTCTGCTGATCCTAATGCCACTGAAATAACCATGCTTACAGGAAACCAAGCCGCCTCCATCGAACTCTCGAAAATCTCGCACCGTCACTCTGCAAGATCACCGCGCCTTCCAGGTCCGTCCTCGCTGTTTCGATCCGCAACCCTTGAAGTCGGTTAAGCGTCGACTTCGAGGGATGCTTGAATTTATTCATCCGACCCACAGAGATCACGGCTTGCGACGGGCGAACGGTCTTAAGAAACGGCTCCCCCGTACTCGTCGCCGATCCGTGGTGTGCCACCTTCAACACCTCAGACCCGAGGAGTCCGGCAGCGAGACGCGCCATCCTTGCTTCGGCAAGCTTGCTTGCATCGCCTGCAAGGAGGAGCGAGGAACGGCCAAATACAACCTTGAGAACAATCGATCGATCGTTCGGATCGTCAGAAAGGGCTTTCGTCGACGGACTCAGCACAAAGATGCGAGTCAGAGGGTCAAATTGCAAGCAATTGCCTTCACGAAGAACCGATACGGGCACTCCTCGCTCTCTGGCGATGCTCAGCACGTCACGAAGATTCTTCGGAATTCCAGCCGTATCGGGCAAAAGAAGATTGTTAATCTTGATTTCATGCAGCAACGCGGGGCACCCGCCAAGATGATCGTCATGAGGATGAGTGATGAGAACAGCGTCGAGCGTGTGAATGTTGTTGCGACGGAGCCACGGGCCGATCGTCCGAAGGCCGGCATCAAAGGCAGGAGTTCTTGGCCCAGCGTCTATGAGAACGTGCATCCGATTTGGGAATTCGAGCAGAATCGCGTCCCCTTGCCCTACATCGAGAATGAACACGCTCAGGCGACAGGGCGCATTTTCAGAGATTTCCCAGTAGAACTGGCAATTCAGCACGAGGAGTACCAGAATGATGAGTTTCGACGCTATCCTGGCGTTCCCCGCGTAGAACAGTGCAATCACAAGGAGATAGTACATCGCAACAGCAAAGAAACCATAGCCGGATACTTCCAGAGATGAAAAAGGAAGCTGCGAACTCCACAAGACAAACCGAAGAAGGAATGAAACCAAGACATTGTTCAAAGCGGCGTAGCATGCCGCGATTTCTCCTGACAGGAACGCAGAGGCGATTGTGGCAAAACCGAGCAGCGTGTTTAAGCCGCTCAGCGGTACGACGATGAGATTCGCAACCACCGCGATGAGCGACACACGGCCAAAATAGAACGCCGAGAAGGGCAAAGTGCCAATCTGAGCTGCCACCGAAACAGCACCGAGTTTGAGAATCGGGATAATCCTCCATCGCTTGAGGAACTCCCAGGGCAGCGATGTCATCGCCTGTTCCAATTTGGGATAGAACACGACAATTGAGAGTACCGCTGCGAATGACAACTGGAATCCGACATCATATAAGTAAAGAGGATCCCACAGAAGCATGAGCATCGCCGCGGCCGCAAGCGAATTGTAGATGTCCCCTTTCCGCCCCAGCACAGTTCCCAGGAGAATCGCGCTTGCCATGATCGTCGCCCGGATCACCGACGGACTCAGGCCAGTAATGACCATGTACCAAAGAAGTCCGGCAAGAGTCAGAGCTGTCCCGACTCTATGAGGAACCCGCAAGAATCCGATGAGAGAGAAGAACACAAGCGTCACCACCGCGACATTCGAGCCGGAAACCGCAAGGATATGGATCGTCCCGGTCTCCATGAACGATTGCTTCACCTCTGCGGATAGGTCACCGCGGTACCCAAACACGACACCTTTGAGAAAACTCGACTCCTCTGAATGGTGGAACCGGTCGAAGATCTCATAGATCGCTTTTCGCGATTTTCCAAGGATATGATTGAACGATTCACGTTCTCCACGAGCAAGAATGGTGACGCCGCCGGAATCGTCTGCGATGACAAATCCCCGAATACCGTTGAGAGCCAGAAATCGACCGTAGTCGAATTCACCAGGATTCCGCGCTCCCGGCATGGGCTCCAGAGTTCCAACAAGTCTGATGAGATCCCCTACCGCCAAAGAATCGACATGGCTGCGGCCTGACCTGCGCCGTACTTGAACAAGCACTCTCCGTTCATCAGCGCGAGCAACCGTGTCGATTCTCAGAGTGGAAGTCTGAATCTCCAGATCCGTTCGGTTTGGTTTTCTCACCGGCTCTGATTCAATGGTGCCTTCAACCGTGATGCGCTCTCCCCTGCTGCGGGGCGTCAACAGCTCTCCTGCAATTTCAGAGCGACGGTTCGACGCGAGCATGAGCCCCAGGCAAACAATTGTGGGACACCAGATGCACAGGGCGACATGAAAAGTCGGAAACCGTCGCGAGAACAAGGCGAGAACGATACCTGAGACCGTGCCTCCGAGAAGGAAGCGAGACGGCACTTGGACGATCTCCGCAAGCAGGATGCCGGCAGAGAGGAGCAGGACGACCCAGCATGCGGGTCGCCTTCTCCAGAATGGATGAGTCATGCTACGGAAAGCAGCGAGAGTATTGAGGGCGTTACGTGTGTGAGGTTTGCGAGCTTCGAGCTGAGTTCATCCCGTTTCCTCCCCGCGATGATGCATGGCACAGGGACACGGGTGTGGGATTTGGTTGAGAGATCTTCGATATTGCCATGGTCGCTGGTGACAAGCAGCGTACAAGCCTCTGGATCGAATTCCTCCAGCAGGCCGCCGAGCATGCCGTCGAACCGCTGGAGGATGTCGACTGCGCTTGCCATGTCCCGTGCGTGTCCGGCATAATCCGTGAGCCAGTATTCGAAGAGCGTAAACGAGTAGTGTTGGCAGATCTTCCAGAGATGCTTTCCCGCCTCCCTCGGCGTGATAACCGGGAGATGAGGGTAACCGAGCTCTGCCCATCGTGCGCGGGTGATGTCGGCAGAAACCGCTTCATTCCGGTGGAGCGCTTCAGCATCACAGAGCTTCATGTTTGCATATCTGCATGAGAGGGTCGAAACGCTTAGCCGTCTTGTCCCGGACGCGGCATATTCGAAGAACTGTTTTGGAAAGGCGTTCGCGAAGCATCCAGTTATTCCCCGGTCGTGCAGCTGCTGGAAAATGTTTTTCGATTCGATCAGCGGATGCAGAGTCGTCGTAGGGTGTGGACCAAAATGCCGACCGATCAATTTCGCAGCATTGATGCCAGTGAAGAGTGTCGCCTGACCTGTGCCGCTCTGCGGCAACCCTTCGACGCGGAGCGTTGCGTTCAAGGGGATAACCGTGGCAAGATTCGAGGTAAGACGACGGCGGCCAAGGTGCGGGAGTTCGCCGCCGAGAAGAGAAACGAGGTGCGGAAGCCGGGCTTGAAAGAAAGGATTGACGCTTGAATCCTTCCTTCCATACCCTACTCCATCCCAAAAAAGGAAAATGACACGTGGGTGCGGTTGCACGGTGGTCACGATGGAGTTTTGCTTTCGACGGAGACCGTCACGGGGCCGTCATTCACGAGTTCAACATCCATCATCGCGCGGAATATACCTGTCGCCACCTTTTCCTTCCCCAACGCGACCGAGAGCCTTTTCACAAAACAATCATAGAGCTTCTCAGCAAGCTCTGGTCCGGCTGCATCGCTGTAGCTCGGTCGGTTCCCTTTCCGTGTGTCGCCGTAGAGGGTAAATTGCGAAACCACCATAATAGAGCCTCCCGTGTCCTTGACGGAGAGATTCATTTTCCCTTCTGGATCATCGAAAATCCGAAGTGCAACGCAGCGATCCGCCAGGTAGTCAGCGTCTTGCTCCTGATCGGTTTGCCTGACACCGAGAAGGATCAGCATTCCGGGGCCGATCGAACTGTGGACTTTCCCGTCGATGCTGACGGATGATCGTTTCACACGTTGTATCAGGGCTCTCATCGCTTTTTGCAGCTCTTTCTCTTTGTCAGTTCTTTTTCGTGGCGCAGTCACACACCGCGCCATACTCCGAACACGATACGGGGGATATCCTGAAGATCTCTTGCCACCTGCAGATTTCCGAATCCCACTTCTGCAAGGATTCGCGTCACACTCTCTGCCTGTCCGGCACCGACCTCGACCACCATACTGCCCTCGCGCCGGAGAAGCACAGCCGCGAGATCAGCAAGACGGCGATAGAATTTGTACCCGTCTTCCATGTCGCTGACTGCAGTCTGAGGCTCGAACTGTCGGACTTCCGGATCAAGTTCGTTCCACTCGAGTGCGGAGACGTACGGCGGATTGCTGGCGACGACGTCAAACGGCGACGAGAACGCGGTTTCGATCGCGCCGAACACATCCCCCTCGACAAACGTTATCTTCTCCGCGACTCCATGAGCGGCAGCATTCGCACGAGCAACGTCGAGGGCCTCAGAGCTCCTGTCAATTGTCGTGACATGAACTCCCCGCAGAAGTTTTACGAGAGCCACAGCGATGTTCCCGCTTCCGGTGCCTACCTCCAGGATCGAAGTTGACTCGTTCGGCTTGCGCTGGTTGCAGGTCATCATCACCTGCTCGACAAGCGTCTCTGTCTCCGGCCTCGGTATGAACACGCGTCGATCGAGGACAAAGTGTAATCCCATGAAGCTCGTCGCGCCGACGATATATTGGACTGGCTCGTGCGCCAATCGTCTCTCAAAGCAAGCTCGAAACCGCTTCAATTCCTCCTTGCTCAGCGGCTTTTCAAAATGCGTATACAACTCAATCCGCTGACACTCAAGGGCATGGGAAAGGAGCAATTCGACAGTTAATCGCGCTTCATCGAAGCCGTGTCGCTGGAGGTAGTTGATGGAAAACTTCATCAGGTCCCGGATTGTCCAGGATTGGACATCCTGCTGAAGTGTCATGTTCGACGGGTCTTCTTGACGCGGGTGCGAGTAGTGGACTTCTTCGGCTTGGGTTTCTTTGCAGAGGGTCGAGCTTTCTTCTTCGGCGCCTTCGGTTTCGGATTTGTTGGCTGATGGTTTTTCTCTGCCGTCTTGAGGGCAACTTCCAACTGCTTCATCTTATCATCGGAAAATGTATTCTTCACTTCTCGTTGAAGCTTTTGAGTCTTCGCAAGGATATCGAGTAGTTGATCTTCCGTTTCCTGATCACCTTCGGGCCGCCGCTTCCACGCGCGGGTGAGAGCATTCATGGTCATGTCGACTTTTCGTCGGATCAAACTCCCTATGACCTCCGGAGTCAGTCCCACGCTTCTCAGCTTCACCCGGTCGCCGGAGAAGAATCCAAGATTTTCTAACTCATCTTCCTGAGGGGATTCCTCCCTGGCCGACGCATCGGGCGGTTCACCATTCTCATCGAGCGATGGTATGAACTCGAACCTGGAGTCTCCCTCGAGCAACGCTGTGAAATCGGCAAATGATGGTATCTCGAAGCCCTGCTTCTTTCCCTGCTTCTCGACCTCCACCCAGATCTTCTTGACCGCGACGATGACGTCCTTTTCGGAAGCAAGAATGCGTTCGGCTTCATTCAAACATCGCTCGTACACGAAAACCTCGGTCCTTCAAGTGTTGGATTTTGCCTTTAGAAAAGGTATACGATTTTTAAGGAAAGCGCAAGTTCGCGAATGATCACTCCCTGGGTACCTGTCGTAAGTCGATTGACAGTTCTGCATGGTTGAGAGTTGTCACCCTCACCAACAGAAAGGGGTCGCACTTCTGCGACCCCCCGGAGATTTGCGAATCTTACGAGCGGATAATTACTTCTTCTTCATCTTATCTGCAAAGAGTTGCGCAGACTTCTCGATGTCGTATCCGACTTTGGGCATATAGACGCCGCCGTGTTTTTCGACCATCGATCTGAGTGTGTCGTATGCATCTGCGCTGCAGAAGAAAATCGGCGTGTTGCGGTTCACACCTTCCCGACGCGCAAGCTGCAACAATGCGATACCTGGTAGGTGGCCTTTTAAGTGAGTGTCTTTGAAGTCGTTATCGAGAATGATGAGGTTATACGTCTCGGTCCGGATTTTGTCCCACGACTCGACGCTCGTAGCCGTCTCAACGATCGTGATCTCGTCTTCCAAAATCGCTGTGCAAACTTCGAGGGCAAATCCGTGCGAACGGCGTTGCCCTTCGTCATCGTCAGCGACCAGAACTTTATACGCCATTTCTTCTTTAGATCCTTGAGCGATAGCTTCGGTGCGTTTCAATTAACGTACAATATTTTAGCTGGAAAAACAACCCGCGATCGCACACTCAATTGCTTCGCGCTGATTCCTCTGACCGAGTATACGCTTCCTTGCCACCGACATAGGTCTTCTCGACGACGGTTGTCAGGATCTCCTCCGGCGCAATCTTGAAAAGATCCTTCGACAGAATGATGAAATCCGCCAATTTTCCTTTTTCGAGAGAGCCAAGAAGCCGTTCCTGGAACCCTGCAAATGCTGCCCAGGATGTGAACGCTCGGACTGCCTCGGTACGTGTCATTTTTTGAGACGCATACCAACCGCCCGCGAATGCCTGGGGATCACGGACGCCCTCCGCTGACAATTGGAAGTCTGCACGCACCTCTTCTGCATTTCTAGGGCGCCCATACCGGTCCTGCCGGGTTACAGCCGCATAGATGCCGAGAAGAGGATTGGGACTCTCCACTGGGAAATCGGACCCACCCGGAATGATCACCCCCGTATCCAGCAACGATCTCCATGCATAGGCCCCGCGTATCCTGGTTGCGCCGACCCGTGCCTCCGCCCAATACATGTCAGACGTGCAATGAGTCGGTTGCATACACGGCAACACGCCAAGCTGCTTGAATCGGGGAATGTCGTCCGGCGCAAGGACCTGCGCATGCTCGATTCTCAGGCGAGGATCCGCGACGGCATGTTGTTTCAATTCCGCCTCATACACATTGAGAATGATGTTGTTTCCCCGGTCCCCGATGGCGTGTGTGCAGACCTGGAATCCATGTGTCAGCGCCTCGTCGACCGATTGCAGCAACGATTTCTCATCAGTGACCGTGAGTCCACGGTTGTCAGGATCGTCGCTATATGGCTCCAGGAGTGCAGCGCCCCTGGATCCGAGTGCTCCGTCGATATAGAGCTTCAGTGCACGAACCGTGAGACGATTATCGCCGTACCCAACGATCGGGCCCTTTTCAAAATCAGACGGGATTTTTCCCAGGAAGCGGTCCCAGGTTTCGCCGGCCCCATCAATCGCGGCATAGACACGAAACGGAAACTCATCGCGATCGATCAGTCGTTTGTACCGTCCAATATCCTTCCAGTCAACCCCCATGTCATGCATCGACACAATTCCGAACTTCAGGCATTCGCCTACTGCGAGCTTGACCGCCTCTTCCGATTCTTGTTCAGTCGGGGGCGGCAGGACCCGAGTCACCAGGGTCATGGCGTTATCCACGAAAACACCCGTCGGATTTCCATCTGAATCTCGAACGATCTTCCCTCCGGACGTGTCAGCCGTTTGCTTCGAAATACCGGCGAGCTCCAGAGCTTTTTTGTTCGCCCAGGCCGCGTGACCATCGATTCGTATAAGCAACACCGGATTGTCCGGAGATGCCTTGTCCAGAATCTGGTGAGTCGGAAATCGCCTCGTAGGCCAGAGGTTTTGATCCCAACCCCTCCCGCGAATCCACTGCCCGCTTGCGCTCTTTTTCACTCTTTCAGCTACAAGGGAAGCAATGCGCACCTCAGACGTTGCGCCGACCAGATCGATCGTCAGCTTGGCGATTCCCAGTCCCATGAGATGGGCATGGGAATCAATCAGACCTGGCAGGATAGTTTTGCCTTCGAGATCGATAACTTGCTTCGCACGAACGGCCTTTTTGAGGTCCTCCGCATCTCCTACCTTGATGATTCGCCCTCCTCTGACCGCAAACGCGTCGGCTTCGGTGTTTTTCACGTCCATCGTGTACACCCGGCCATTGACGAAAAGCACGTCGGCAGACTCCGGCACGCCCCAGAAAAAGAGGTAGGAAAAAATGACCAGACAAATGACAAACGCGAGAAACCAACCGAGTTGGATGTTCATCCTGATCTCCGAAAGTGGAGAACAATTTAGCGCACGGGGCAGGGAATTGCAACGGAAATTGAATCCTGCGCTTTCACGAAATCGATCAAACGGACCATTTCGTTTTCGCCATCGAGCGAGAGGATATCTCCTCGATAGGGCGCGGTCGTTCACGTGCTATCAGCGCATAGCGCTCTCGCAGACAATTCCGATGGAGATTGTCGAATGACAGTGTCTTGAAAACGCAAAGGAAATGCTATGCGCTGGATCATCCTACCAGAGTTTGACAGATTGCGAGCTGCCGCCGTTACGAATAGACCTTGACAGAGGTGACTTCATGAGCATGTGTGAGAGCTCGACGTTCGGGCGAATCAAGGAGATTTGAGTCAAACATCAAGGAAATCCTTATACAAAACCGTCTATTCGTTGGTACGAAACGGCCTTGACAAGCCGCTTAACAATCCCTATCTTCCCGTGCTTTCGCGAGGATAAAGCGAAAAAAAGCCATTTCCAAGGGATTACAGGCGAATGCATACAGATCTCTTGAGCCAAACGCTTCCTTACGTCAAGGGCCACATCCACCCAGCCTCGATGTCACTGCCGGACTGGAAGCTCAAGGAGGGGGAAATTCAAAATGCAGCACTTCCCTCTCTGAATGATGCCACATGGTGGAACTACACGATCCCGGCTCCGTGGGGCGGGTATGACAAGACAGCGTGGTTTCGCAAAACTCTGGTGATACCGGAAGGGTTCGCCGGCAGACGCCTCGGCTTGGTGCTGGATATTCCTGATGCGCTACTCTACGTAAACGGCGAGCCTTTTCACGGAATAGACAAGCAGCATCAAGCTATCCACTTGACAGAAAAGGCGAGGACGAATCAGGTTTTCCATCTCGCTATCGAGGCGTACAGCGGCCGTAAAAAGGAGTTGAGCACCTTCAGTGGAGCACATCTTGTTGTCATCAATCCTGTGGCCCGAGCGCTCTATCACGGCCTCCTCGCTCTGCACGATATGGAGAAAGTGCTGGGACCATCCTCGGGCGAGATGAAAGAAATCAAGGAACTCATCAGGCAAACGCTCATTTTTCTCAAGTATTTCAAGCCAGATGGCGAAGAATATCCAAACGCCATCGGCCGGGCGTACAATTTTCTGACAAGGACCCTCCAGACAGAGTACAAGACAAGTGTTCCCGGCCTCGTGCACCTCGTCGCCCAATCGCATATCGACGTCGTTTGGCTCTGGAAGCTCCGGGAGACGCGAAAGAAATGTGCGCGAACATTTTCGACCGCGTTGAGGCTGATGGAAGATTTTCCCGACTTCAACTTCACACAGAGCCAGGCCTACTTCTACCAGCTCATGAAGGACTCCTATCCAGATATCTTCAAGGAAATCAAGCAAAGGGTGGCTGAAGGCCGCTGGTACCCAGTCGGATCGATGTGGGTCGAGCCAGACTGCAACATTCCGAACGGGGAATCGCTCGTGCGGCAGATTCTTCACGGCAAACGGTTCTTCAAGAAAGAATTCGGAATCGAATCTGATACACTCTGGCTCCCCGACACGTTCGGATACTCGTGGGCCCTGCCGCAAATCATGAGGAAGTCTGGGATCCGGTATTTCTTCACGACGAAGATGACGTGGAACGACACTAATCCGCCCTCGATGAACACGTTTTGGTGGTGCGGAATCGACGGAAGCAAAGTCCTCGCCCACAACCCCCAGGTTGGGTTGGAAGGATCGATATCACCGAAAGATCTCAAGAAAAGTTGGGAGACATACCACGAGAGAGAGAAGCTACCGCACACCATGCAGACATTTGGGTACGGCGACGGAGGCGGCGGACCAACAACAGAGCAGATAGAGGCTTCTTATGTGTTGAAGACTCTCGTCGGGATGCCAACGTCAACATTGTCATCGGCCTCACAGTTCTTCAAGACCATCGAAGAGCAGTCAAAAGAGCTCGACACCTGGAATGATGAGCTCTACCTCGAGAAACATCGCGGCACGTTCACAACGCATGGCTGGGTGAAGAAAGAAAATCGTCGGGCAGAGACTTCATTGTATACTGCGGAGCTCCTTGCTGTGCTTGGATTCCTGGCCGGGCAGTCATCAGCTTCACGACGCTATCCGCAGCAGCATCTGGAATCCGCATGGAAGAGACTTCTCCTGAACCAGTTCCACGACATTCTTCCTGGTACGGCAATTCCTGAAGCATACGATGACGCCAAAAGAGATTTCGAAGCGATCCACGCGACCTGCCAGACTGTCCAAAAACAGTTCTTTGGAGGATTCGTTCAGAAGGAAGCGAAAAGGAAACAAACGGAGGCAATCTCGTTTTCTGTTTTCAATCCAACAGGTTGGGAACGCAGCGACTACCTAGAGCTGCAGATACGATCCGGCAGCAAATCGTTCCTGATACTTGACTCGAAGGGAGGAACGGTAGAGCACCAGGTCCTGGGCCGAAAGAAAGGCGCCGTCAGAATTCTCTGCTATGTCGAAAACATTCCGGCGTTCTCGTTTTCTGAGCTCTCCGTTCTCCCGTCTGATTCAAAGCCGGCTGCACGGGTTGCCTGGAAGATGACGAACCGGCAGGTCGAGACTCCCCAGCAGCGGGTGCGGTTCGATTCCCGGGGTCAGATATCTTCGTTGTACGACAAGACTCTCCGGCGGGAGCTGATCGCAGAAGGGGCACGGGCCAACCAGCTCCAGGCGTTCAAGGATACGCCGAAACAGTGGGAAGCATGGGACATCGATTCAGACTATCCAACCCGGGCGATTGACCTACTGAAGCTCGAGCGAATGCGCATCGTCGAACAAGGTCCCCTCCGCGCCACGATACGGATTGAGCTGCGTTCGGAGAACAAATCGAGGATTTCACAGGAGATTCAGTTCTATCACAAGTCGCGCCGCATTGACTTCCAAACCTCGATCCACTGGCGGGAACACCAGACCCTCCTCAAGGTGGCATTTCCCCTGCGGGTGAAGTCACATATGCCGACGTATGAGATTCAGTTCGGCGCGATTCAGCGTACGAGCAAGCCTACGGACAGCCGGCACAAGGCGAAGTTTGAAGTTCCCGCTCAACAGTGGGCCGATCTTTCCGAGGCAAAATTCGGCGTCAGCCTGCTCAATAACTGCAAATACGGCTATGATGCTTCTGACAACACGTTGCGCCTTACACTCCTTCGCTCACCTCACTATCCCCATCCCATCGAGCCGTGGCGGTTGAACGACGACCGGTTCACAGACCAGGGAGAGCACTCGCTGACGTACTCCCTGTACCCGCACCCACTCGACTGGGGCGAGGGTCAGGTCCCCCAGCGGGCGCGCGAACTCAATCATCCCCTCCTGGTTGTTGAAGGGACGGCGGCTCAGATACCATCGCTTGTGTCGATCTCGAGCACCACCGTTCTGGTCGACAGCATCAAGAAAGCGGAGGACAACGATGAGATCATCATTCGCCTGCACGAAGCTGTCGGTCAGGCCGTGAAAACAACGCTCACGTTCGGTCTGCGAGCCGATGCTGCGGTGGAGTGCGATCTCATGGAGCAGGATCAGACCCCGCTGAAAATCGCTAAGTCGAAGCTTTCCCTGAAATTCTCAGCGTTCGAGATCAAGACAATTCGGGTGAAATTCCGGCCAAAACGGTAACAACGGACACGGAGCGAATTGTCCAAAAAGAAACGGGCGAGGAATCCTCGCCCGTTTGTCGTTTCTTGACCGATGGACCGATCAACGCAGTAGTGTCGCAGGATCCAGATTTGGTGATTCGATATCCTTGAAGTACTTCACAGTCCCCACTTTCAGTTCCAGCGTCGCCTCATCATCACAGACGATGATGCCGTGGGGGTGTAGCTGAAGAGCGCTGACAGTCCACATGTGGTTGACGCCGCTCTCGACCACACTCGCCAGTGCGCGGGCTTTCTTGTATCCATTGATGATGATCAGGACCTCTTTTGCATCCAAGACCGTGGCGACACCGACGGTAAGCGCTGTCTTCGGCACCTTGGTGATATCGTTGTCGAAGAACCTGGCATTCGCGAGCATGGTGTCGTAGGTCAACGTCTTCACGCGAGTTCGTGATGAAAGTGACGAACCTGGTTCGTTGAACGCAATGTGCCCGTCGGGGCCGATTCCGCCGAGGAAGAGGTGAATGCCGCCCACCTTCTTGATCCTCGCTTCATACTCCACGCACTCTTTCTCCAAATCTCTGGCATTGCCATTCGGGATGTTGACATTCTCCTTCGGAATATCAATGTGCTTGAAGAGATTTTCCTTCATGAACGTGTGATAACTCTCGGGATGATCTTCCGGGATCGCGATATACTCATCCATGTTGAATGTGACGACGTTTTTGAAGGAGACTTTCCCGGCCTTGTGCATCGCGACGAGTTCCTTGTACGTCCCGAGCGGAGATGAACCGGTGGGAAGCCCAAGGACAAAAGGCTTCTCCGGTGTCGGTTGGAAGTCGCGGATCTTGCGCACGACGTACGATGCCACCCACCTGCTGACCAAGTCGTAATTTGATTGAATGATAACTCTCATATCTTACTCCTGACTTCGTTAGTTCTTCTTGTGTTTATTGTAGTATTCCGGTAATTGCAGCTTTACTTGCTCTTCGAGTTCCTGGTCGGTAATCGAAGACATCCTCCCATCCTTTTCGTACTGTTCCATCACCCACCGGAAGATCTTCGCGACCTTCATGACTGTCAGCCGTTCATCGCCCTTCAGCCCCAGGAACTCATTGACCCAGAGGGCCACACCGTCTGATCCCGACTTGTCGGTGATGGCGACCCGTGGCGGTCGATTCAATAACGCCCCCGTGTCGAAAATATTGTAGATCTGCTCAAACTTCCGCAAACCTCCGGCATGGATCCCGGCGCGCGTCGTGTTGAAGTCTTTGCCGACGAACGGATAATTCGAGGAAAGCTGAGTCCCGATTTCCTTCTCATAGTATTGTGCCAACTCTGTGACCACCTGGAGGTTCACTCCATTCAATGACCCCTTCAGGGCAACATATTCCATGACCGCTCCTTCCAGCGGCGGATTCCCAGTGCGCTCGCCGAAGCCAAACAACGTGGCGTTGAGCGCATTCAAACCGTAGATCCACGAGCTCGCACCGTTGATATGGACCTTGTGGAAGTCGTTGTGACCGTGCCACTCGAGCCGGTCGGGAGAAATCCCGATCTCATGCCGTAGCCGCCAAATCAGCTTCGGGATAGAGCGAGGCTCGGCAGCGTTCGGATACGAAATTCCGAACCCCATGGTGTCGCAGAGCCGGATCTTCACCTTCATGTGTTCGGGGACCTGCTCGCTCATGCGCTCGAGCTTCTGCACAAACGGAAAGACAAAGCCTGCCAGATCTGCCCGAGTCACGTCTTCCAGATGACATCGGGGCCTTACGCCAGCTTCGAATGCCGCTTCCACCACCTCGACATACTGATCCATCGCCTGCTTGCGCGTCTGGTTCTGTTTGTGGAAGATGTGGTAATCCGATGATGAGGTAAGCATCCCGGTCTCTTTGAGGCCCATTTCCTTCACCAGCCGGAAATCGCCTTTGTTCGCCCTGATCCAGCCGGTGATCTCGGGAAAGCGCAGATTCAGAGCGCGACATGCATCAATGGTTTCGCGATCGTTCTTTGTATAGAGAAAAAATTCGGATTGGCGAATAACACCCTTGGGCCCTCCCAGCCGCGACATCATCTCAAAGAGCTTCACCATCTGTTCCTTCGAATACGGCGGCCTCGCCTGCTGTCCGTCCCGGAAGGTGGTATCGGTGATATGAATGTCCCTGGTCCGTACTTCGGCAGGGTCAAACTCGACGTAAGTACCGTCGATCCATTCGTGGATCTTCCCCTCGAACCTAATCAAAGGAGGAAGTGAATATGGGAACATATCCTCCAGGAGATTCGGACTCGGGATATCTTGCAGCTCATAGGATTTCATCGCACGACCTCCTCACATTAGCTTGATTCCGGCGGACGGACCGTTCCCATCTGACCGTACACCCTCTTCTCACAACTCGCACCTAGTGACGCTTCTAAAAAGAAATCTTGTGTTTTTGCAGTGAGCCATTACAAAAAGGCAATAGAACTCGTTTCCAATGGCAGTTACGTTCTCGAAAACACAAGAAGACTCATTGGAAACCGCACTAAATCGGTCCAATGGTCGCCCTAAACTGTTCTTTCACTTCCTTAATTGCCGCTACTTCCGAGAGGAGCTTCTGCACCACACTGTTTGTCTCAATTGTTCCGCGAACTGCCTCGAAGTCGCGTTGCATTTCCTCGTCGGCCCTGTCAAGCCCGTACCCAATCCGGGCAAACGCCCCGAATTCTCTCTTCGAGTCCTCAAGGACCATCCCATGCAGCGACAGGGCAGCGCTCTCCCATTCGTCTGCTGCCGCAAGCGCCTTTTCCTTCGTCAGGGCTTCCACGGGAGTCCCATACTCGCTCGCATACACCTCTGCGACATACTGCCACTCATCCTTGAGATATGCTTCGTGAAGAGACCGGCATTCCCCCAGCAACTGGTCGTATGAACCGATTGCCCCCGTCGAGACCCGGTCTTCAAGTGCAGCGAGACGTTCCTGCGGCGTCAGAAGGCCGCCCAGATCGGTCCACGCCAAGGGTCGCTGAAGACCGGCGGACGGTTTCAACGATGCGATGGCGTCGTCCCAGGCCGGATGTGCGGCAAGCGCCTCTTTGACCCTCCCCATCAATTTGCCCAGCACATACCTCGTGACAGCGAGCGAATAGTACTTCGCACCCTTCTTGAGCAGCAATCGGCTCAACTGTGCCCCGCCGTACATCACCGACAACTTTTCTCTTGGGACTTTTTCACTCAGAGAGAGAAGTTCGTCGCGCCCCCGCCTCATTCTTTCCACCGTATAAGGAGAGAACACGTCGAAAACAATAAGATCACGTTTGTTTGGAGCCTTGCGCCCATCCCTCTTCGGCCACTTCTCTCCATCACGCACCGTCCCGACTGAGACGAGGTTCATCGCCGGCACAATCTTCGAATGTCCCTCCTCTTCAGAGATATACGAGAACGGCAGGTTTGAGAGATCGAGGTTCGCATAGTGCTTCCCGATCACCACGCTGAACGCACCGATGTGAGATTCCAGAAGGAGGTACGAGAATGATCCTGTCTTGCAGCCACGCTCAAGGACTCCCTGGTGCACCGGACCAAGCTTGTACATATGATTGCTTTGGTTCGTTCCGCTCCCGGCATTGTAAAACGAGAACAATCCCGCAATCAACAACGTCGACTTGTGATGTGTTACCGTGTATGGACCTGCAAAAAGGGATACCGCTTCACCGTGGAATGCCTCACAGTTTGCGAAGAAGAGAGAATTCTCTGCAGAAAACTGTTTGCCCATCTTCACTGCCTGTCCAACGAAGACCTTGTCAAGGAGCGCCCCACTCTCGACTCTTGATCCCTCAGAGATGATAAACGATCTCGCCTGCACTCCCTCCCCCACTTCGGTTGGATGCTCCGGGCAGCTCTGGATCGTTCCATTCTCGAGGAACTGAGCGCCGTGGACAAGGGCCTTCAGCCCGATGTTCACGTTGCGGATCGCTCCACAGTGGAGTATTCTCGCTCCTTGCGCCACTCCACCCTGCTCCTGCCGCGTGTCGTTGACTTTCGCATCAATCAGGTGCCGCAGTGTTTCTGTGAACGCCTTATTGTGCCGCATCACCCCCTGGAGGTACGCCGTTTGACTCGTGAGATCGTTGACGATCGTTATTCCGCGGCCGCCTCCTTCGTTGATCGCCTCAAGCTCGATCCCGTTTCCGTATGTCGCATTGCGATCCGCCACGAGTGCAGCCACGTCCTCGATGAGCACATCGTGGTCAATCATATAGTTCGAAACGACAGAACCGATCCGCGAAATCCTGACACGGTCGCCCACATGGCAGTTTGCCAGGCAAGCATCATAGATGCCGCTCGGCAATTCGACGCCGTCGACGATGTGTAATCCGCCTGTGTCGCCGATTCGTACCGTTCCGGAGAAACTGGATCTCGCGATACGTGTGAGATCACATCCTGGAGCAATTGTCACCTCGTGCCAATTCGCTGCTGTGCATCCTTGCGAGGCGAGTTGCGTCACCTGAGATTCCGTAAGATGCGTATATGCCATATCGAGTGCTTTTTCGTTTTCTGATGCCAGGTTGGAGGAAGATGCCGTGAAGAGGGTTCTTACGACAGCTGTGGAGTGACAACCGACATGCGTCCACTCATCCGGTTGTCTGAGATACTACCAAATCACCGCCAGAACAGCAAGGACAAAAATCACGCTGGTTCCGGGAAGGCCGCGGCGAACGTCATAGCTCGGGCAATCCAGAACTCTCCCGCTCGATATCTCGGAAGTACTTCACCGTACCGACCTTCAGTTCAGCCGTCGCTTCGTCGTCACAGATGATCATGCCCCGGCGATGAAGCTGGATCATCGAAACCGTCCACATGTGATTGACTTCCTCTTCAAGAATCTTCTGGAGTGCGCGCGCCTTGTTGAAACCACTAACGACAATCATGACTTCCTGGGCATCCATGAAGGTCCCAACGCCCATCGTCAATCCGGTTTTCGGAACTTTGTTAATATCGTTCCCGAACCAACGCGCGTCGGCGGCGCGGGCGGCCCGGGTAATGGTTTTGATGCGCGTCCGCGAGGATAGCGACGAACCCGGCTCGTTGAAACCGATGTGACCATCCGGACCAATGCTCCCGAGAAAGAGCTGCATCCCTCCCGCCGATTTGATGTGGCCCTCGAAAGTCTCACATTCTTGCTCGAGATCGGGCGCATTGCCGTTCAGGAGATGCACATTCTCCGCGGGAATGTCAATCTGGCTGAAGAGAACATTCCAGAGCACTGACTGATGACTTTGGAGATGATCCTCAGGAAGACCGACATACTCGTCGAGCCCAAAGGCCACGACATTCTGGAAGGATACCTTTCCCTCCTGATTCAAACTGATCAGCTGCTGGAAAGTCCCGACCGGAGACATCCCCGCCGGAACGCCAAGCACGAACGGTTTTGCCTGCGAAGGATCGAAATCCCGTATTCTTCGGGCGATATAGTACGCCGCCCACTTGCTGAGCGCTTCGTAGCTGTCATGGATGATAATCCTCATGTGCGGCAGGTCTCCTTTGGCTAGAGCATGATGCGCGCATCAGCCACATAGCAACCGCCCCCTTCGTCACTCACGATCAGGGGGTTAATATCGAGTTCCTTGATTTCGGGCAGTTGCAACGCCAGCATCGAAAGACGTTGAATGCACTCTTCCACACTCCTGATGTCGCGCGGTTTCTTGCCCCGTGCTCCTGCAAGCATTGAATATGCCCGAATTTCACGTATCATCTCGCCTGCTGCCCGAGGACCTACCGGGGCGACACGGAAGCTGACATCCTTGAAAACCTCAACAAAGAGGCCGCCGAGCCCGAACATGATTACGACACCGAATGACGGGTCACGCTTCACACCGAGGATGACTTCCTCGCCGCGTGTCACCATTCTCTGTACCAAGATCCCCTTGATTTTCGCGCCGGGCTTTGCGGTCGCGATGTTCCGGAGAATTGTTTCGTAGGCCTCGCCGGCTGCCTGAGCGGAGCGGATGTCCACCAGCACTCCCTTGACATCGAACTTGTGGACGATATCGTCGGAAACGATCTTCATGACAACGGGAAATCCAATGCCCTCCGCCATCCTGACCGCCTCGTCTTTCGATCGGGCAAGATCCGAGGGGAGCATCGGCAGTCCAAACGCTTTCAACACCAAGTCGGACTCCTCTTCGGGCAAGTACTTCCTGCCAGCCGACAGCGCATTCTGGATCACGGTCTCAGCCTTCTGCTTGTCAATGCCGGCGAATTCCGTCTGCAGCTCGGCTGTCTGGTCGCGATGCTCTCTGAAGAACAGTGCGCTCGCGTACGCCTTGCACATGGATTCGGGAAGAATGTAGTGAGGGATGCTCCGCTGCTGGAGGATGTTGATCCCTGCCGCGACATCCTGCTCTCCCATGAAGGAAGCATATCCGGGCTTGTTGTACTTGCCAATAGTGGTGCACACTTCCTGGGCGATGTTCTCGATGTCGGTCATCGACTGCGGAGTGAGAATGACGAACACGCCATCGACGCCTGGATCGGCGAGGGCGCTGCCGAGCGCCACCTTGTACCGGTCGGCCCGAGCATCGCCAATGACATCGACGGGATTCTTGATGTTGGCCGTCGCTGGAAGGCTCTTCTTGTAGATTTCTGTGGTCTCATCCGAGAACTTCGCAAGCTGAAGATGTTGAGCAACAGTCGCGTCTGTTGCCAGCACGCCAGGACCTCCGGCGTTCGTGATGATCGCAACGCGATTTCCCTGAGGCACCGGCTGATACGCGAGGGCAATCGCCGAGTTGAACATCTCTTCGATTGTCGTGCACCGGATGATACCGGCCTGCTTGAACGCCGCATCGCAGACCTCGTCGCTTCCCGCGAGGGATCCTGTATGCGATGCAGCCGCTGCAGCCCCCTCACGGGTGCGGCCTGATTTTAGAATAAGAATCGGTTTTCCTGTCTCGCTGATGATCTCACGCGCGATGCTCATCAAGCCGGCGCCGTCTGTGATCTCTTCAAGGTAGACCAGAATAACCTTTGTTTTCGGATCGTTCTTGAGATACCGAATTAGGTCGATTTCGTTGATGCTCGCTTTGTTTCCAAAGCTCACGAACTTGGAAAAGCCGATGTGCTTTGCCTGGGCGTAGTCCAACACCGCGGTGCAGAGCGCTCCGCTCTGCGAAAGGAATGCAATGGAGCCTTCCTGAGGCATCTTGCGGGCGAAGGAAGCATTGAGGCGCGAGAGTGGATCGGTATTGATGACGCCGAGGCAGTTGGGTCCGATAAAGGAAATGTTGTACTTTTTCGCGATCTCTTTGATTTCCTCTTCGCGCTTGATGCCGGCTGGGCCAATCTCACGAAAGCCGGCAGAGATAATGACTGCCGACTTGACTCCCTTCTGGCCGCACTGTTCGAGCGCCAGGTGACAGACGGTGCTCGGGAATACCAGGATTGCGAGATCGACGGGATCAGGAATATCGAGGACGTACTTGTAAGCGCGGACTCCGGCAACCGCTCGTTCCTTAGGACTGACCGGGTAGACGATGCCCTGGAAGTTGTCCTTCAGGATGTTGGCGAAGATGTCGTGCGGAACTGTTCCCACCACCCGATTCGTACCGAGCACGGCGACGGATTTCGGATAGAACACATGCTCAAGATCCTTCGGCGTGATCGCTGTGCTGTCTGACATGAAACCTCCCTTGGTTGACTCTATTTCAGATAGCCAGCGATGAACTCGACCGCTCCCTCCACCGTCTGCACTTCTCTCGCCTTCTGTTCATCCATCGAGATATTGAACTCCTCTTCGTAGGCCGCGATAAGCTCGATGCTCTGCATCGAGTCGGCCCCCAGGTCGAACGCGAAATTCGCTGTGGGCGTAATCTCTTTGGGATCGACTTTCAAAACCAGCGCGGTAACCTTTTCAACTCTTGACTTGATATCCGATTTGTCCATTGATCTCCTCCATCTGTGAGGTTGTTAGCGGCCTAAGCCTAATGGTAGTCATAACTTGTGCAATATACGTACCATCAGTGAGATCTCATAGCACTATCGAAAAACAAGTGCCAAACGAGACGGCCTTCGCAATTTCGGGAATTTCCTCGGAATCGTCGTGCTTCCTCAAGTCCTCCAGCGGGAATCGATAGAGGGACATTGGAAGGAGTCCGATTCACTCCTGCCGAAACAGCGACTTACAGAGTCGGTGATGGATGGATTAGAAGTGGTGAGGCCAAAACCAGAGGGATGCCCCTTTGGTAACCACAGAGTGTCGCCATTCTCGCAGATTCGGTAGAAGTGAGGTCAGCATCCCTGCATTGCACGCTGTGGTTACCTGTGGCCGGTGGGGGGGCTTAGTTGGAGGGTCCTTGTATGAGAATGCCGGTCCGTTGTTTGAGCAGAGACCTCGGTTGAGACTCAGAGCCCGCGAGAATTTGACGGACCACTCCTTCGGTGATCACGAGTGGGGGCTCTGCCTTTCTCCGCTCTTTGCTTGCGGCGCGGGTTGTTGCCTCGGGCTGTGGTTCATGCCTGCAGAGTTTTCTATAGCTCTCCATCGTCATTCCCGTGACATTCTTGAACAGACGAGCGCCGACATCTTCACGCAATCCAAGGTCAAGACAGATCACTTTGCACGGTGATTCAGAATTCTGTAGTTGGTCCTTCATCCGGGCAATTTTCGTTGCGCGTATGTATCTGCTGAGGCTCAGGCTCTCGAGTTTGAGGAAGGACCTCTTAAGTCCCTCCACCGAGCAGTTCAGGTGGGCCGCAACCTGCTGTGACCTGCGCAGCTGATTCAGGTTTTCGTCGATGTAGGACTTGACCTGTTCGATATCGATTGTCATGGCGAATTCCTCCTAGGGTAGAGGTGGGAGAGTAGATGTGGGAAGTGTGTGGGGTGTCTCAAACCCTCGATTTGAGAGAGGGGACATTTTTCTGGGACGATTGGAATTAAGAGGCACTCGAGCCGCCAGACCCAGGACGTAGCCAGCGATCGGCCTCTGAAATCTCATTTTGGAAAGAAAGTAACGCAGAAGAACATTTGAGCTGCTTGACGCTCCCCCATGATAGCAAACTGCCGGGTTCGTGTCAAGAGTAAATGCGGAATTATTCCGTAATATTGCGGAAGCAGCCTAGATTTCGATTTGCAAAACCGGAGCTATTGCTTTCGTGCCGTTGGGATCCCCAGTTTCTTCATTCGGTAGCGTAGAGTATCCTCAGTCATCTTCAGGAAACGGGCTGTCCGACTCTGGTTGAACTCAAATTTCCCCAAGGTCCGGAGCAGTATGCCCTTTTCGATTATCTCCATAGAGTTGTCCAAAGCGAAGTCGTTCCCTTCTTCTATACGGTCAAGCATGCGGGTCAACTCCGCCTGCTCATTGACGAGTCCGGCCGGGAGCTTGAACACATCTTTGTCCCTGGAAAGCACAATGCTACGTTCGACCAAGCGCTTCAGCTCCTGGACATTCTCTTTCCATTCCTGCCTGACAAGGACTCCTATGGCATTCGAATCAATCACCATTTCGTTCATACCAAGGTCCTTGCCGATCTCCTTGACAAAGAACTCCACGAGCTCTGGAATATCCTCCGGACGCTCGCGCAGAGGGGGGATTTTGACGGTTTCCCATCTCTTGGTCTCCTCAAGAATACAGGGCAACACCGATCCGTTGCGCACACATTGGGCGATCGGGCTGCCCAGAAGAATGATTGTGCGCAATCCGCGGCGAGACTTCCTCGCATATGCGAGCAAATCGCAAATCGAGCGCTGAGCGGCAAGTCCAGATTGGTCAAGATCTTCAAGGATCAGCGTAGTGCCCTCAACGATCCTGAAGTTGCCATGATCGGGAGCGACAGGGTTGATGAACTCACCTGACCCGATCGCTGATTCTACGAGTTTCTTGACGAGGCTTGGATCTGTACTGGCGACATTCAAGCGGACATACGGCTTGCGTGCATCTTTGCTTTCGAGGTGTATTGCCTCGGCGACAAGCCCCTTTCCGACGCCCTCCTCTCCGATCACCAGAACGTTCTTTCTCCCTTTCGAGAGCTTACGAACTTCATCTTTCACTCGCTTGATGCCTTGGCTGGAGCCGATTATTTGCATATTTGCACGCCTTTCAGATCGTTTCCTTCGGTTTTTTATCGGGCTCTTTTTGTTCGTGACTCTCGCCTCGAATCACAAATCTCCGGTCCAGATCCGACACGTCCATGAACTGTCGCAGGAACCAACTATCTATGACATCTCGCCAGCGAGTTATGCGTCGATGATCCTCCAGAAGGCGAGTCTCATAATACTTCCCCTCAACAGATGAGATGAATCTTAGACGCATCAAGAAGATTGCCAGCAAGAGGCCCATCACAATGGAGGAAAATATTTGACCTAATCCATATGTAGCGAGGAACGTCCGTATGGAAACGATCCCGGAAAACAAATAGAAATGAATCGCCTCCAGCAGACAGTACGGGAACATTAACATCATCACCTTGTCATAATATGCGGGCATCGGCGGATCATATCGATAACTGTATACCAGATAAATGACCACGATCACTATCGAGAACAGACTCAAGTAAAGTCTCGCGGCGTTCAGCGGCTTGAGTATGAGCGACACGTGATTGTCACCTTCCAAATACGGGAGGAGTTCGACTATTTTCTGTTCCTTGCCGTCACCCTCCAATTTCTTCGTTTGTCCGCGTTCAGCCGAAATGTAGAGCTTCGTCTCGTTCGAAATCTGGATGATATTGGGTGTATCGATTCCTGCCAGTTTCAGT
>Ga0315274_10003630_pt1 | contig 22937 bp, 20 predicted proteins | sample YL17G02_20_MG_FD_203700 | JGI IMG/M metagenome (GOLD analysis project Ga0315274, IMG submission 203700) | Sediment microbial communities from Yellowstone Lake, YNP, Wyoming, USA - YL17G02_20 | ecosystem: Environmental > Aquatic > Freshwater > Lake > Sediment | place: USA: Wyoming | collected...
TACATTCCCATGCCGGCTCTTCGGGCCAGCAGGTCCTTGCCGACGCGGTTGGCATCTCCCGCGCTCAGCGTCACAACCACCGAGCCGGGCCGCACACCGGCCTCGAGCACGGCCAGCACCTCGTCCAGGCTTGGAACGAAGCGCGTATCCGGATGGGTCATCGCCTCGACCAGCCGCCGCCCGCTGGTCACCCCGTCGGGCTGCTCACGCGCGGCGAAGATCTCGGTCACCAGCACGTGATCCGCCACACCGAAGGCGCTGGCGAACCTGTCCATCAGCACCCGCGTCCGCGAGAACGTATGCGGCTGGAACACGGCCCACACATCGGCCTGCGGGTAGCGCTGGCGGGCGGCCTGCAGCGTCGCCCGAATCTCGCTCGGGTGGTGGGCGTAGTCATCGATGACCGTCACCCCGCCCGCCTGACCCAGCACCTCAAACCGCCGACCGACGCCGTGGAATGCCCCCAGCGCTGCGGACGAGGTTGCAAAAGGGATGCCAAGCTGCTCGGTCGCCGCCAGGGCCGCCAACGCGTTGCTCACGTTGTGCTCGCCGGGCAGCGTCAGGCTGACCGTCCCCAGCCGCAGGTCATGCCGCCAGGCGGTGAAGGTCGTGCCGCCGTCGGCGCTCGCCCGCAGGTCGTCCGCCCGCCAATCAGCCGTGGTGTGCACGGCGTAGCTCATGCGACGGACACCCGCCGGGGCCAGCGCCGCCGCCGCCGGGTCATCGGCGCAGGCGATCAGCAGGTCCTGGACTTGCGCGCCGAACGTTTCGAACGCGGCGCGGAAGTCGGCGGCGGTTGGGTAGCAGTCCGGATGGTCGTGCTCGATGTTCGTCACGACCGCCACCGATGGGTGCAGCCCCAGGAAGGCGCGGTCGTATTCGTCCGCTTCAACCACGAACTCGATCCCTTTGCCGGCGTGGGCGTTGGTGCCCAGGTCGGCCGCCACGCCGCCGATGATGAACGTTGGATCGCGCCCGGCCTGCTCGAGGATCCAGGCGATCATCGCCGTGGTCGTCGACTTGCCGTGCGTCCCCGCCACCGCCACGGTGCGGTAGCCGGCGGTGAGCTCGCCGAAGTACTGCTCGCGGCGCAGGATCGGGATGCCCGCCTGGCGCGCGGCAACGACTTCCGGGTTGTCCGCCGCGACCGCCGACGAGATGAGCACCAGGCGCGCCGCGCCGACGTTGGCGGCGGCGTGGCCGTAGGTCACCGGCACGCCGAGCGCCTCCAGCGCGAGCGCGTAGGGCGAGGACGCCTGGTCGGAGCCCGTCACCGTTTCCCCACGCTCGTGCAGTACCTTGGCGATGGCCGACAAGCCTGTGCCTCCGATCCCGATGACGTGAATCGGCCCGGTCATACGAACACGACGATGATGAACACGAACACCACCCCGACGGCGAAGTAGATCTGCGGGACGGGGAGCAGGCTCGGAGGCACCCACTTCATCAGCACGTCTATCGACGCGCGCAGCGGGGTGTCGGGAGCCGGCGGGATAACCAACGTCGTCGGATACCCGGCCTGGTTGAGGTAGAAGAACAGCGAACCGACCAGCAGGTACCCGTTGAGTGCGCCGAGCACCAGCCCGAGGAGCACTTCTTCAACCCGCTCGCGGGCCAGCTTGGGCTGCAGGGCGCGGATGTTCGGCGTCTGGTAGCCAAAGAACGACAGCAGCACAACCAACCCGCCACGCAGCAGGAACTGGGTCAGCGGAGGCTGCAGCTGCAGCGCCGTCGCATACGGCGTGATGTAGTTCTCCAGAATGGCGTTCACGAACAGGCCGAGGATCAGGGCGCTCGTGACCAGCAGCTCCTTGGCCCAGCCGCGCATGGCGCCGATGATGGCGAACATGACCACGAACATGCCGAACAGGACGGTCAGGCTAACCATGTGCCTCGAGCCTCCGCCCGGCTGACTTCTCGATCTCGGCTGCGATCGCCTGCGCCGCACCCGGCCGCGCCAGCCTGCGCGCCGCCTCGGCCATCGTGTGGAGCCGCACAGTATCTCCAAGGAGGGATCGGACGGACGGCAGCAGCTGCTCGCCGAGCTTTGAATCGTCAAGAACGACGGCCGCACCGTGCCGGGCCATGTGCTCGGCGTTCAACTTCTGGTAGCGCCATGCATACGGGTACGGCACCAGCGCAGCGGGCAGGCCGAAGAGCGGCAGCTCGCCGAGGGTTGACGCCCCAGCCCGAGCGACCGCCAGGTCGGCCGCCGCAAGCGCCAGGCCCATCTCTTCGTGCAGGTAGGCATACGGGCGGTAGCGTCGGCCAAGGGTCCCCCCCAGGCGTTCGCGAATCGCCGCCACGCGGGGCCAATCGAGCTCCCCGGTGACGTGCACCACCTGCGCGGAGCCCAGGACGTCCTCCAGGCACGCCCACAGCGCTTCGTTGATCGAACGGGCCCCGCGGCTGCCTCCGAACACCAGCACCACCGGCACGTCTGCTAGCAGCCCAAGCCGGAGGCGGGCTTGCGGCTTGTCGGCCTGCCCCAGCCCCGGCCGGGTTGGATATCCCGTGACGACGACTCGCTGGCGCGCTGGATAGAAACCGCGCCCCGCCTCGGCCGTGACACACACCGCCGCCGCGCCGCGACTGACGAACTTGAGTGCCAGCCCAGGCTCGAGATCCGGCACGTAGACCACCTTCGGCCGCCGAGCGGCAGCCAGCGCCACCGGCACGCCGACGTACCCGCCGGTGAACAGCAGCACGTCCGGCCGGAAGCGCGTGATCACGCGGCGGGCAGCCGGAACACCGCGCGCCAGCCGGAGCAGGTTGCCCGGCAGTTGGCGCGGTCCGACGCCATGCACGCCAGCCGCCGGGACCGCCGTGAAGGCGATCCCTTCGCGCTGCACCAGCGAGGCCTCCATCCCGCCCATCCCGCCCACCCAGAGCACCTCAGCGTGGGCGCGCAGGGCGGCGACGATGGCTAAGGCGGGATACACGCCTCCGCCGGTACCGCCAGCCGATACCAACAGTCGCAGCATAGTCGGTCGGTCCCACCTCAAGCGGCTTGCGCCGCGAGATGTTCAGCAGGATCCCCAAGGCGGCCAGCGTGCTGGTCAGGTTCGATCCGCCATAGGAGAAGAACGGCAGCGCGTTGCCGGCGAACGGCAACAGCCCCAACAGCACCGACATGTTGATCAGCGCCTGGATGCCGATGTAGAACGTGATTCCGGCGGCCAGCAGCTGGGTCAGCTTGTCCGGCGAACCCTGCGCGATGCGGAAGCCGCGCAGCATGAGCAGGGCGAACAGGGCGATCACCAGCAGCGCACCCAGCAGCCCCAGCTCCTCGCCGATGATGGCGAAGATCGAATCGGTGTGCGGCGCCGGCAGCAGCCCGAACTTCTCGCGGCTGGCGCCGAGCCCGCGGCCGAAGACGCCGCCGGAGTACAGCGCCTGCAGCGAGTGCTGCACGTGGTAGGAGGCCTTGTCGACATCGATCAGGCCGGCGGTGAACTGGTCCCAGCGCGCCCGGCCGGTGTGCGTCACCCGGACCAGGATGTAGCCGACCACCCCACCGCCCAGCGTGATGACCAGCGACTGCGCCGTCTTGGCGCCCGCCAGGTAGAACATGGCCAGAGCGACCATGGCGGCGGTCAGCACGACCGAGAGGTCCGGCTGCAGCATCACCAGACCGTCGACGATCCCAAGGATCATCATCAGCGGCAGGAAGCCGTAGCCCCACTCCGACAGCCGCTCGCCCTTGGATTCCATCCACACGGCCAGGTAGATGATCAAGGCCAGCGTGGCGATCTCCGACGGCTGGACCGACCCACCCAGGATGGCGCGGCGCGGTCCGCCGCCGACGCTCAGCAGCAGCGACAGGAGCAAGCCGACGATCGCCACTCCAAGGATCGGCACCGCCAGACGGCGCAGCCAGTGGAGGGGGAAGAAGGCCCCGATCAGGAGGACCGCCAAGGCGAACGTCAGGTTGCCCAGCTGCTTGAAGAAGATAGCGTTGGGGTCCAGGAAAAGCCGCCAGGAGACGTCCCAGCTGGCGGAATAGACCATCACCAGCCCAAAGACGATCATTCCGGCGATCAGCAGCAGCAGCCAGGGATCGAACCCAAGCCAGCGCGAGTGACGCGTGCCCAGCGGCTGGGTTATGGGAGGCGTGAAGGCGCCGGCGGTCACAGTTCCCCAACCTGTGCGCGGAACCGTTCGCCGCGCTCGGCGAAATCGACGAACTCATCGAACGATGTGCCGCCCGGCGAGAGCAGGACAACGTCGCCCTTTTCGGCGCGCCGTGCCGCCGCCTCGACGGCCTGGTCCAGGTCCGCGCATACATCGGTGGTCATCGGCCGTGTGCGGCCGGCAAAGGATGCCAGGGCGGCGGCGATCTTGGGCGTTGCCTCGCCGAACAGGACCAGGTGGTCGACGCGGCGTGTGACCTCATCGGCCCACGCCTCCCAGGGCAGGTCCTTGTCGCGCCCGCCGGCCAGGAGCACGAGCGGCTCGGTGAACGAGCGCAGCGCCGCCAGGGCGCGCTCCGGGGCGGTGGCGATCGAGTCGTTGTACCAATCGGCACCGCGCAGCCGGCGAACCCACTCCAGCCGATGTTCCACGCCGCGGAAGCCGCGGATGGCATCGCGCATCGCCTCCAGGGAGATGCCCGAGGCGCCGGCGATGGCGCAGGCGGCGGCGATGTTCTGAAGGTTGTGCTCGCCGCGCAGCAAGACCTCGCCCACCGGCAGCACGACCTCGGGCTGCGGTCCGGCGTGCAGCACGATCAGGCCGCCCTCGTACGACGCCCCGTGTTCCGCCAGCGGCCGCTCGCGTCCGAAGCTCCACAGATTGCCGCGCACGCGGGGGCGCAACGCCCACGCGCCCGGGTCATCCTGGCCAAGGACGGCGGCATCGTCCGGCGCCTGTGCGCCCAGGATGCGCGCTTTGGCCTCGGTGTAGGCCGCCATCGTCCGGTGCCGGTCGAGGTGGTTGGGGGTCAGGTTGAGTACTGCGGCGACGTTCGGGCTGCTGGACATCACCTCGAGCTGGAAGGACGAGATCTCCATGACGACAAAGTCGTGCGGCCGAATGAGCCCGAGATCCTCGAGCATCGGGCGGCCGATGTTGCCGCCCACCCAGGCGCGCACGCCCGTGGCCTGTGCCTGAAGTTCGGCCATCCGCCCCACCAGCGCGGTCGTCGTCGTCTTGCCGGCCGAGCCGGTGATGCCGATCGTGGGCGCGGGGCTGCCGTCGACGAAGATCTGCGAATCGTTCGTCACCGTCAGGCCCCGCTGGCGCGCCTGCTGAGCCAGCGGCAGATCGGCGGGAACCCCGCCGGAAAGGCACAGCAGGTCCATGCCCTCGAGCAGCGTGGGCGGATGGCCCCCGAGCACGAACTTCACATGCGGGCCGGCGAGCTCGTCGACGGCTGCGGCGAGCGATGCGGCCGGCTTCAGGTCAGTCACGGTCACGTGCGCTCCTTGTGCGGTCAGGTAGCGGGCCAGGGCCTTGCCCTGCCGGGCGAGGCCGACGACGACGACTCGCTTGCCCGCCCAATCCGTCATGTCCCACGGTCAGGCGGCGCGCTCGGCCTGCAGCGCAGGCGCCGGGGCGCGTTCCGTCCGGGGGGCGCGCTTCTCCGGGCGATGAACCTTGCGCAGGTCGTCCTCCACGCCGATCCAGAAGTGGTTCGGGAGGACCAGGCGCGCCTGGCGCATCTCGACCGGGAGCTTCTTGTCGTCCGACGAGTCCCAGGTCTCCGGGTTGACGAGGCACAGCGTCGGCTCACGCCCGTACTTCTCTTTGTAGTAGTCCGCCGCCCGCCGCACCTTCTCGGCGAACGAGCGCGAGCTGTCGTCGAACCACAACATTCCGATGTCCATCTCACCTCCCTTTCAGTAAGGCCAGGGCGATCCCGACCATGGCCGCCAGCAGGTTGACGATCCAGAATCGCTGGACCACCTGGGTTTCGCTCCATCCGAGGAGCTCGAAGTGATGCTGGAGCGGCGCCATCTTGAACAGACGCCGTCCGCGGGTAATCCGGAAGTAGGCGACTTGCAGCAGGACGGAGGCGGTTACGCTGGCCGGGATGATGGCGATCACCGGCAGCAGCGCCCACTGACCGGTCATCAGCGCCACAACGGCCAGCGTCGCTCCGAGCGAGAGCGAGCCGGTATCCCCCATGAACAGCTCGGCGGGGTGAACGTTGTACCAAAGGAAGGCGAACAGGGCGCCGACAATCGTGAAGCAGAAGCGCAGCAGGAAGACCTGCCCCTGCAGCGCGGCGATGATGCCATAGGCGGCGAAGGCCACCGCCGCAATCAACCCTGCCAGTCCGTCCAACCCATCGGTCAGGTTGACGGCGTTGGTCGACGAGACGATGACGAACGCCGCCAGCGGCACGTACCACAGGCCGAGCTTGATCTCTTCCGGGTAGTTCGGCAGATACAGCTCGGGGACCTGCAGGCCGTACTTGAGCGCCAGCGCCGCGCCTACCGCCAGCACGATCTGCCACAGGAGCTTGGAGCGGGCACGCAGGCCCTGGCCGCGGCGAACGCCACGAACGCCCTTCCAGTCATCCCAGGCGCCCAGGCCGGCAAAGGCCAGCAAGACGATCAAGGGCAACAGGATGGAACGGCCGAGGACGTTGACCTCGGTCAGGATCGAGACCAGGTTCAGCGTGCCGGTGATGATCAGGACCGGGATGATGAACAGCCAGCCGCCCATCGTCGGCGTGCCGAGCTTGGTGATATGCCGCTGCGGCCCCTCGATGCGGATCTGCTTTCCGATCTTGAGCATGCGCAGGACCTGCACCAACGGCCCGCCCCAGATGACGGTCAGCAGGAAAGTGATGCCCCCGAGGGAAAGGGCGATCGACGTGTCGCTCACGAGGCCTCCTCCAGGCCGGCGATGATGGCGTCCATGTGCATGCCGCGCGAGCCCTTGATCAGAACCACGTCCCCCTCACCGATCCGGCTGCGGAGCAGCTCGGTTGCCGCGGTGCTGTCCGGCACGGCGCTAATGCGGGCAGCGCCAAGGCCGGCGCGGGCCGCTTCATCGGCGATCCAGCGGGCGCGTTCACCCACCGCCACCAGCTCCTCAGCCACCTCGGCCACCCGCGCGCCGACCATGCGGTGCCCGCGCTCTTCGAATTCGCCCAGCTCGAGCATGTCGCCCAGGACGGCGATGCGCCGCCCCTCCAGTTCGGCCAGCAGGTTCAGCGCGGCGATGACCGAGGACGGCGCGGCGTTGTAGGTGTCATCCAGGAGCAGCGCCCCGCGCGGCCCCTGGACCGCCACCAGCCGCAGCTGGGACTGCGTGTTCTGCAGCCCGTCCAGAATCGCGTCCCAGGGCATGCCTTCGGCCAACGCGATCGCCGCGGCGCGCAGCGCGGTGTGAACCGAATGGCGCCCCAGAAGCGGCACATGCACGTGGAGCGAGTCGGGGCCATGGTGCAGGACGAAACGGATGCCCTCCAGGCCGAGGCCCTCGTCATCGCTGGCCCACAGGTCGGCGTCCGGCGAGAAACCGTAGGTGAAGATGCGCGCCCGAGTCCGGGCTGCCATCCCAAGCACAAGCTCGTCGTCGGCGTTCAGGATGGCGACGCCCTCCGGCGCAGGCGGTAGGCTCTCCACGAGCTCGCCCTTGCCGGCCACGATGGCGTCCATCGAGCCTGCTCGCTCCAGATGGACCGGGCTGATGTTGGTGACGACACCCACCTGGGGACGGGCAAGGCGGCACAGCAGGGCGATCTCACCCGGCACGTAGAAGCCCATTTCGAGGACGGCGCGTTCATGCGTTTCGGTCAGCCGCAGCAGGCTCAACGGCAGGCCGATCTCATTGTTCTGGTTGCCGGGATTCTTCAACGTGCGATAGCGCCCCTCGAGCACCTCCGCCGCCAGCTCCTTGGTGCTCGACTTGCCCACGCTGCCGGTGATGCCGATCACGCGCAGGTTGAGCCGCGCCCGCCAGGCGCCGGCGATGGTCTGCAGGGCCAGAAGCGTGTTGGGCACGAGCAGGCAGACAGGAGGCCGGCACGCCCGGGCTTGTTCATCGGTCAGCGGAGCGCGCAGATCCAGCGTGGTCCAGGCGCCCGGGATATCGCGCTCGACCAGGACGGCAACCGCCCCGCGCTCGAACGCCGCGGCCAGGTAGTCGTGCCCGTCCGTGCGCTCACCCTGCAGGGCGACGAACAGCGAGCCGGGGATTGCCAGCCGCGAGTCGATGGCGCCATCCGTGACCACCTGGTCCAGGAAGGCGAAGGCCTGTCCCGTCAGCGCTTCCACGACCGTGCCCAGCGTCAGCATCGTCGCCTCACCCGCCTGCCGCGGCCTGTGCCAGCGAGGTATCCGGAGGCAGGCCCATCATGACCACCAGCCGCTCAACGATCTCCTGGAACACCGGGGCGGCGATCACCGACCCCCACGGCGCCGTCGCCGGCTTGTCGATGCGCACCAACACCAGGAACCGCGGTTCGGGCAATGGACCCCAGCCGACGAACGACGCCACCGTCCACTTCGGGTCGTAGCCCTTCTCGGTGGCTATCTGTGCCGTCCCGGTCTTGCCCGCCAGGCGGTAGCCGGGAACGACGGCGTAGCGCGTTTCGCCTTCCAGCGATTGGGCCAGCATGGTCGTCAGCGTCTCGGCCGTCTGGCGCGTGATCGGCCGGCTCAGGACCGCCGGCTGTGGCCAGTAGGCGCCCTGCGGGCCGACGACCTGACGCACGATGTGCGGCTGGACCATGTCGCCGTAGTTGGCGATGGCGGAGACGGCCGTCAGGAGCTGCATCGGGGTGACCGAGACCCCCTGGCCGAATGAGTTGGTGCCCATGTCCGGCTCGGTCCAATCGGGGTCGCGCGGCGTGCGCAGCTTGCCGCTGACCTCGCCGGCGAGATCGACGCCGGTAAGCCTGCCGACGCCGAAGCGGCTCAGGTAGGCATACAGGTCGGTCGCCCCGAGCTTGTCGGCTGCGATCCACGCCAGGCACACGTTGAGCGAATGCTGCAGGCAGCCGACCATCGTCTGCTGCCCCCACGAGCGGCCGTCCCAGTTGCGGATGATGTGGCCGCCCACCTCGATCTGCCCGGTGTCGATGAACTCGGTCTCGGGCTTCACCCGGTCGAGGTCGAGCGCCGCGGCCATGGTCATGACCTTGAAGGTCGAGCCCGGCTCGAAGGTCCCGGCGACACCTGGCGTGATGACCGGGTTGCCCTCCTCCTCTTCGGTGGTGTCCGGCAGCCAGGGCTCATAGTGGTTGGGGTCGAGCACCGGCCAGGCCGCCATGGCCAGGATTTCGCCGTTGCGCGGGTCCATCACGATCACCTGGCCGCTTTCCGCCAGGCTGGATTCGATCGCCTCTTTCAGGGCCGTCTCGACCATCTGCTGGATCGCCAGGTCGATGGTCAAGACCAGGTTGACGCCGGCTGGCGGGTCGGGCTGAAGCCGGGCTTCAAGCGGGATGAATTGCCGGTGGATGGTGATCGGTTTGCCGGACAACCACTCGTCGTAGTAACCCTCGACGCCGTAGAAGCCTTGCCCCTCTTGGTTGACGAAGCCGAGCACGTGGCCGGCGATGGTGCCGGCCGGATAGATGCGCTTGGGCGCAGGGACCAGGTCGAGCCCGCTCAGGTCCGGCGCCAGGGGGTCGGCGAGGAATCCGTTGATCACCTCGGCGACCGTCTTGTCAACCGAGATCGGCCACGGGTTGCCGTTGGCGTCTTTGCGCGTCAGGCGAATGCGATATTGCCCGAGCGCCGCCCAGTCGGTCGTCACCTGGGCATACAGATCCTCGAGCGGCAGCAGCAGCAGCTTGGACAGCGTCAGCGGGATGTCCTTCTGGCTGAGCTCGGTGAGCTGGCGAACCTCGATCTCCAGGTAGAACATCGTGCCGTTGGAGGCCAGCAGGTTGCCGTTGCGATCGTAGATCTGGCCGCGCGCCGGGACGACCTTCTCCACCCGGCTTGCGCCGTACTCGGCGCGCGCGGCGAACACCGGGGCGTAGGGACCGAACTGGACGCGGACCAACTGCACTACCAGCGCCGTGACGGCGCCGGCCATCAAGAACAGGACGAAACGGATCCGGCGCCGGGTGACGCCGTCTGGGTTCACGACGGTTCTCCCGGTGAGCCGATCCAACGCATCAGCCATTCGCCGAGCGTCTCGGTGTACGCCGGGGAAAGCATCGCCTGCCCTTCATCGGGAGCCGCCGGCGGGCGCGGGGCGATGAAGTCAGCCGGCGGCATGTACCCGTCGACCGTCAGGAACAGCACGTCATCGGGCTGAGCGGCATGGAAGCCGAGCGAAGCCGCACGGGCCATCATCGTTTCTGGCGCGGTGCGCGTCGCCAACTCAGCGCTGAGCTCACTCGTCAGGCGGAGCATATCGGAGCGGTGCTCCTCGAGACTCAGCACGTCACGACCCGCCTTGGCCAACCGCGCGTTGACCGCCAGGTACACGCCGCTGACTACAAGAAAGACGATGGCCAGCAGCATCGTCTTGCCGGTCCAACGCACCTGCAGCCGCCAGGGAGCCTGGCGGGAGGCATGCGTACGCTTGGCTTTCACACCCATCCTCTGGCCCAGCATTCCAGCGTTTGCATGCAAGCTTCATGCCATCCCCAGCCGCTCGGCTACACGCAACCGTGCGCTGCGGGCCCTCGGGTTCTGGCTCACTTCGTCCGCATCAGCCCGGATCGGACTCCGGGCGATCAGCCTCAAGCTGGCGTGGTGATCGCAGGTGCACACCGGCTGACGCGGTGGGCACACGCAATCGGTGCTCTCCCGTCGCATGAACTGCTTCACCAGCCGGTCTTCCAGCGAGTGGAAGGCGATCACCGCCATCCTTCCTCCGGGCCGCAGCAAATCGATGGCCTGCTGTAGACCTTGCTCCAGGGCCGCCAGCTCATCGTTCACGGCGATGCGCAGCGCCTGGAACGTGCGCGTCGCCGGGTGCGTCCGCCCGCCCTTGTAGCCTGCCGCCATGGCCACGATCTCGGCCAGGGCGCGGGTGGTGCGGATCGGCCGGGCGGCGACGATGGCCTGCGCCACGCGCCGCGCCCGGGGCTCCTCCCCAAAGCGGGTGAGCACATCGACCAGCTCACCCGCCTGCAGGTTGTTCACCAGGTCGGCCGCGGTTTGCGGCTGCTGCGGGTCGAAGCGCATGTCGAGGGGGCCATCGTGCAGGAAGGAGAACCCGCGTGCCGGGTCATCTACCTGCATCGACGACATCCCCAGGTCCAGCAAGACGCCATCGACCTGGTCCCAGCCCACCGCCTGCGTCACGGCCTGCATCTCGGCGAACGAGGCCTGATGCAAGTGCGCCCGCACGCCGAAGGGGCGGAGCCGCTCGGCGGCGAGGCGCAGCGCCCCCGGGTCGCGATCGAGGCCGAGCACCTCCCCGTCGGGAGCGCTGGCCTCGAGAAGTCCCCAGGCGTGCCCGCCGGCTCCGACCGTGCCATCAAGGAAGCGGCGGCCGGGAGCCGGACGGAGGGCGGAGAGCACAGGCTGATAAAGGACGGGAATGTGAGGGGGCGGCCTGTCGGCCATCCCCTACCCCGCCGAGAGATCGAACGCGGTGAACCGCTTGGCGTTGCTGTCCGGGTCGGTCACACCGATGAGTTCCTGATCCCAGGCATCCTTGCCCCAGATCTCGAAGTACTCACCCGCGCCGACGATCGCCGCATCTCCCTCCAACTGCCCGTATTGCCGCAAGAACTCGGGGATCAGGATGCGCCCGGCGTTGTCGATCTCGACTTCAGTCGCGCCGCCGAAGATCACGCGCCGCACGGCGCGCGCTTCGGGGTCGGTGGCGGTCAGCGTGGAGGCGCGCTTCGCCAGCCGCTCGAAGCTCTCCGTGGTATAAACCATCAGGTTGCGCTCGAAGCCTTGGGTGACGTAGGCGCCGGACGCCAACGCTTCCCGGAAGCGCGCCGGGATCGTCAATCGACCTTTGGCATCGAGGCTGTGGGTGTACTGGCCTAAGAACATTTGTTCGTACAGTCCCTTCAAAGGCGGAACGCCGGCTTGTTCCGGCGTCCCACTCGTCCCCACTTGCACCCACAATCTGCCACAGTATACACGCATTTCCGCAAGTTGCGCAACGGGTTCCCCACCAATCATGGGTGGTACCTAGGTCCCAACCCCACTCCCGGAGGCCTGCGCGGTGGACTATCCGAACCCCAGTCATGGACTTCGCCCACGGGTCGTCGGCACGGAGATCGCCGTGCCGCTGCTCGACGGATCGAGCGCGGCGTACATCAACTTCGACAACGCCGCTTCGACACCCGCCCTGGCCTCGGTGCGCGACGGCGTCGATCGCTTCCTCGACCACTACGCCAGCGTGCACCGCGGCACGGGGTTCAAGTCGCAACTCGCGACCTGGGCCTACGAGCAGGCGCGTGAGGCCACGCTGGCCTTCCTCGGCGGACACCCCGAGACACACACGTGCATCTTCGGAAAGAACACGACCGAAGCGATCAACAAGCTGGCGCGCCGTCTCGAGCTTCGGCCAGCGGATGTCGTCCTGACGACGGAGATGGAACACCATTCGGATGACCTGCCGTTCCGCGCCGCAGCGCGCGTCGTTCACGTCGGCGTCGACGGGCAGGGCCGGCTGGATGAGGGGGACTTCGACGCGCAGCTCCGGCAGCACGGCCGCGCGGTGCGCCTGGTGGCCGTCACCGGCGCCAGCAACGTCACCGGGCTCGTCAACCCGATCCACCGCCTGGCGGAGAAGGCCCACGCTGCGGGCGCGCTGTTCCTGGCGGACTGCGCGCAGCTGGCGCCGCATAGGGCCGTCGACATGGGCGTCCTATCGGATCCAGGACACCTCGACTTCGTGGCCATCTCGGCCCACAAGATGTACGCGCCCTACGGCACCGGCGCCCTTGTTGGACGCACGGACATCTTCGAAGCCGGCGAGCCGGACGTGCGCGGCGGTGGGACGGTCGAAGTGGTCACGGTCGACTCGGTCGCCTGGGCCGGGCCGCCCGACAAGGATGAGGCCGGCAGCCCGAACGTCGTCGGCGCCGTTGCTCTGGCGCTGGCGATCCGCGAGCTCAGCGCCATCGGCATGCCGGCCATCGCCCGGCACGAGGCCGAGCTGACCGCATATGCGCTTGAGAGGCTGGTCAAGGTGCGCGGCGTGCACATCTTCGGCGATGCCGATCCGCAAAGCGCCGCCGAGCGCCTGGGCGTGATCCCATTCAACGTCGACGGCGTCTCGCACTTCCTGGTGGCCGCGATCCTGGGATACGAGTTCGGGATCGGCGTGCGCTCGGGCTGCTTCTGCGCCCACCCCTACGTGCTGCGCCTGCTGGGGCTCGACCACGCGCAAGCGGAGGCGGCGCGCGCCCGCATCCTGTCCGGCGATCGGCGCGACATGCCAGGCATGACGCGCATCAGCTTCGGGATGTACAACTCAACGCAGGAGATCGACCGCTTCCTCGACGCCCTGGCAGTCGTTGCCGCCGGGAAACAGCGCGGCCGCTACACCCAGAACGCCACCACCGGCGAGTTCCGCCCCGACGGGTGGGCGCCGGACTTCGGCGCGATCTTCGGGTTGTCGCATCCCGGAAACCCAGCGGGCGCGCACGGGCTAGGCAGCCGCTCGAATCGTCCAGGATGAGGAAGGCCCCCGGGTTGCCCCGGGGGCCTTGGCTGTGGGTCGGCCTGTAAGCCGCGTTCTGTCCACCGCCGTCGGCCGGTTTACGGCCTTGCGGCCTTCATCCCGGCAGCCGGCGGCTGGGCGATCATCTCTCTGGGCCGCCGCGTCACCGCGTGGCTCGTGCGGCCTACCCGGGGCTCGGAGGGGACGAGCCGCCCCCTGGATCCCGAAGGACCGTCGCCCCTGCTTGGCCTTGCTCCCGGCGGGGGTTGCCTGGCCACGGCCATTGCTGGCCGCGCCGGTGGTCTCTTACACCACCGTTTCACCCTTACCCTGGCTTGCGCCAGGGCGGTCTGTTTCTGTGGCCCTGTCCGCGGGTCGCCCCGCCCGGGGATTACCCGGCGCCGTGCTCTGTGGAGCGCGGACTTTCCTCGGCCGGCCGAGCCGGCCGCGATCACCCGGCCAACCCACAGCCGCCTCCATCATACCCCGACTTGCGAGGCCCCGGCCGGGACCCCAGCGGCTGCCGGAGTCCTTCGGACCTCGAAAGTCGCTCCTGCTAACCTCCATCTGACGCACAGGGCCCACAATGAAACTTAGACGAAGGCACCCAGCCGGGCTCCTTGTTGGCTGCCCGCAACTGGACTATAATGATGGTGTTCCGTGGAGGTGGTTGATGCCGCTCTACAGCTACCGGTGCGACAACTGCGGCGTGCAGTTCGAGCAGCGGCAGCATTTTGTCGATGCTCCCCTGGTACGCTGCCCAGAGTGCGGCGAGGACTCGCTACGCAAGCTGTACCAGCCGGTGGGTATCGTCTTCAAGGGGTCGGGGTTCTACGCCACCGACCATCGTTCGCCGTCAGGTCAGGGCGCGGCCAAGAAGGCTGAGCAGGCCGAGAAGGCTGAGAAGGCCGGGTCGTCTGCAACGGCCGAGCCGGCGAACTCCAAGGCGGAGCCGGCGCACTCCAAGTCCGAGCCAACGCCCTCCAAGTCCGAGCCAGCGCCCTCCAAGTCCGAGCCGGACAGTCGTTCGTAGCGCGACGCCACCCTTCGCCCGAAATCACAAGAGCCGCCCTTGGCGGCTCTCTTCATTCCAAAGATGCGCGGGCCAGCCTACATCTGGAAGCCGCCGGCGGCGCGCACGATCCTCCAGTCAAAGTTGGTGACGTAGTCCAGCAGGCGATCGCGCAGGCGCCGCCAGTCCTCGGTGCCCAGCGCCAACTCCATGCGTGCCAGGCTCTCCGCCACCGCGCCGGTCAGGATCTGCGGCCGGCGGCCGTAGGTCGTGTACCAGGCCTCGGTCGGCTGGATCCCCAGACGCTGGATGCCGGGGGCGAACTCGCGTACCACGAACTCGAAGTACTCCTGTTCGCGGCCGGGGATGATGTCCCAGGTCATCAGCAGCTTGACGGCCACCTACGGCGCCTCCACCTCATCCCGCCGGAGCGAGCACGACGACCTGCGTCTCTTCGGACAGCGACGACTTGACCACCTTCAGCGCCGGCACGGGCTCCGCCTTGGAGATCCCCATCTCGGACAGGAAACGCGCCACTGGAGCCAGCTTGGTCTCTTCCTTGCCGGACTTGAAATGCATTGGGACCACGATCGACGGCTCGATCAGGCTGACCACTTCGGCCGCCTCGGAGGCGCCCAGCGCCCCGCCGCCGCCGACCGGGACGAGCACGATGTCGACCGCTCCCAGATCCTCGATCTGAGCCTGCGTAGGCACGTAGGCCAGGTCGCCAAGGTGCGCCACGGCCAAGCCGTCGAAGTCGAACACATACAGCGTGCTGGCCTTGGCGCCGTTCTTCTTGGCGTCGCGCGGCTCCATGCGGATGCCGGTGATGAACACGCCGCCGATCTCGTACTCGCCGGGCCCGGTGATCACCCGCCGCTCCCCCTTGACCGCCTTGAGGTAGTTGTGACCCGGCGCGTCGTGGCTCACGGTGACGATGTCCGCCTTGAGCTTTAGGGCCGGCAGGCCGGTGGATGCATCGTAGGGATCGGTGACCACCGTCGCCAGCCCGCGCTCCGTCATCCGGAAGCACGATAGCCCGTACCAGACGATCTCCATGCCGCCTCCGCTTCCAAGCGCAGGATTATACACGAGGCCCGTCCCGCAGCCGACTTGCCTGGCGGGCGATCCGGCGCGAGCCTATGCTCCCGCGTGGAGGCGGGACTACATGAAGGGACAGGATAACGCGGTGGTCGTGATCGGCGCCGGCGTGGCGGGCCTGTCGGCCGCCGCCTGGCTGGCGAAGCACGGCGCGCGCGTGACCGTCGTGGAAGCCGCCCCCAAGGTCGGCGGGTGCTGCGGCATGACCGAGATCGGCGGCTACCGGCTCAACGACGGCGCTCAATTTGTGATGCTGCCGCAGATGATCCGCATGGTGCTCGAGCACCTGGGCATTGACCCGGGGCGCCTGCCGCTGCGCCGCGCTCAGGCGCCCCTGTTCACCGAGCTGATGGACGGGACACGCGTGCACATTGACGCCGACCTGCACGTCGAGCGGATCCAGGGCACGCTCGACCCGGCCCAGGCACAAGCCGACCTCGATCGCATGCTCAAGCGCTGGCTCCCGGTTCTGCGCGACCTGACCGCGGATGACTGGCTGATGCGGCCATTCTCGCCTTCCACGCTTGTCCGCCGGCTTGGACGCTACCTGCCGCTGTTCGCCCGATCGCTGGAGACCGAACTCAGGGACCTGTTCCGCGACCCCGACTTCCGGTCGGTGATGGCCGGGCACCTGCTCTTCGCCGGCGCGCCCCCGGCACGCTTCATGGCTCCGTCGATCATTGCCCTGGTGAGCGTGCTGGCCGACGGCCTGTACCTGCCCGAGGAAGGCATGGGCCAGATCCCAGCCCTGCTGGCTCAGGCCGTCGAGGCGTATGGAGGCACGATCCATCTGGGGGCTGCCGCCGAGCACATCCTGCTGAGCGACGCCGGCGTGCGCGCGGTGCAAGCCTGCGGGCTGGGTGAGATCCCGTGCCAGGGCATCCTGTCCACCGCCAATCCGTACGCGACATTGGGGAAGTTGCTGGCCGGACACGACTGGCCGCGCGCCTGGCGGACGCGACTCGACCGGCCTCGCCCGTCGATGAAGGCGTGCTCGGTGCAGCTCGGGCTTGCCAACCGCATCGACACGCCGTCCCACCTCAACTATCTCCTGCCGCCGATGGAGCGGCAGGCAGAGTACTTCGCTCCGACCTCAGACGCGATCGAGTGGGCCTACTACTCTGTGCCCAGCATCGTCGTCCCCGAGTTGGCGCCGGCGGGTGGCAGCCTGGTGGAGGTCTACCCGCCAACCTCGCAAGCCGAGCCGGCTGCCGCGTGGGACGAGGCGCGCAGGGAGCGCGTGGCCGAGGCGGCCATCGCCTGGTTGCGCGGCCGCCACCCGCTCGAGATCGCCGTCCGGCGCGTGCGCTCCCCCCGTGACTTCGAGCAACAGCTCGGCCTGCCTGACGGCGCCATCTACGGCGTCGATCCAGCGGGTGGCCCTCGGGCGCTGTTCCCGCAGCGCACGCCTGTCGACCGGCTGTACCTGGCGGGCCAATCGACGTTTCCTGGCTTCGGTGTGCCCACGGCCGCCATCTCGGGCGTGCGCGCCGCCCAGGCGCTGTGGGCGGAGCTCGCGCGCGGGTGAGCCGGCCGCGCGGTACGCGGGTGGGTATAATCGCCGCGTGCCCGATTTGATCCAGACGACACGCCCGCTGCTGATCGGCGGCGGCGAAACGCAGTTGCTCGAGGCCGGGGGCTGCCGCCTCACGATTCCCCCTACCCCGCGCGGATACGCCGACGCCCAACTCGACGACACGCACGGGCTGCCGCGGGGCCAGTTCCGCTGGACCCCGCCTTTGCGTCTGACGGTTCGCGCCCGCGTCGATCCGGCCGCTCCAGGCGGGACGTGGGGGTTCGGCTTATGGAATGACCCGTTCGCCGTCTCGATCGGGATTGGGGGCGCCGCACGGCGCCTGCCGTGCGGCCCGCGCGCCTTGTGGTTCTTCTACGCCTCGCCGCCGAACGCCTTCGGATTCACCGACGGCCCGCGCAGCGGGTGGCGGGCGATGGCCATCGACACGCCGTACATCCCCGCCATCATGCTCGCACCGGCAGCCCTCGTCGCCGCCGCGTTGGCGCAGGTCCCGCTCGTCCGCAAGCCCGTGATGCGCCTCGCCCTGTCGCGCGTCACAGCTGCTGAAGCGGTGCTAACCTCGCCGGCCGACGAGGTCCACGACTACGAGTTGGTCTGGGAGCGCCACCAGGCTATCTTCGCCGTCGATGGCCGTGCCGTGCTGCGCGCCGGGCAACCGCCTACGGCGCCGCTCGGCTTCGTCGCCTGGATCGACAACCAGTACGCCGTGGCCACGCCCGAAGACGGCCTGCGCTTCGGTACGCTGCCGACGGCGCGGGCGCAATCCCTCGACATCCTCACCGCAACGATCACCCCGGGGACAGCGTGAGTCGCACCCATCCAGCACCGTCCTCGATGCGGCGCCTCCTGGTGCTCGACCTCGATGACGTCCTCCTGCGGCAGGTGGCCTACCACCGATCGCTCAAGGACTGCGCGGCGATGGTCGGGCGCTGGAGCGGGTTTGAGGCCGTGCAGCTGACCGATGAGGACATCGCCGTCTTCGAGGCGCAGGGCGTGACCTCCGAGTGGGACTCGTCGGCCATCTGTGCCGCGTTGCTGCTGGAAAGGGCATGGGAGGCCGAACCGGGCCGCCTACTGCCGGACTCGCCGGCGGCGTCCGACGGGCGGTATCACGGCCTGCCAGTCCCCGACTTCCAGGCGTTCTTCCGCACCGCCATCGACGGGCGGCTCTCGGGACCCGAAGCCCGAACTGAGACAGAGCTCCGGCTGCTCACGCAACGCGATCACACGCCAGGACAGGCGCGGGCCCTGCAGGCCGTCTTGCGGTCGGCCTATGACCCGATGGCCTCCCTCACCCATCGCATCATCCAGGAGCTGAATCTCGGCCCGGCGACGTTCGAGGCCTGCTATGGGATCCCCGCCGCGCTTCGAGGTCCGGGCTATCTCAACACGCTCGACCCACCTCTCATCTCCAGCGAGACGGCTGCGGAGCTGCTGGCCTGGGGCGCAGCTCCGGGGAGAGGCGCCGTCCTGTTCACCAACCGGCCGTCAATGATGCCGCACGGTGCCGGCGGGACGCCGGAGGCTGAGATTGGGCTCGAGCGAGTCGGGTTGTCGGCGCTGCCGTTTGTCGCCATGGGGCATCTTGACTGGCTTGCGGCGCATCGCGGACTCGAGCGGCAATCCTTGCTCAAGCCCTCGCCGGTTCACGTGCTGGCAGCGCTGCGGCGTGCAGTGGGTGATGGGCTGGTCGAGGCACTCGATGGCGCGGCGCGGCTCGGGCTGGATCACGTGGATGACGGGGGTTGGCGACGGCTTGAGAGAGCGCACGCCACGGTCTTCGATGACTCGTTCCGTGGGCTGCTCAGCGCCCGAGAGGCACAGGCGGCGCTGGAGAGGATCGGCGTGCGGGTGACCTTTGACCTGCGTGGCGTGACGACGCTGGCAGCAAAACGGCAGGCGTTGGAGACCGCTGGCGGCGTCGTCTACCCGGACTTTCTCACTGCGGCGCGTCCAGTGCTGGACTCCGCAACCTGAGATCGGCGCCGGCGTCTCAGCCCGCTGATTCGACCCAGAACCCTCCCGGTTCAAAGAGCGACGTGACCAACGACTCCAGGTGGCCGGACTCAGCCGCCAGGTCGAGAAGCGTGTAGCGGCTGCGGATCTGGCGAGCGCGGGCGTAGTCACCCCGGAGCTGCGCGCGGGTCAGACCGAGACCCTCGGGCGTCGTCGGACAGCCGGCGGCGGCGAGCATGCGCCGCAGGTCCTCGGCCGGCAGGAGCTGCGCGCGAAGGCTGGTGCGCAGTTCCGGCCAGACGCGGCGCACGCGGTCGAGGCGCCCCCTCAAGTCCGCCGGCGCCAGGTACTTCGCCTGACTCTCCTCGATCGCGCTGGCGGCCACGCGCGGGTCGGAGAACGAGCGCCTCAGGTTTGACTCCACCTGGTCCCACGTCGGCCATGCGGCGGCGAGGGCCGCGACGTCAAACCGATCCAGGTCTGTCAGCAGCAGGCGATCGGCGAGCGCAGCGGAGGCGAGTGTCCCCAGCCCGACCTTGAAACCGTGCGACGGCTCCAGACCTTCCATCTCCCACACATGGCTGAACAGATGCTCGCTGCCCGAGGCCGGCCGGCTGGAGCGGGCGGCCTGCATCGACAGTCCGGCCATCAGCAGCCCTTCGATCAGCAGGGCAAAGGCACGCGGCTGGCGGCGGCCCAGCGCCGCCGGATCGCCGGTCCATTCGCGCAGGCCGTGTTGCGAGTGCTCCCACGCCGTCGGCTCGATCGCCTCGATGCCCAGCGAGTCGGCGATCATCCAGTCCGCCCCAGCGACGACCTTGCCCAGCAGGTCTCCGTAGCCGGAGGCCGCCATCGCCGGCGGCGCGGCGGCCAGTACGTCGACGTCGGCCAGGACGACGCGCGGCGCGGCGCACGGGTCGACGCGCTTGATGCCGTCGTGCGTGATGGCGGCGGCGAATGCCGTGTAGCCGTCCATCGAGGCGGCGGTCGCCACGCACAGGTACGGCCGGTGCAGGCGATCGGAGGCCAGCTTGACCAGATCGTTGATCACCCCGGAACCGACGGCGACCGGCGTGGCGCGGTGCTGCTTGAGGTAGGCCTCTACGGTGAGCACGTGCTCAAACTCCGGGTGCAGCCGCGGCGCGCCGGGGAAGACCAGCGCATCGGTGACAAGCAGCCCGGCGGCCCGTAGCTGCGCTTCGACAAGACGGCCGGCAGCCGACATCGTGTTGTCATCGGCGACGATCAGCGCTCCGGGGACGTCGAAATGCCTGCGCAGCACGCCTTCCGCTTGTTGCAGCGCACCCGGCTCGACGATGACCGCCCGCGTATCGGTAGCCTTGTGCAGGGCGCGTTCAATTCGGTCTTGAGGCACAGGTTGTCCTTTCCGAAGCGGCCACGAGGCGGCGCCTGTCGTTTGCCCAGGTGAGCGAACGTGGTTGGACGGCGGGCTAGCGCGGCCGCAGGTCCTTGCGGAAGTGCGCCAAGAGGGAGACCTCCTGGTAGCCAAGGCGCCGGTGGGCGGCCCGGCCGCCGTCGTTCTCGGCGAAGGCATCCGAGGCCATTTCGGTGCAGCCGCGTTCCGACGCCCAGACCTCCGCCCGGGCGACGAGGGCCGCGCCCTGCCCCTTAGCTCGCCAGGCGGGGTCGACATACCAACCCTCGATGTAACCGATACGTCCGGGGCGGCAACCCTCGGCCGTCAGTCGGATGGAGACCTCGAGAAACCCAACGGGCAATCCATCAGGCGCGTGCGCCAGAAACGCGGCGTTGAACTCGGGATCGCCGAGGATCTCGGCCATCTCGCGAGCGTGCTCGTCCTCGCCGCATGCGGGCCACAGCGCCGCCCGCATGCGCTTCCAGTCATCCAACAGGCTGCGCCGAACCGGTTCAACAGTCATTCACCGCTCCCGGACCACACACGGGGCAATTCTACTTCGGTATGGGCATGGGTCGTTGACGGTCAGGCCCGAATGCCATCGGCGCGGGGTTGCACCAGGAACCGTCCCAGCCGGGCGGCGCCGAAGACGGGACCAGGCGGTCTTCCCAGGGGCGGTTCGGATTGCACGGGTACGAGCGAAAGGATCAACGCGCAGCCGCGCGGGATCGCAGCATGCGCGGAGGAAGCTGGCTACGTGCTTGCGAGCAGGCCTTCCTTAGCCTTCTTGGTCGCCTTGCCACGCTCATCGGTGCTGAGGATGCGCTTGCGGATGCGGAAGGATGCCGGCGTGACCTCCAGCAGCTCATCCTCGCCCAGGTACTCGAGCGCCTCGTCGAGGCTCATCCTTCGCGGTGACGCCAGCCGCACCTCGATGTCCTGGGTCGACGAACGCACATTGGTCAGGTGCTTCTTCTTGGCGATGTTGATCGCCAGATCACCCGGCCGTTGGTGCTGGCCGACGACCATACCCTCATAGACCTCGATCCCCGGATCGATGAACAGACGCCCGCGGTCCTCGGCGGCCTTCAGCCCGTAGGCCGTGGCCGTCCCGGCTTCCCAGGCGACGAGCGAGCCGAAGGCCCTATCCTCCATGCGTCCGGCCGCCGGCAGGTAGGCGTGGAAGATCGAGTGCACGATCCCCGTGCCCTTTGTAGCGGTCAAGAACTGATACCGGAAGCCAAGCAAGCCGCGGGTCGGGACGATGTAGGTCAGGTGGGCGGTGCCGTCGGAGCCGCCGTGCTGCAGGTCGATCATCTGGCCGCGCCGCTGGCCGAGCAGGTCCACCGCTGTGCCAACATGCGCTTCGGGCACCTCGAGGTGGACCTCTTCGTACGGCTCGAGCACCTCGCCGCCCTCACCCTCCTTGTAGATCACCTCCGGGCGGGAGGCCTGGAACTCGTAGCCCTCACGGCGCATGGTCTCGATCAGGATGGCCAGCTGCAGCTCGCCGCGGCCGGAGACCAGGAAGGTGTCGGTGCTGTCGGTTTCCTCGACCCGTAGGGCGACGTTGTGCAGGATTTCGCTGAACAGCCGCTCGCGCAGCTTGCGCGACGTCCCCCACGTCCCATCACGTCCGGCGAAGGGCGAGGTGCTGACGCCGAAGGTCATGCGCACCGTGGGCTCCTCGATGCGGATGACGGGCAAGGCGACCGGAAGCTCCGGGTCGGCGATCGTCTCGCCGATGCCCACGCCTTCGATCCCGGCGACAGCGACGATCTCGCCTGCCTCGGCCACGTCGACCGGCAGGCGCTGCAGTCCCTGGTGGATGTACAGGTAGCGAACACGGGCCGGCGTGCTGCCGCCCTCGACGTCCAGGCGCACAACGGGTTGGTCGAGGCGCAGCGCGCCGGCGAACACGCGCCCGATCGCGATCACGCCCTTGTACTCATCGTAGCCCAGGGTCGTGACGAGCATCTGCAGCGCCGCGGAGCGGTCCACAATCGGAGCCGGGATGTGCGCCAGGATGGCCTCGAACAGCGGCTGCAGGTCGGGCCCGAGCTCCGGGGTTGTGCCGGCCTGCTGCGTCAACGCGTTGGTGTAGATCACCGGGAACTCGGCCTGGCGTTCGGTCGCTCCGAGGGTGATGAACAAGTCGAAGGTCTTGTTGACCGCTTCGACCGGGTCGGCATTCTTGCGGTCGACCTTATTGATGACGACGATGGCCTTGTGGCCCATCTGCAGCGCCTTGCGCAGGACGAAGCGCGTCTGGGGCATCGGGCCCTCGGCGGCGTCGACCAGCAGCAGCACGCCGTCGACCATGTTCATGACCCGCTCGACCTCGCCGCCAAAGTCGGCGTGGCCGGGGGTGTCGACGATATTGATGCGCACGCCGCGGTAGG
>Ga0315274_10003632_pt1 | contig 22932 bp, 16 predicted proteins | sample YL17G02_20_MG_FD_203700 | JGI IMG/M metagenome (GOLD analysis project Ga0315274, IMG submission 203700) | Sediment microbial communities from Yellowstone Lake, YNP, Wyoming, USA - YL17G02_20 | ecosystem: Environmental > Aquatic > Freshwater > Lake > Sediment | place: USA: Wyoming | collected...
CCGCGCCCGGGATCTCGGCCCCAAGCAGCGGCAGTTCGTCGAGACGATCGAACGCAGCGGCCAGCATCTCCTCGCCATGATCAACAGCATTCTCGACTTGTCCAAGATCGAGGCCGGCCGCATGGAACTCCAAACCTCGGACTTCGACCTGAACGCGCTGGTCCAGGGCATCGAGGAGCTGTTCCGGGGTCGATGCGAGGAAAAACAGTTGCGCCTGCAAGTGCGATGGAGCTTCGACGGACCAGGCCACGTGCGCGGCGATGAGGCAAAGCTGCGCCAGGTGCTGGTCAACCTCATGTCCAACGCGGTGAAACACACCGACCACGGGGGCGTGACCCTCCAGGTCAGCCGGATCGGGGCAGAAGCAACTGGGCCGAGTGACGTTGCCGCGTTGGGGGATCGTTCGTGGGTGCGTTTCGAGGTCATCGACACGGGTTGTGGAATCGCGCCGGCGGAACAGGCAGAGCTGTTCCAGCCGTTTCAGCAAACGAGCGCGGGATTCAAGAAAGGCGGGACGGGGCTGGGCCTGGCCCTGGCGAAACGCCACGTCGAACTGATGGGCGGCACCATCGGGGTCACCTCGGAGCCCGGTCGGGGCGCGGTCTTCCAGATCGAGGTGCCGCTGCCGCCGGCAACCGTTCCTTTGACGCCTGCGGCCGCCGCCGTATCGCGCCGCGTCCTCGGCCTGCGAGAGGGTCAGTCGGTCCGGGCGCTGGTGGCAGACGACGTGGCGGAGAACCGCGAGGTGCTCCGGCAAATGCTGGCCGACGTGGGCTGCGAAGTGGTCTTGGCGGAAGACGGGGCGAGCGCGATCGAATTGATTCGAGCGCACCGGCCCGACGTGGCCTTCCTCGATATTCGCATGCCGGGGTTGAGCGGCAAGGAGGTGGCCCGCCTCACCCGGGAAGACGCCCGCATTGCCGCGGTGAAGTTGGTGGCGGTTTCCGCATCCGTCCTGGCTCATGAACAACAGGATTACCTGAAGGCGGGTTTCGACGCGTTTCTCGCGAAGCCGTTTCGCCTCGAGGAGCTGTGCGAGTGCCTGCGGGCGCTCATGCACCTCGAGTTCGAGTACGAAGCGGAATCCGCGGCGCCGCCCGGACAACCGGCGACCGTCGCGCCGGAGCAGCTCACCTTGCCCGCCGACCTGCGGCAACAGCTTGCCGAGGCCGCCAGCCGGCACAGCGCCACGCAGCTCGAACACGGCTTGGGTGACCTCGAACGGCGAGGTGACTTGGAGCGGTGCGCCGCTGAGCACCTGCGCCGCCTGGCGATGCAGGGCGACTTCGAGACCGCTCACGAGTTCCTGAACCTCGTCGCCGTCGAGCCACAAGAATCCTCACCATGACAACTGACTCATCCACCCCGTGCCCCGGCAGCGTCCTGGTCGTGGACGACATCCCGGCGAACCGGAACCTGCTGCGTGAAATACTCGAGCCGAGCGGATACGAGGTGCTCCTGGCGGCCGACGGCGAGACGGCGATCAAGGTGGCCCAGCGGGCGCACCCGGACATCGTGTTGCTGGACGTGGTCATGCCCGGGAGGGATGGCTTTGCCACCTGCCGTCAGCTCAAACAGCTCGACGCCACGCGGGCCATCCCGGTGATCTTCCTGACCGCCAAGGACGAAACCCGCGCGGTCATCGAGGGCTTTGAATCCGGCGGGGTGGACTACATCACCCGGCCGTTTCAAGCCGAAGAAGTGCTGGCCCGGGTGCGCACTCACCTCGAGAACAGTCGGCTGACGCAGGCCGTCATTGCCCAGAAGGAGGAGCTCGAGGCGTCCAACCGCCGCCTGCGGGAGGAAATGCGACGACGCGAGCAGGCTGAAGACTCGCTCCAGGTGGCCGACCAACGGTTGTCTCTCATCTCCGCGCAGGAGGCCAGGCGCTGGAGCCTCGACGCCCTCATCGGAACCTCCGTGGCGCTCGGCCGGATTGCCGAGGACGTGCGCAAGCTGCAAGCCCTGCCCGGCACGCCGGTACTCATTGTCGGCGAAAGCGGCACGGGCAAGGAGTTGATCGCGCGAGCCATCCACCACCACAGTCCCCGGGCCAAGGCGCCGTTCCTGCCCGTCAACTGCTCTGCGGTCCCGCAGGAGCTCGCCGAGTCGCTGTTCTTCGGCCACCTGAAAGGCGCCTTCTCCGGGGCCGCCCGCGACGAGAAAGGTTATTTTGAGAATGCCGACGGTGGCACGCTCTTCCTGGATGAGATCGGGGACATGCCCGGCTGGCTCCAGGCCAAACTGCTCCGCGTTCTGGAAAGCGGCGCCTTGATGCCGCTCGGGGCGGCTGGCGAACGGCAGGTGGATGTCCGCGTCCTGGCCGCGACGAACTCGAATCTGCAGGCCGAGATCGCGGCCGGCAAATTCCGTCAGGATCTCTACTTCCGGCTCGCCCGGTTTATCCTCACGGTGCCTCCCCTGCGCGATCGACGCGAGGACATTGCCCTGCTGGCCGAGCACTTCCTGCATCAGCTCACCGCCGAGATGGGGATGCCCCCGCCCCGGTTCAGCGTGGCGGCGCGCGAGGTCTTGGGAGCCTATGATTATCCCGGCAACGTCCGGGAGCTGCGGAACCTGGTCGAACGGGCCGTCATCGAGAGCGGCGGCGGTGAAATTCAGCCGGGCCACCTCCATTTTGTCTTTCCCTCCGACCCACCGGCCGGCGAAGGCAAGGCTGGGTTGGTGCCGGCGACCGTGCCGCGCAGTTCGCCGGGAGCTCTCCCGGGCGACGCCGAGCGAATCCTGGGTTACGTGCGCGAGAAGGGCAGCATCAACAACGCGCAATGCCGGGAGCTCCTGGGCGTGGGGATGCATCGCGCCTGGTATTTGCTGCGCCGGCTCCACCGCGCGAACCTCCTTCAGCAGGACAGCAGCGGTCGCTGGGCGCACTACCGGCTGCCCTGACGGAACTGGTCGTTGACCGACTGCCTTTTTTCGCAGTGTCAGAATGCGATTCCGGTACCCAGAGGAAATGAGGACCTTCAGCGATGGGGATCAGCGGCGTCGAAAGAATCGGAAACCAGAAGCAGGCAGCGAGGTTTCCTTATCGGTTTTTGCCCTCCCAAAACGGTCTGTGCTGGCACTTCTGCTGGCACTTTTTCCCACTGATTAGTGCTTGGTTTGTTTGCTGTGTTGGGGAGACATCTGTCACAGTGGCCGGGGGGCGCATCCAAATAGTGGTTGATTATCATCCGTGCTGTGGTTGATTGTTCATTCATGATTCATCGTCATATCACCGCCAATCTGCACGGCCTGCCGCTGTCGCACCTTTGGGCGGCGCACAAATAATCGGAACGATCTCCCTGTATTTCTTCTCAACGAGACTTGCAGACTCCGGGCGTGATTCTTAAGTGCCATCCCTTGGCGCAACAGCGCGGAAATGGTTCCTTCCAACTCGGTGCGCGCTTCGCCCGGTTGGTCTCGCCGGATCAAGGCATCGGCCAGGCCTAAGGGACCTGGTTGAAAGCAACTCGCTGGAGAGGGGTGACAGTGCGTCAGCTCCAGATCTGACGGTCCAGCGAGCGGTACTGCACGGCCTCGGACACGTGGTCGGCGGTGATCGTCTCGGCGCCGGCAAGGTCGGCAATCGTGCGAGCCACTTTGAGGATGCGATCGTAAGCGCGGGCGCTCAGGTTCAATTCGGCCATAGCGGCCTTGAGCATTTCGAGGATGGTGTCGTCCAGGGCACAGAAGGTTTTGAGTTCGCGGCTGCCCATGCGGGCGTTGCAGGTGATGCGGGGCCGGTCGCGGAACCGTTCGAGTTGGCGTTGGCGGGCGCGGATGACGCGTTGGCGGATCGGGGCGGAGGCTTCGCCGGTGCGTTGGCTGGTGATGTCGTCGAACTTCACCGTGGGGACCTCGACGTGCAGGTCGATGCGGTCGAGCAGGGGCCCCGAGATGCGGCCGAGGTAGTGTTGTATTTCACGGGGTGAGCTGCGGGATTCGCCGGGCATTTGGCCGTCGGGAGTTGGATTCATCGCCGCCACCAACATGAACTGTGAAGGGAAGGTCATCGAGCCGGCGGCGCGGGAGATGGTGACGCGGCCATCTTCCAGGGGCTGGCGGAGGGTTTCGAGCACGTGGCGTTTGAATTCGGGCAGTTCGTCCAGGAACAGGACGCCGTGGTGGGCGACGGAGATTTCGCCGGGGGTCGGGTTGATGTTGCCGCCCAGGAGACCGGCGTCGCTGACGGTGTGGTGAGGGGAGCGGAACGGTCGCTGGGTCACCAGCGCTTGTCCCGGCGCCAGCAGTCCGACGATGCTGTGGATCTTGGTGGTTTCGAGGGCTTCATCGAGGGTCAACGGCGGGAGGATGGTGGGAAGACGCTTGGCCAGCATGGATTTCCCGGTGCCGGGCGGGCCGATGAGCAGGACGTTGTGGCCTCCGGCGGCGGCGATCTCGAGCGCCCGCTTGACTGATTCCTGGCCTTTGACGTCGGCAAAATCGAGATCATCCGGGAGTGGCTGGGCGAAGATCTGCGCGACGTTTACCCTGGTGGCAGGGATCCGGACTTCGCCTTCGAGGAAGCTGACAGCTTCACGCAGGTTGCGGATGGGCAGGACACGCAAGCCCTGGACCACGGCCGCCTCCGGCGCGTTGTCGGCGGGGACCATCATGCCGGTCTTGCCATCGGCCCGGGCCCGCATGGCCATGGGGAGCACGCCCTTGACGGGTCGCACCGCGCCCGTCAAGGCCAGTTCGCCGGTCATGACGAAGTTGTCGAGCTGGTCCGAGACAAACTGTTCGCTGGCGGCGAGGACGCCGACGGCGATGGGGAGGTCGAAGCTGGGCCCCTCTTTCTTCACGTCGGCCGGCGCCAGGTTGATGGTGGTGCGGCCCATGGGGAATTTGAAGGCTGAGTTGCTGATGGCGGTGCTGACGCGGTCGCGCGATTCCTTCACTGCGGTATCGGGGAGGCCGACAATCACGATAACGGTATCGCCGTAACCCGAATTGACTTCGACTTCGACGGGATACGCCTCGATTCCATTAACCGCCGCGGAACACACCTTGGCCAACATGGCAAGAGTTATGGGCGGGCGGAGGCGAAAGCGCAATCAGGATTTTCCCGGCCTGCGGAATGGGGTTCCGGCTTGTCAAAGGTGGTCGAGGCTGCCTGGATCCCTGAGGCAAGCGGGCTTTGAGGATCACTTTTGACTCCGCTGGACACTTTTGGCAAAGGACTGCTTGTCAGCGGTGAATTTTTTTGCGACCGTTCCGGCCAGACAATGGCCGAGGACGCACGCCCTCGACGTTGAGCCGTGTGCGGGGCCGCAGGCGTAACTGTAGATCAGGATAGAGACTATGAGTATCAACACCGTCACCTCCCTCAAAACCGTCACCAAGAACGTCAAAAGCCTCGTCGAAGGCGCGCTCGCGGACAGCGGCGGGCTGCTGCGCCTGGCGCCCAACTGGGTGCCGCGCTCGTTCCTGCATCCGGGCAAGCGCCTCAAACTGCACCCCGACGATCTCTATGCTTACGGGCTGGACCGCGGCGGCATTGATGAACGTTGGTTCGCCTCCACCACCCCGGCGGCCAATGAAGGCCGAGTGCCGGACGAAGGCTTGAGCTACTGCGTCGTGGGCAGTCAACGCTTCACACTGCTCCAGGCCGTGGCCGACTGCGGTGCGATGGTTATCGGCGAGAAGATGTGGAAGCAGTATAAGCGGTGGCCGGTTTATTCGAAGTTCTTCGATAACATGGGGCCGATTCCGCACCACATGCACCAGTCGCAAAAGCACGCCAAGCTCGTCGGCCAGGAAGGCAAGCCGGAGTCCTATTACTTCCCGAAGCAACACAATTATACCGGCAACAACTTTCCCTATACCTTCTTTGGTCTGACCCCCGGCACCGTCAAGGCCCAAGTCCGCAAGTGCCTGGAAGATTGGAACAAGGGCGACAACGGCATCCTCGACCTGGCGCAGGCTTACCGGCTCAAACCCGGCTCCGGCTGGCTGGTCGGTCCGGGCATCCTGCACGCGCCCGGCTCGCTCTGCACCTACGAGCCGCAATGGGGTTCGGACGTGTTCGGCATGTATCAAAACCTCGTCGAAGGCCGTTACGTGCAGTGGGAACTCCTGGTCAAAGACATGCCTAAAGAGAAACATCAGGACCTCGATTTCATCGTCGGCGAACTGGACTGGGAAGCCAACGTGGACCCGAACTTCAAGGAGAACCATTACCTCGAACCGGTGCCCGTGGCCGACACCCGCAAGGAAGGGTACGTGGACCGCTGGGTGGTCTATGGCAAGATCAACGGCGAAGAACTCTTCAGCTCCAAGGAATTGACGGTGGATCCCGGCTGCAAGTGTGCCATCAAAGACAACGGCGCTTACGGCCTCATCACCGTGCAGGGCAAAGGCAAGATGAACAAGCTGACCCTGGACTGCCCGAAGCTCATCCGCTTCCACGAACTCACCGCCGATGAAGTCTTCTGCACCGAGGCTGCCGCCAAAGCCGGCGTGGTCTTCGAGAACACCTCGCCCACTGAACCACTGGTCGTGCTCCGCTACTTCGGCCCGGACGTGAACCCCGACGCGCCGGCCGTGGGCGCGTATCGGAAAAACAAGTTTGACTAGCGCCCGAACACCAGCGTGGCCAGGATCAACCCAATCCCCACAGCCAGGATCATCCACCACACCCGTCGAGCGTCACTCTGGTTGAGTTTCTTTCGATGCATTTGTCACCCGCTCGCTTTCGCCGGTCGTTCCCGGACAATTCCCGGCAGCGCACCAGTCTTGTAAGGCTCAAATGAACGCGCGTCAACCTCCGCGACGACGCCATTCCGGCGATATGCACCGTCGCAGCGTCGGCAAGCCTGGCTGACGAGTTGCCGCGTTGCGCCGGCATCAGGCGTGGCTGGAAAGTCCCGGGAGCGTGGGCCAACCCTCGGTGGCAGCCCTGGCGGCGCTCAACTATCGGACGGGCCAGCGGTTTTTGGGTTGCTGGCCCGGATCAGGACTCGTATTCAAGGCGGAGTTGGGATTGCGCAGACCGGACGGTGTTGGGCGGTAGCGATCGCGAACATGCGCCTCATCATCACGAGCGACCTGCACCAGAGGATGTCGAAATGGGCTGACTTGGTTCTGGCGGTGCGGACAGATCGGCCCCGGTTCGTCCTGGTGGCAGGCGATCTTCTGCCCCTGGACGGGGGACACCAGGCGCAGCGCAGTTTTTTCCAGACGCTCAGGGGCTATTTGCTGGCCATCAAGGAGTGGGCGGGCGCCACGGTCTTGTTGTACCTGGGCAACGACGATCACCACACCTTGGAGTCGCGGCTCGACGAATTGGCCGCCCAAGGCTTATGCGTGAATCTGAATGCGCGGATTCACCGGGAGCAAGGGGTGGTGTTCTACGGCATGAACAAGGTGCGGGACTATCCCTTCGGCTACAAGCACTGGTGCGTTCCGGATGATGACTACGTGGTCTGCCCGGTGCAGTTCTGCGGCCAGGGAGTCACCCTGGATGACCGGGGTGAATATGTGCCGCTGGGCAACCTCCGCGCGTATCTGAAAGCCAAACCATCGATCCGCCAGGAGCTTGCCGCACTCAAAGCCCAACTCAAACCCGGCGAGATGGAGGCCAGCGTCTGCATGGTCCACCAGCCGCCGACCGGACTCGGCATGGACATCCTGGCCACCGGCGAGCGAGTTGGCTCGCCCGCCGTGCTTGAGTTCGCCCGTGAGAACCAGCCTATGCTTGGGTGCAGCGGCCACATCCACGAGAGCCCGTACCAGCCGGGGGGGCGCTGGCAGAATCGGGTCGGAAGAACGCTGTGGATCCAGCCAGGGCAGATGGGTCACCGGCTCCACTGCGCTCGGGTGGATCTGGCCGAGGGAGGAAAGGTGGTCGCCTGCTGGCACAGCATCTTCGGCCCGGCTGACACGCGGTGAGGGCGAGGAACTCCGGCGTTTAACCGGAGGCCCAGGGTGCCGGGAGGAGCCCAGCCCGCCGGCGGGTCCCGTAACCGATTCGCGGTCAGGGGCGAACCCGCGACGCCCGCTCCGGCGCGGCCCGTTTGCTTGCGTCGTCGCCCTCTTGCCGGCGGCAGGCGCGGATGAATGCCACCAGGGCCGACATGGGCGCCAACAGAAAAAACAGGGCGGGCACTGCACTCTTTGGCACCAGCGCGACGTTCATGGCCACGGCGACCACGATGATGGCGGCCAGAAGCGTGATGACGCCATACGCCATAATCCAACTGCGACGGCGAAACACGATGACCGGAGTAAGATAGACTACACTGAGCACCAGTGGGAGGCCGCCGAGCATGAAGCGCGTGCCCAGATCCTTGACCGGACCGAGTGGCCCCATGCCCATGATGCCGACCACCACACCCCAGAAAAGGCAGAACACCCCGAGCAGCCCGGTTGCAATCGACAAAAGTATGCCAACGAATAAGAGCATAGACGCAAGGCTTTTTAACCGGCACTATGCCCAACCGGGCCGCTAAGACAAGATCGGATTCGGCGCCAGGGCAGGATGACCGCGACCCGCGATGGCCGGCGCGCGCCGCCGACAGGAAAGCCATTTGGCGGGTGAAGGTTTCCGGTGAGACAGTGACCAGACCGGGGTTCGGACTCACGTGGTGGCACATCAAAACCCGAACGGCCTGGCGCAGGAGGGACAATCGCGTTGGGCGGGAGGTGTGCGAGTTACGATTCCATGGACGCTGGCACCAGCCCTTGCTGCCGCGCCATGGCCGCGAACATGCCGTCCGCTTTGAGCAACTCGTCAAAGCTGCCCTGCTCCACCAGGCGGCCTTGCGACAACACGACGATCCGATCCATGGCGGCGAGCGTGGACAACCGATGCGCAATGCAGATGACGGTTCGATTCTCCTCCAATCGGTCAATGGCCGCTTGCACTTCGGTCTCGGCTTGAGAATCCAGCGCCGCGGTGGCTTCGTCGAGGACCAGGATCGGCGCGTCCCGCACGAAGGCGCGGGCGATGGCCAGGCGCTGGCGTTGTCCGCCGGACAATGTAAGACCGCGCTCGCCGATGCGGGTCTGGTAGCCCTGCGGCAATTGCACGATGAAATCATGGGCGTACGCGGCGCGCGCCGCGGCCTCGATTTCCTCCGGTGTGGCGCCCAGTTTGCCACAGGCGATGTTGTCCGCCACGGTCTTGTCGAACAGGACCACCTCCTGGCTGACGAGCGCCATGAGCTGGCGCAGGTCGGACAAGGAAACTTCGCGCAGGTCCACGCCGTCGATCCTGATCGCGCCCTGGCTGGGATCGTAGAAACGGAACATCAGATTCACCAGCGTGCTCTTGCCGCAGCCGCTTTCACCGGCCAACCCCAACTTCAGGCCGCGGGGAATGGTCAGGTTGATGTCCTGCAACACCGGCTGTGTGCCGTAGGCAAAACTCAGGTCTTCAAACCGGATCGCCGTATGGAACCGCGCCAGCGGTTTGGGTCGCGATGCCTCTTTGACCGACGGTTGTTGCTGGAGGATCTGCATCAGGCGCCCCACGCCCACGCTGGTCTGCTCGAACAAAATGTGGAGAGCGGCCAGTTTCTTGACCGGCGTGTACAGGAATGCCAGGCCCGTCAGGAAACCGACCATCTCACTGATGTCGCGCTGGCGGTAGGCGATATAGACGACCAGCAACCCGAAGCCCATCATCGACACGGTCTCGATGATCGGATTGACCTGTTCCTTGGCGCGGATGCCCCGCATGGTGTGGCGGATCAGGTCGCCGGATAGCTGGCGGAACCGCTCCACCTGTTGGGCTTCCAAGCCGAAGGCCTTGATCACGCGGATCCCGGACAAGACCTCGACCAGCAGGCTCGACTGGGCGATGTTGGCGTCCAAGCCGGCCTTGCTGGCCCGGCGCGCCTTGCGCCCGAGCACCAGCACCGGCACCACGCAGAGCGGAAAAAACAGCATCGCCCCCACCGTGAGCTGCCAGTCAATCAGGCACAGCGCCAGAAAGATCCCCACGATCGTGACCGGCTCTTTGACCAGGTCCGAAACCCCCAGGCTCAGACAGCGTTGCACCGAAGCCGTGTCGCCATTGACGCGGGTCAGCAGGTCTCCCATCGTGGACCGGCTGAAAAAATCGACGGAAAGGCTGCTCAGCTTCTTGAGGACATCCAGCCGGAGATCGTTGACCACCCGCTCGCTGACCCAGCCCATGCAGTAACTGCTCAGGTACCCGACAAAACCCCGCACCGCCACCAGCGCCGGGAAGAACAGCAGCCCGCCCACAATCTGCTGCCAGTCCAAAGGACGGTGCGCGTACGGCAACCAGGGATCCACCAGCGCTTGCGTGCCGTTCTCCAATCCGCGCCGCAGCCGCTCGAACCGCTTGTTCTCCCCCGCACGGTCGCCCGCGCCTTGGGCCGGACGCGCCACCGCCTCGGGCGCCATCCGACTGATCAACGTCTTGGTCGCCCACACGAAACTGGCGTTGGACAGGCCAAACAGGATCCCGAGCAGAATCCCCGCCGTCAGCCGGCTCCAATACTGCCGGAAATACGGCCAGCCGAACCGGAACACCTTTCGGAAGTGGTTCATGCGCGTGGTCGTCATACTTGTGCGTTTGGCGACGGAGTCAAGCCCGCAAGCCAGGGGCTGGCCCCCAAAACCCTTGCCACCAGGGTCGTCATGGCTCAGCGACCGTTTGACGTGGTCGTCTCTGACATGCGCATGCCCGGGATGGACGGCGCGCAGCTACTCGTGAACGTGGATCAACGTTTTAATCGCATGGTTCCCGGCGGCCATCTTTCGAAACAAATCCGGCAGATGCTTCAACGGGCAGTTGCCATCGACAAAGTCAACCGCGCGCACCACCCCCATCTCGATCAGGTCCAAAGCGCGCCGGATCGCGTGCGGGGTGTGATGGAAACTGGCCCGCAGCGTGAGGCTCGAATAATGCATTAGCGCTGTGTCAAGAGAGAGGCTGGTCCCTGAAGAACAACCGCCAAAGAAGTTGACCAGTCCGCCCTTGCGCACCAACCGCAGACACGCCCCCCAGACTTCGGGTTTGCCGACCGCCTCGATAACCACGTCCCAGCCGGGGACCTGGTGCGCCCGGATAGCCGCGACCAGGTCGGCCTGGCCGGCGACATCGACGACCTCATCGGCTCCGAGCCGGCGAGCCGTCTCCAAGCGCGCCTGCCCGCGTCCCGCCAGCGTAGCCCGGCAACCCAAGTGCTTGGCCAGCGCGACCAACATCAAACCAATCGGTCCCGATCCAACGACCAGCACGCTCTGTCCGGCTTGCAGCGCCGAATCTTCCACCCCTTGCACCACGCAGGCCAGCGGTTCCACCAATGCCGCGTCCGGAAACGGGGTCGTGGCCTTCAGGCGCAGCAGGTTCTTCTGCACCACGCGGGCGGGAACGACGATGGACTCCGCGTACGCGCCGTTCAGGAAAAGCAGATCGTCACACAGGTTCTCCTGCCGATGTTGGCAGAAGTAACACGCCCCGCAAGGGGCCGAGTTGGCGGCGACGACCCGCTCACCAACGCTCCAGCCAGTCACACCCTCGCCCAGTTCGCTGATGACCCCGGAGAACTCGTGGCCGAACACGGCTGGCGGCACGATCATGCGCGCGTGGTAACCACGCCGGTAAACCTTCAGGTCCGTGCCGCAGGTCAGGGCCGCTTCGATGCGCACGCCCACCTCGCCCGGTTGCGGCGGCCGCGGCGGGACCTCTTCCACCTGGATCTGTTCTTTACCGTAGAGAACGGCGGCTTTCATAGGCCCAAGACTACAGGTCCGCGCAGGCGCCCGGCAATGGGTAATCAGCGATCGGCGACACGTCGGCCCCAAGGTGCTTCAGGCGGCGTGCTCCCCGCGATAGAGCCGCGGCACCCGATACGTGATGCTGGTCAGCACTTCCCACGGAATCGTGCCGAACCAGCTCGCCACTTCGTTCACGGTGATTTCGTCGTGCCCTTGCCGTCCCATCAGCACGACCTCATCGCCCACCGTCACTCGCGCCACGCGCGAGACATCGACGATCATCTGGTCCATGGTGACGCGGCCGACGACCGGGCAGCGACGCCCGCGCACCAACACGCTGGCGCGACCGCTGCCGGCTCGCAGGTAGCCGTCGCCGTACCCGGCGGTGAGCGTGGCCACGCGCATCGAGCGCGGCGCGATGAAGGTATGCCCGTAGCTCAGGGGGGTGCCCTGGGGAATGACCTTAACCAGGCTGACGCGGCACTTCCACGTCATGGCCGGGCGAAAATGGTGACGCAAGGTGGTCCTGGCGCGGCGGGCTCCGGGCGGGACAATCCCGTAAACCAACAGGCCCGGTCGCACCAGGTTGAAGCCGCTGTCCGGCTCATACAGCAAGGCGCCGCTGTTGTTGGCATGAACGAGCGGCGGCCGCAGACCCACCGCTTCAAGCTCGTTGATCACTGCCTGAAACCGCTTGGCTTGTCTTTGCGTAAACTCACTATCATCCTCGACGGATGAGTAATGGGTGAAGAGGCCCTGCACTTCGAGGTTCGGCCACTTTCGGATCCGCCGGATCAAGTCCCGCACCGTCTCCGGTTGCGCTCCCAACCGTCCCATCCCGGTGTCCACTTTGACGTGTACCTGGACCGTCCGGCCCAGTTTCCTCCCCGCGCGCGCAAACCGCTGCGCTTCCTCGACCGTGGAAATGGTGGGCATGACCGCGTCGCGGACGGCGGTTTCGACCTCATCCGGCAGTGCTGCGCCGAGCATGAGGATGGGCCAGCCTTTGCCCACGCTCCGGATGCTTTGGGCTTCGGCGAGATTCGCCACGCCGAAGATGTCCGTGCCGCTCTGCATCAGAAGCGCCGCGATCTGTTTCAACCCGTGTCCGTACGCATCAGCCTTCACCACGGTCATGATCTTGACGCTGGGGCCAACCCGATGGCGCAGCCAGGCAAGGTTCTCCCGCAACGCGCCCAGATCCACTTCGGTCCAGCACCGGCGACAATTGGTCATGACCACGAATTAACCCCTCGCCTGCCGGAAAATGTCAATGCGCCGAGCGCACTGACTCAACACGAAACACGCTCGCCATGAACCTCCACGCGCCTGGCCTGCGCCTGCCCTCTGCCCAGCCGACGGGCAGAGCGGCGGGGTGGGGGCCAGTTAACAGGTTCCCGGGCAGGATCTCCCCTAATCCGCCGTGGCGCCCCGCGACCAACTGGTTCGCCCCAACTTGTCGTTGACCGCCTCCGGCCTTGCTCGTCAGTATCGGCGCCATGAAAGTCTCCGTGTGTTGGCTCTGTCTCGGGTCCGTGGTGACCGCCCTTGCCGCCGTGAAGGATGTGCCTTTCCAGCAGGATGTGGCCGTGAGAATCGCCACCGCTCCCGACCTGCAAGGCGCCACGTTTGAGCGTCTGGCGATCAACCGGGATGGCATCGTCTATGTCCTGACCGACCGAGGGGTCGCACGCGTCTTCGACGATCTTCTGACACCCGACAGGAGTTTCCGTCCCCTGGCCGGCAGGCGAGCCTTGGCGCTCACCGAACATGAGGGCAAGGTTTACTACCTCTTTCCGGACGGGTACCTGTCGAATGACGACGCCGGAAAACCGTTCCAGCGCTGGCAGACCCGAGACGATCCACGCGGCGTGTTCCGCTCCATCGCCGTCGCCGATAACGGGACCATCCTGGTCGCCGCGGAGGAGGCGCTGGGCTGGTCGCAAGCTGGCACGTGGACGGAATTGGCGCTGCCGTCGCACGCTTTTGGTGGGAGGCCTTATGGTTACCGAAACCAGTTCTACCTGCTGCGCCACGACGGGGAGTGCGTATATCATCTGACAACGAACCAGGTGGTGCCTTTCCATCTCGGTCGAAACCTGACGGCGCTGGCTTTTCGCGGCGACCAGATGCTGGTCGGCACACACGACGGCTACTACGCCGTGAACCTGAACACCGGCGAGTCCGCGCTCCCGTGCCAAACGAACCTGCCGGTGACCGATATCACGTGTATTGTGCCCACAGACGACGGCTTGTGGTGCGGCACAACTCGTGGCGCATTCTTCCAGCGGAACAAACCCGCCCAAGGTCCTGCGCTTCCCGACGGCCCCAAGGGCTTCCGCTACTACGCCTCGAAACGTTGGCTGCGCGACGATCAGGTGATCGATCTGGCGCTTGACCCGGCAGGCCACGTGTGGGTGCTGACCAAAACCGGTCTGAACAAGATCGAGTTCCGCCCCCTGACCCTCGCGCAGAAGGCCGACTTCTTCGATCGCAAGATTCGCTCGCGCCATATCCGTTACGGGTTCTCCGCCGAACGCCGGCTGCCGATTGCCGGTGACATTGCCTCCGGCGAGATGATCGACACCGACAACGACGGCGGCTGGAGTTCGTACTACCTCGCCGGCCAGGCCCTCCGCTACGCGGTCACCGGCGACCCCGCGGCGCGGCGCCAGGCCTGGGAAACCTTCGCGGCACTGGAGCGCCTTCAGAGCATTACCCCGCTGGCAGGCTTTCCGGCGCGGACTTTCGAGCGGCGCGGCTTCAAGTTCTCCGATCCGGAACGCTGGCACCCCAGCCCTCAAGATGGCTGGGATTGGAAGGCAACCACGAGCAGCGACGAAATCGCCTCCCACACCTTTGCCTATGCCGTCCTCTATGAATGCGCCGCGCAGTCCGAGACGGACAAGCAGCGCATCGCCGATTGCCTGGACCGCATCATGGCGCACATCGTCCGCCACGACTTCTACCTGATCGACCTGGACGGCCAGCCAACGCTCTGGGCGCGGTGGAATCCCCAGTACGTAAACTGGTATCCACCGACGATCTTCGACCGCCGTCTCAACAGCTCGGAGATCACGGCCAGCCTGCAACTGGCCTGCCGTCTCACGGGGAAAACCCTGTACCAGGAGAAAGCCTTCGAGTTGTTTGCGAAGCATGGATACCTCGACAATATCCAAAGCAGCATGCGGAAGCTCCGTTACACGCCCGGGTACATCCATCTGGGCAACCAGATGGGCGACGAATGGAATCATTCCGACGATGAACTGGCCTTCGTCACTTACTGGGTGCTCTGTCGGTTCGCCTTCAACGCCGATCTCAAAGCCAAGTATGTCCGCGCCGTGCAGGACCACTGGGAGCTCGAGCAACCTGAAAAGGCGCCCTTCTGGAATTTCGTCTATGCCGGCTGCGGTGGACAGGACTGTGACGCCGATGGCGCCGTTTGGACCTTGCGGGGCTTTCCCCTGGATACCGTTGCCTGGCGCGTGGAGAACTCGCACCGAAAAGACCTCGCCAAACTGCCGGATAACTTCATGAAACGCGAGTTGGCCGAGCTGCTCCCGCCCGGCGAACGCCCGATCACCCGCTGCAACACCCAGCCCTTCATCCTCGATGGCGGCGACGGCGGTCACACCGAGCTCGCCGGTGACGAATTCCTGCTCGGGTACTGGCTGGGGCGTTATCTGCGGCTCATTGACGGCTAAACCCCTTGTGAGGTACAGCCGATAAACCGGACGTGAACACGAAGAACAAGCGAAACAGGGCCGATCGGCTTCGCCACACAGCCAACCACACTTCAAGCCAAGCTCACGCCGCCGTCCTCCGACTACTTGTCTCCTTTGGCGATCGGAGGCTTGGGCCTTTCCTGCCCCTGCAGCTCGCCAACTATTCCCACCCCGCGACGCGGTGACAGTCCGGCGGATCCAGGCTCGCGCCTGGAACCAGACAACGTTGCGCTCTCACTGAACCTCCAGGGCACAGGGGCGACTTCAACGAGCCCCGGGGAATACAGGGCCTCCTCCGCCAGTCCCTGGGAATCTGCGCGCTGCGTTCCGCGCGGCGCACCAAGCCGGTGGGCAACCTTCAGGCCTGCTCCTCGCTCTTCCAGCGGCGCAGCCCGTGTGGCGCCAGGCGCACTGGTATATTGCGGAAATCCGGATGCGCCTTCTCGATCTCCTGGATCAGCGCGTGCTTGTCGCGGGCCCCGGCGTTGAGCAACAGGGTGACCGAACCGCCCGCCCCCCCGGCGCCATTGACCTTGCATCCTGTCACCTCGAAGCGCTCGGCAATTTCGATGACTTGCTTGGCCCGTTCGCCGATCAGTTCCGGGTGCAACTGGCTCTGAGCGGCCGTGTTCTCGGCCATCGCCCGTCCCAAGGCGACCAAGTCGCCCCGCAGCAATGCCGCTTTGCCCTCCACAGCCGCCTGCCGCAGCGGTTCGAGATACTTGCGGAACCTGGGCGACTCTTCCAAGCGCCGGATCACCGTCTCATGCACGGCCGAAGAGGAGTGCGGTTTACCCAGGTAGATCAGGAGCAGCCGCGATTCCAGCTCCCATATCAACTCATCGGGCATGGTTACCGGCGACACGGAGGCCTCGGGATACTGGGTCATCTCAATAAAGTTAACGCCGCCATAAGCCGCGCAGAGCTGGTCCTGAATGCCCGACTGGAGCTTGAGAAGGTCCGACTCAATGTAGTGCGCTTTGCGCGCCAGCTCGTAGCTCGTCAACGAACGGCTGCCGATCAGATCCAGGGCGCCCAGGATGGCCACCGACACCGACGCGGAAGTCCCGGTGGAGGCGCCCGCGGGGGCGGCCGAAAATATGGTCACATCCAGATGGAGCTCCTGGGGCAGCTTGAACAACCTGAACCCAGCCTCGATCAACGGGTGCTTCGTCCAGGATTTGGAGTTCGTGTTAATACTGTAAACATCGTGGTAATTCTCGGCGTGGATCGTGATTTGCGGTTCACGCGGCTCCTTCGGTCGGGTCACCACGGTGACTTCGACCGACGGAAAGACCGCCAGGTTCAGCACCTTGCCCGTGCCGGCAAACCAGGTGTCGGTCCATCCGCCTAAATCACAAATCCGAATCGGTGCCGTGCATTTGATGATCATAACTGCAGTTAAGCATGAACCGGTACCGTCGGCAATCCCGGCCTTTCAATCGCCCAATCCCTGAGGGTCAGCGCTTCTCCTCTTTCATGTGGCGGTGCACGAAGAAATAGTAAATGCCACCCAACACCAACACGGCCCCGCCTACCCAGAGCGAGATCCGGTGCACGTCGCCGGCCATGAGATCCTGGTCTTGCCCCGCCTTGACCCCCACCCAGCAAAGCACCGCGCACCACAGGCCCGAGCCCAGGAGCGTATAAATCGAGAACCGCCGATAGCTCATGCAGACGATCCCGGCGGGGATGCCAATGAGGTGGCGCACCACCGGCAAGAGGCGGGAGATGAAAACCCCCATCGCACCATACCGGGCCGCCCAACGCTCCGCGCCGTGCACCTTTTCCGCCGAGATCAGCACGTAGCGCCCGTACTTCAACACCAGCGGCCGGCCCGCCCAGCGTGCCGTCCAGTACATGACCGTGGCCCCCACCCACGAGCCGATCGTGCCGGCCAGCACCACTCCCGCCAGGCTCATGGTACCCTTGGTGTAAGCCAGATGCGCCGCCGGAGGGATGACCACTTCGCTCGGCAGTGGAATGATGGAACTCTCCATCGCCATCAACAGAGCGACCAGCGGATAACCGCCGGTAGCAAGCGAATTCAGATACCAGCCGATCAGTGCTTTGAACATGCCGCGCAGTGCTTACCCGGAAAACCGCCTGCGGCGCAAGCTCTGTTGACGGGCATCGAACCGCCCGCCGCGGCGTGTCCGTCCATGACCTGCTCCCCTCAGCCCCCTCGATAAACACAGCGTGCCGTGCACGTCTCCGCTACCACAACTTCGGTGAGCAGCGGCAGGCGCGGCTTCAGGCGGTCCCAGATCCAGACGGCGAGGTTCTCGCTGGTCGGATTCTCCAACCCGGGCACCTCGTTGAGATAGCGATGATCAAGTTGTTCCCACAACGGCTTGAAGATCTCGGCCATGTCCGCGTAGTCGAGCAGCCACCCCAGGTCAGGATCCGTCTCCCCGGCCACCACAATCTCCGCCTGGAAACTGTGGCCGTGCAGCCGCCAGCATTTGTGCGACTCCGGCAAACGCGGCAGCCGATGCGCCGCCTCAAACTGAAAGGTCTTCCGCAGTTCGATCGTCATTGCTCCCAATCCGTCCAGGTCACCAGATCGCCGAGGCTCGGTCGCCCGTCGTGACGCCAGGTCAACGGCGGATTCTGCATTTGCCCCAGCGGGCACACGCGCGCGACTCCCCACCGCGCCAGTTCGGTGGCAATCTCGTAGGCCTGGTCTTCGGTCGCCGCCAGACCCACCGTGGACACCTTGCCGCGAACGGCGTCGGCGCCCCGCAAGGCCTGTTCCAGGCCCGACACCCCTTTCACATAGATAAAGCGGTTCAAACACGACACCTGAAAGAGCGGATCGGGCTCATAGACCACGGTCCAGGCCGTCGAGCCGTCGCTACACCACAGCTTGGTCTCGGACGAATGCGCGGCGCGCACCTGGTAAAAGTAGCGCCGCGTGGCAATGGCGCCGGACTCCTCCACGCCCAGCCCCCCCCGCGGTCGGGTCCTTTCGAGTGATTCCAGTTCCGCGGCTAGCAATTCGGCGAAGTGCAGGGGCGAGACCGCGCCCCCGCTTTCCACGTAGATGACGTGCGGTGACAAACACCCGAGTTGGTTCCAGGCCGCGATGTCGTGTGCCGCGCGGCAGGCGACCTTCCTGGCGCTCATCCCCGACAGGACCGCGCGGGCCACATAGCCGAAACTGACCCGATGCCCGTAACCCAACACCCGCAACCGGTGAGGCGCTTGCTGCCGGATGTCCGCGATGGTCTGATCGTTGCCCATCACAATCAGACAGTCCGCTTCGCTGAACAGCGCCGTTTCCAGGCTATGAGTGCCCCCTTTCCACTCCGCAATCTCCAGGCAGGCGCCCAGCTTCGGTTCCGCTTGATAGAGCGAGTGAGCAAACAGACGGGGGACGTAGGCGGTGCCGGTCGCGCACTTCACAAACTGCGCCGAACGCGCCAGCAGACCCAATAACAAGTTCATCAGCGTCGGATTCGGCAGTATCCCGCCGGTGACGTGCGCCAGGAGCTCCGGGCCGCGAACGTACGACGCGCGATCGCAGTTCTGCTCAATCTCACTGGCCGCCAGGCTCTCGAACCGCTGGAGATGACCCAGATCCTGGAGCAACAGCAGTTCCAGGTTCTCCAAGGTCAACGCGCCAAAAAAGTCATCGAGCCCAGCCGCCAGGGTCGCGGCGGAAAAGCCAGTCGCCTTCGGACCGTCCGCCAGGACCATTTTCCGGAACGGGAACTCCGGTTCCAGCCAATCGCGGGCCAGTTGGCTCAATACCCGGATCAGACCCTGCGTCGGCCGCCCCAGCAGATAGCGGTCGCGGTTGCGTTTCAACGTCTGGCACGCCTCACTGATCATCTCCGCGGTCAGGATCGCCTCCGAGGGCAGGTCGATCAGGAAATAGTTGGGCAAGTGCATGGGGCCTCAAGATGCCTCAGCGGGGTCCGACGCGTCCGGCAAGCGCCCGCGCCGTCCGTGTGTCCTGCCCCAGGCGAACTTCACGCCTCCGGATCGCATGCAAACAGGGCAGACCCACCAGCGACAAAGTGACCAGTAACGCCAGCAAGGCATAGAGCGGATAGTAGCGACTCGGCAGATTGGCGCCAGCTCCAAGTCCCTTCACCCAAAACCCCATCTGCCAATGCGCCAGATTCCCCACCAGCCCGCCCACCGTGATAAACAAACCATACACCCGCCCCCGCACCGAGTCGTGCACCGACTCGATCACCGCCGCCTCGGTCACCGGATAACTGGCCATGAAAAAGAACCCGTAGATGACATACACCGGGACCAACCCCGCCTTGGGCACGTGCGGAAATACCGCGATCATCACCGCCGCCACCACCAATACCAGGCACATCCAGCGAATCCGACCGTGGTCGCTCAAACGACCGAAAAGCGGGTTGCTGACCGCCGAGGCCAGATAGATGCCGGACAGCGCCAGTCCGGTCTGTTCCGGGTCGAGCTGGTGGGCCTGTTGGAGGAACAACGATCCGAGGCTGGCCATCCCGCCGCCGGCAAAGTCGCGCAAACTGAAAGCGAGGCTGGCCACGATGAACAAAAACCAGAGCCAGGGCGTGGCGAACATTTTCTCCGCTGACGCGCTCTGCTTGGGCTCGGCGCGCAGGCCGGGCGTCTCCTCGGCCAGCCAGACGAACACCGCCGCCATCACCACTCCCAACACCCCCAGCTCCAACGTCGGCGTGCGCCAACTCCCCGAGCTCACCGCGCGCCAGCCCGAATAGATCGGCCCGACGAAGAACCCCACACTGGAACCAATCCCCGCCAGCCCCAGCGCCCTCCCGGTGGTGGCGGGGAACATTCGCGCCAGCAGCGCCGTGGCCGAAGGATGATAAAAGCTCCCGCCGATCCCGGCCACAGTCACCGCGGCCAGGGCCCAGCCGTAGCTGGGTGCGCAAGCTAAAGCGACGAACCCCAGCCCGTTGATGAGCAGACCGATGCCCAGCAGATTCTTGCGGCTGAACCGGTCCGCCCACACGCCCATCAGGTAACTCGGCACGAAACAGACCAGTCCCTGCAACGTCAGCATGAACGGGGCGTCCCCTACCTGGGTGAGCTTGAGATCCTGTTGGATCATCAGATACAACGGCATCAACGCCACGTGATAGACGTGGGTGAACCCGTGCAGCGCGCCACACAGCCACAACGTGCGCGTCTTATGACTCTGCTCCGATCGCATTAGAGATCCGCCGCCAGGGAGCAACCGCGGGGTTCAGCCTGTGCCGCCCGACCCATGATCGCGAAACCCGTGCCGCGCCGCACCGCCACGTCCTCGCTCTGCACGGCCAGCACCGAGCGCATGTTCGCCAAATCAACCAGACGAAGCAAACCCCTTTGGTCGCCCTCCACCTCCCGACCTGTTTCCGGCGAGACGATCCGCGCCCGCGCCCAAGGCGGAAAACGAAAGCAGCGTTCCGGGTTCGATCTCTCACACTCCACCCTCACCACGCCCTTTGGGCCAATCGCCCGGTCGTAAGCTTGCGAGCTGAGTTCGCTCATGCCGTACTCACCCGCAATGTGTGAGGACGGGATGCCCAGTCGCTCGGTCATCAAACCGTGCAGGCCAGTCTGCGCCAGGACCTGCGAACGCCCTTTGTAACCACCCGTCTCCATGACGCGCGACCCCGCCGGCAACGCCCAACTCAGTCCCCGCCCGATAAGCTGGTCCAGCAGATGAACGAACGAAAAGGCGCTGCCCAGCAAGGCCACCGGCTGATCATGAGCGAGCGCGTCGCTCAGAGCCGGCCAGACCCGATCCACGTCCAGCGTCCAGCCTCCCGCCGCATCCGCCTGGCCTGCAAACCGGGCGTCGCTGTCACGGAAATGGCTCTGAATCGCCGCGAACATGTGAACCAGCGAAGAGTGCGGCGCCTGCGCCACCGGCGGCGTCAGGAATACCAGGCGGATGCTGCCCGGCACCAAGGCCTCCTCGGGACCGGCTGCCCCATCGCGCGCCTCGCCATCGCCGAGGTCACCCAACAGATGCGCCCGAAACCAGGGCCAGAGCGAAGCTTCATAAATGGCCAACGACGACGCGTTGTGAAAATGCCGGCTCGGCCGCTGTCCAGTGGTTCCGCTTGAATGAAACACCGTCGTTCGTTCGCCCGCCGCTAGGCTGCTGAAATCGAGGTCCTTGAAGGCCCGGGTGGGCACGGCCGGAATCTCCGTCCAGTGTGTGACGTCTCCCGGTACGCGCTGGAGCGAATCACAGAGCAGCCGATACGGCGGCACGCTCGCGTACTGCAGCCGGAACAGGCTCAAGGCCAGCTCGTTGAAGGCGCGGTCGTCGCCGGCTGGTGAACCGGGAGCCTGCGCGAGAGAATCCACTGCCTGCACATCAATGAACTGCCGCAGACTGGCCGCGTAGTCGTCGAAAGAGTCTATCATGCGGTTTTGTTCCGTGCGTTCATCGCGCTTCCGGCTGGTTTGCCGCCACAGCCAGGAAAGAGATATAGCCGCCAGCCCCGCCCCAGGCAAGCCTTGTCAGCAGCGAATGCTCGGGACTGTTAACCTTTTAACACACTGACCCTACTCGTCTGTTCAGCCGGTTGCGCGGCGCGATCGATGCGGATCGCAAGACCACGGGCCGGTTCATCCTCCTGGGCTCGGTGTCACCGGTCTTGATGCGAAACGTCGGTGAGTCGCTCGCCGGGCGCATGGCGGTGCTGGACTTGACGCCGTTCCATCTTGGAGAGGTCAGTGATGCGGACCGTCTGTGGCGGTCGGGCGGTTTCCCGGACGGAGGCGTACTCGGCCAAGCGGTGTATCCAGTCTGGCAGGAGAGCTACCTGAGGGCGATGGCCGAACGCGATCTTCCGAACTGGGGTCTGCCCCCCAAGCCCCTGCTCACCCAGCGGTTGTTCCGGATGCTGGCCGCCGAACAGGGGTCCCCCCTCAACCTGACCAAGCTGGGCCAGAGCCTTGGTTTGTCGTATCACACGGTCCAGAGCTACCTCGACCATCTCGAAGGGGCCTTCCTGATTCGCCACCTGCCGCCCTGCGAGGCAAACCTGCGCAAACGACTCGTGAAATCGCCACGCGTTTATTGGCGCGATTCTGGGCTGCTGCACGCCTTGTTGCGGCTGAAACCCGACGACGATCTGCTGGCCCAGTCCTGGGTTGGCGCCAGTTGGGAGGGGTTCGTGATCGAACAGATCCTGGCGGCGCGTCGTTCTCGAGGTGAGGAGTTCGACGCCTTCTTCTTCCGCAGCCACGACGGGTTCGAGGCGGACCTGGTCCTGGATCGCGGACGCGAACGCGAGGTGATCGAGATCAACCTGACGTCGGGCCCGAGGCCCGAGGACTTGGCACGGTTGGGACAAGTTGCCGGGATGGTGAAGGGGACGCGGCAGGTGTTGATCTGTCGGGTGAGCGAATCGCTCGTCCGGCCACGATGTCCTTGGCCTGGACCGGTTCCAATTCCACCGCTTGCTGCATCAACCGATAGAACAACAATCCGCGCGATCGCGACGTCCGGCGGTTGAAGCGAAACGTGTATTCATCCAGG
>Ga0315274_10003633_pt1 | contig 22931 bp, 24 predicted proteins | sample YL17G02_20_MG_FD_203700 | JGI IMG/M metagenome (GOLD analysis project Ga0315274, IMG submission 203700) | Sediment microbial communities from Yellowstone Lake, YNP, Wyoming, USA - YL17G02_20 | ecosystem: Environmental > Aquatic > Freshwater > Lake > Sediment | place: USA: Wyoming | collected...
CGGCAGTTGGGTTGACGCCGACGCCACCGGGCATCGTCCCCACACCGACCGTTGCCACCACCGTGTTCGTAGAGCCGTTTATCACGGATACATTCTTGCCAGTCGAATTCGTCACGTAGACCCTGTTGGTAGTGGAGTTGACGCCGACGCCATAGGGGTTGGTGCCCACCCCGACCGTTGCCACCACGGTCGGCGCCGCTGCTGCACCGAACGCACACATGAGGACTGATGAAACCACGAGCAGGGTGGTTATCATGAGGGCCATGAGCTTTCCGTTCATTGATGCCATGGGTTTCCCGTTCATCTTAAGTTACCTCCTTGCAGCCGCGGTGTTGATCATAAGAGCGTAGAGAACAACTGGGCTCGGTCCAACGGCCAGCGCTCATCCCCAGTCACCGGCACCTTCAATATACTCCGGTATCCTTCATATGCCTCTTCCAATGCCGACATGCTATCACGATTTCGGCCTCTCCCGCATGGTTGACTGGTGTTTGCCGCACGCTCGTCACCTGACCTTGTCATATCCCTCCAGACCGCGCAGTTTGCCCGTTGTCGTGAGACAGTTATAGGCAGTCTCAAACAACAGCAGTCTTTTATGCGCCTACGACGAATCGGAAACGTTCGTAGTGCAGCACGAGTTCATGCAACTTTCGTTCTACAAGTATGACTTCAAGGACTTTGACAGTACGTACGCTGTGTGGTGATGTAGCGGCTCAAAGCGCGGTCAGCTACTGGAAGCGTTATAGTATCTTTGCGCAAGGAAGAGTTATTAAACACAATTCAACGACGTCGGTCTATGTTTCAGGCGAAGGAGTCCAGAGATGTCCAGGAACAAGAAGCAAATTGATCGGATTGTTTCACACTGGCCGCTGATCCAGAAGTGGAAGCGCTCGGTAAAGAATCCGATCATGCGCAGGCTTCTCAGAAGTCAATACTCGGAGACGGGTCTTCAGGCCTCGTTCATTCCGGTCGGAGAAACAGTTGAAATCCCTCCAAGTGTGATACCTCCCCGTGAGGTGATCATGGATTTCCTGAACAGGGCGAGCTACCGTGCCCTGGCTGCCGAATGCGCTTGCCGTGTGGGCGGCAAGTGCAAGAACTTCCCGATAGAAGTGGGTTCGATATTCATGGGAGAGGGCGCCAGGGACCTCCATCCCAGCGTAGGCAGTTCCGTCTCGGTCGAGGAAGCAGCCAGGCACGTCGATCACGCGCTGGAGATAGGGCTGGTTCCCATGGTAGGCCATCTGATGGTCGACTCAAAACTGTTCGGGATGAAGAAGTTCGACCGCTTTCTTACCATGTGCTTCTGTTGTGAATGCTGCTGCATGTTTCTAAAGAACATGCGGCATATCAAAGACGCCTGGCCGAATACGGTTCTGCCTATCGACGGGGTCAGCGTTGAAGTCACCGACAAATGCACCGGCTGCGGCACTTGCGAGCCGGTCTGCCCCGTGGAGGGCATCTCCCTGGTGGAGGATAGGGCTGTAATGGACGATTTGTGCTTCGGGTGCGGCTGCTGTGCAAACACCTGTCCCAACAGCGCGATCAAAGTCACCGTCTCCCCGGACTCAAAGATCCTGGAGGAGTTGAGGAGCCGGGTCGAATCGAGAACCAGGATCGATTGATACCCGCTTCACCGGGGTCGTCAAGTATCCGCAGGACAGAGTGTCACCAATCATAATGACGACTTAACACGTTATGTATCCACTTTTTACTAGAGTACCAACAAGAATAAGTACTACTTCCGCAAGTTCGTGGACACGCTGCAGACAGCGTTGATGGAGACCGAGAAGCGCGAGAGTCCGATGGCGCATATCCACCCTGTCATCGTGCGGGAGAACGGTCTCGCAGCGGTCGAGAGCGAAGAGTGAGCATCGAGCATGCGCGCCGAGCAGTGGCTGTCGGACTGACACAAACGGGACTACTGTGAGTGAATTTATTAGCTTACTATTGACATATTGTATCTATTGGTATTATGTAGATATGGAAACATACCCTTTAGCGAAGGCGGGAGTCATTTCCAAAGAAGGCAATAAAGAAAATAACTGTTGTTGCGAGCCAGGTGAAAATGCCCACCGCCAGCACATGCACTGCGACTGCGGCGAAGCTATGCCCCGGCGCTTCGTACGCCCTTTCGTGCTGCTTCTCCTCGCGGAGGGCCCCTCCCACGGATACGAGCTGGCCAGGTCGCTCAAAGAGTTCGCGCCGGAGGGATTGAACGCGGAGCCATCCATACTTTACCGCATGCTCCGGCAGATGGAGAAAGAAGGCCTGGCGAAGAGCTCCCTCGACGACAGCGGTACAGGTCCTGCCCGAAAAGTCTACGAACTGACTTCCGGGGGGCGCGAAGCACTCGACCTCTGGGCATCAAGCCTGGAAGGGACGGCCAGGATGCTCGGCTCCTTCAGGAAGCGTTATGAAAGGACGCGCGGCAAATGACAGGACCTGATGAAGCAGGGGATTCCTCGCAGGTGGCCATCGAAGCGCGCGGGCTGACGAAGTATTACGATACCCTGCTCGCGGTCGACGATATCTCTTTCAGCGTGCGGCAGGGCGAGCTCTTCGGGTTCCTGGGCCCGAACGGCGCCGGCAAGACGACCACCATACGCATCTTCATGAACCTCACCAGGCCCAGCGAAGGCACGGCTAACGTGTACGGGCTGGATACTGTCCGCGACACGCTGGCGGTTAAATCTCTGGTGGGCATAGTCCCGGAGATATCGAACGTTTTCCCTGAGATCACCACACTCTCGAACCTCACTTTCACCGGGGCGCTCTACGGCATGGGCCGCAGGGAACGCGCATCACGCGCGACAGAACTGCTCGGCATGTTCGACCTCGAGGAATACGGGGGCAAGAAGGCCGGCCAGTTGAGCCTCGGGTTGAAGAGGAGGCTGGCCATAGCAATGTCGATGGTCCACAGGCCCACGGTCCTGTTTCTCGACGAGCCGACATCGGGGCTGGACGTCACCGCCTCGCGCGCGATACGCGATATCGTCAACAGGCTGAACTCCGAAGGTGTTACCTTTTTCCTTACCACCCACAACATGGAAGAGGCAAACCAGCTCTGCGGGAGGATCGCGGTTATCAACCACGGGAAGATAATCGCCGTGGATACCCCGGAAAGACTCCGGCATGCCGCGGCCGAGGCGACGGCGATAGAGGTCACCTTCGACAGGCGGCCTGCAGTGGACGAGGAAGCCGGGCTTGCGGACATCGAGGGGGTCTCCGGGGTGGGAACCGCTGGGGATTCCTACCGCCTCTTTACCGCGGACCCCGAGAACACCCTGCGCTCGCTCTTCGGGTTCCTGGAGAAGCACGGCCTGAGGGCCAGGTCGGTCAACACGCCCGGACCTACACTCGAGGATGTGTTCGTGAAGCTTACCAGCGAGGAGCAATAACTTGGAAGCGGTGACCAGCCAGACACCGTGGAGGAAGCCCGGCGCCATCGACAGCGCGAGGAAATCCTGGGCGATCGCGGTCAAGGACATGAAGATCTACTACTTCAAGCCCGCGATACTGATTTTCGGGGCGCTCTTCCCCGTGACCATTTTCTTCGCCTTCATGATGGGGAGGAACGTTGAAGCCACGACCCTGTTCCCCGGGCTTATCGCGCTGACCCTGTTCTTCTCGACCACGACGGTGGCGCCGTTCAGCATTCCGTGGGAGAGGATGAGCCGGACGTTCGAGCGGCTGCTATTCGCGCCGGTCTCCCTTCCAGCGCTCGCGCTGGGCAAGACGTTGTCCTCGCTCGTGTTCGGGCTCGTGATGTCGATCGTGCCCCTGCTCATAGGGCTGATCTTCTTCGGTTCGAGCGCCGCGAGCGTCGGGGCGTTGGTGCTCGGCATCATTCTCGGAAACGCGTGCATTTCCAACATGGGGACGCTCGTCTCCACGGTCGGTTCGGAGACCCCGCAGAACGTCATGCTTCTTCTCAACCTTGTGCGCCTGCCGATGATGTTTATCAGCGGTATCTTCATCCCCATCAGCCAGCTGCCCACGTGGGGCAGGGTCATATCCTGGTTCAGTCCCGTCTCATACGTGGTCGACCTTCTGAGGAGGGGGCTCGGCTTCAGTGATTACTTCGGGCCGCTGACCTCTTCGATCATGCTCATCGCGTTCGGACTGGCGATGTACGCTTTGAGCGTTTTACGCATGAGGACCTGGAACCGGTAGGAAGACTCGACTGCGCGAGACGCGACTGGCGTGGGTATTTTCGACTTCGGAGGTATTCACTTCTCCTGTCATGAAGGGCCTGCGAAGGAGACCTTTTTCGAGTCCAGCAGGTAGGCTTCATCGCGCGATCTGGATTGCATCAATCAAGGTTTTAGCACAGAGCTATGACAAGGCAACCTGAGGACGCTCCTCGTGGCGCTGCGCATCGTGCAGGATCAAGAGCGCCCGCGATTCTGGGAAGGCAACAGATTTTGACTTTACATACGCTACGTGACACCTGGTGTCGTAGGACCGACACAATCCTTTGCACAAGGCTGGAGGAGTAGCTAAACGTGCGTTAAAAGAGCGCACAAAACCATGGCTCAATGGTTTTTTAGATAATCATTTACCAGTTCGCTGCTTCACCGCTTCCGGGGCCATGACCTCGACAAGAGCGAAGTTAATATTGTCGGCTGCTCCTTCAACGGCGCTGGGATACCTGTTGATCAGCGTGATGCTCGTGGCTTTCGAGGCCGGGAAGTAGTACATCGATGAGTTGTAGCCGGGGACCTCTCCAGAGTGACCCACTGCGATCCCTGCCGCGTTCATCACGCCCAGCCCATATGATTCAGTATTCGGGGCGGAGAACTTCAACTGCTCGGCGTGCATCCGCTTGCTGACGAGCTTACCGGTAGCGAGCGCCTGCGCCCAGACCTTCAAGTCGTCCAGGTTGCTAACAACCCCCCCTGCCGTCCAGAACGGCGTGGGGGAGTAAATGCTATAGTCCACAAGATTGCCGCTGTCATTCGGTTCGCCCGTGGCCGGCAGGTAGCCGTGCATGTACGGTCCGGGCATATCCGGGGTCATAGGGAAAAAGGTGTTCTTAAGGCCGAGCCTGTCGATTATCCTCGTGGTGATCTCGTCACCCGCCTTCCTGCCGGTCACCTTCTCTATGATCATCCCCAACAGGACGTAGTTGGTATTGCAGTACATGTACTTCTGCCCAGGTGGAAAGACCGCAGGGTGCGCAATGGCGATGTCTACCATCTTCTGCGGCGACCACGCGGCCTTAGGGCTTTTCATAAACTCGGCCCAGAACGCCTCGTCGTCCGTGAAATTGAAGAGCCCGGAGGTCATGTTTAAAAGCTGCCTGATTGTAATGCCGTCAGCGCCTGGCACCTGCGGCTCGAACTTGATCAGCCTGTCGTCCAGCGTGAGCTTTCCCTCATCGACAAGTTGAAGAACAACCGTGGCCGTGAATGTTTTGGTGAGGCTGCCGATGCGCACTTTATCTGTTGCCTTCGGGGCGGCACCAGTGCTCTTGTCACCCTTTCCCGCTCCCACAACCCAGGTGCCTTCGTCGGGGAACCACATTCCCACGATGGCTCCAGGGACTTTGTATTTTGCCATCTGCGCGTCGAGGGTCTTCTGCAGGCTGTCCTGTGTGCTCTTGCCAAGCGTTGGTGTCGAACCGCACGAGACGCAAGCGAGAGCGGACAGGCACAACAGAAGTGCTATTACGAAGAATGTCAGGGCAGGGGACGTGCGTAATCTTGAGAACATGGCTACCCCTTCCGATTATGATTGGAGCTACTGCAGTCCAGTCGCACTCCAGCTTCTATACATAGTGATTATCGGCACCGGGCCCTCCCGCCATTAACCCTTCGCCCTAAACAGTCGTTCCACGGGCATCACAAGTTATGTTCGGTCAACCATGGTTGGTGTCGGAGGGGGACTACGGCGGTGAAATACTGGTGATGCTGCCGATGCACACTCTGTCCCCTGTGTATAGTGTGGAACCGGTGCTCATGTCACCCATGCGGGCTCCGTTGGCAGCGCGGTGGATTCCTTCGAGCGCCGGACCGTTCAATGATGGAAACCGGAACCGGTCTTTCGGTCGTGCACTGGTGCCGCCTGATTCTCCAAACGGGGAAGCTCCGCCTTCAGATCCTCAAGAAGCATCTCGGCCATGTCGGCGCTGAAGTCACGCCTGACCACCACGCGCAGGGCCGCGAGGTCCTCCCTGTTCTCGGGGAACGTGTAAGCGGGCAACAGCCAGCCGTGTTCGCGCAGGACCCTCGATACATCGAAAACCGAGTAGTTCTTTATGTCATCCTTGAGCTTGAAAGCGAATACCGGGAGCTCATTGCCCCTGGTCAGGAGCTCGAAGGGGCCCAGCTCCTCGATCTTTTTCGAAAGATAGGTAGCGACCTTCCTGGAGTAACCCTGGATGCGCTTGTAGCCCGCGAACCCGAGGTGCAGGAACTGGTAGTACTGGGCCACGACCTGGGCGCCGGGACGCGAGAAGTTGAGAGCGAAGGTCGGCATGTTATCGCCGAGGTAGTTGACCCAGAAGATGAGGTCTTCGGGCAACGCTTCAGCGTTTCGCCATATTATCCAGCCGACGCCGGGGTAAACCAGGCCGTACTTGTGGCCGGAGTTGTTTATGGACGCAACGCGAAGCAGGCGGAAATCCCAGACCAGGTCGGGGTCGAGGAACGGCGCCACCATCGCTCCAGAAGCCCCGTCTACGTGCACGGGAATGTCCCATCCTGTTTTCGACTGAAGATTGTCGAGCGCTTCGCATATCTCCATAACCGGCTCGTAGGAGCCGTCGAAGGTCGAGCCCAGAATCGCCACCACGCCGATGGTGTTCTCGTCGCAGAGATTGACGGCCTCTTCAGCTGAGAGGTGGTAGCGGTCGCCCTCCATAGGAACCTGCCGCATCTCCACCTCCCAGTAGTTGCAGAACTTGTCCCAGCACACCTGGACGTTGATGCCCATGACCATATTAGGTTTGTCCGTAGGCTTGCCTTCGGCCTTCCGCTTGTTCTGCCAGCGGCGTTTCAACGCAAGCCCTGCAAGCATGGCCGCCTCGCTGGAGCCTGTCGTCGAGCAACCCGTTGCCTGGTCGATGTCGGGGGCGTTCCAGAGGTGGCTCAGCATCCTTATGCACCGCATCTCCAGAGCCGCGGTCTGCGGGTACTCGTCCTTGTCGATCATGTTCTTATCCAGGCACTCCGCCATGAGCTTCTGCGCCACAGGGTCCATCCACGTGCTTACGAACGTGGCCAGGTTGAGGCGCGCGTTGCCGTCGAGCATAAGCTCGTCGTGAATGACCTCGTAAGCCGCGATGGGGTCCATCTCGTCCTCGGGAAGCTCGTGCCTCGGTATCTCGCCACCCCAAGAAGTGAAAATAGTCTCGGCAATATCCCGGTTGCGCGGTGCAGGCCCATTCGGGTGTTTGAGTGCCATTGTCAGAACCTCCCCTGTGCGTCACTTGACCAACTTCTGATTGCCCTTAAACAGGAATATTACGCCGAATGCCGGCCTGTGGCGACCTCGATGCCCTTGGTATGCGGCGACGAACCCACGCGGGTCACATGTAGCGACAACCATGAGGACAGCGCACCTGGCTGGTCACCGGACGGCAATTCCATAGCGCTCGAATCCCATAAAGGCAAAGAAGAAACCACTCTCGCCAGCATCTTGCAGATCGAAGTACCACCGCGATGAAGTAGAATGTCTTTATTTACACTAACTGATTCCTGGTGTCGAACGGTCAACACAATCGTTTGTACACGGCTGGAAGAGTGGACAAACAAGCGTTGCAGGTGTTACGAGGCGGCATTTCTGCGAAAGAATACCGCGATGTCCGATTTGGTCTTGGTTCCATGGGCGGCCGACCGCACCAAGGCCTCAAGCTCGTCTTCATCAACCATTATCTTCACATCGTTCATCGCTAGGAATACTAGTGCCGTCACTACTCCCGTGCGCTTGTTCCCGTCGACGAACAGGTGGTCCTGAACGATGTGGCACAGGTATGCTGCCGCCATCTCGAAGATATCCTCCTGCAGATATCTGTCTGCGATGCCTGCTCTGGGCATCGAAGCAGCCGATTGAAGTAGCCCGATATCCCGGATGCCAGTGGTTCCCCCGTAGCGTTCGAGCTGGTCCTGGTGCATCAACAGTATCTCACCAAGTTCGAGAAAGACGGGCTCCACTAATCATCCAGGCTCACGACTTTCGCCATGTCTTCGGCTTCGCCCTTTGAGTACTCCTGCCGGTAACTCTCGCCGGCGACCGGCTGGGCTTTCATTATTATGCCTGGCCGGGGCCCGTTGACGCCCGCCTCCCAGGAGCCTTTCGTGCTTACCACGGCCCCCTTCTCATATTCCTTTGAGTCCTCACCGAAATACCAGACGTCCCCGTTCCTGTCCTGCGCGTACCAGTCCAGCGTAACCTCGGTGACTTCTCCCTTCACGGTCACGGTGTCCCTGGCCACGACGCACTGGACTCCCATGATCTCCTTGGTATCGTTGGTCACGGACAGCTCTATGTGCTCCGCGCCCTTCTCTGTAAGAAGAATACTAAAGAATCATTAAAAGACGGTGAGAATCTGTTGATCGAATCCCTTGCCTGCTAGACGAACCTGAAGGTACCCTGCTTTAATCTATTTTTAATCAATCAGTTCTATAATGCAGGTCGGGTAATAGGTATCCGGCTGAAAACTTCTAAACGGTGGAGCTATTACATTCATGCGCATACTGGTGGTCGAAGACGAAGCGAAAATAGCTCGTTTCATCAAAAAAGGGCTGTCGGAGGAAGGCTATGCCGTGGATATTGCCAGGCATGGGGAAGAAGCCCTTTCCTACGCAACATCGGCTCCTTATGACGTGGTGATCCTCGACCTGATGCTTCCACGGATTGACGGCATCACCGTATGTCGCAGACTGCGGGAATCCGACCTGTCGGTATCCATCTTGATTCTCACGGCCAGGGACTCGGTCGAGGACAGGGTAGCCGGACTCGACGCCGGAGCAGATGATTACCTGGTAAAACCGTTTGCGTTTGCCGAACTTCTGGCTCGAATACGGGCGCTAATGCGACGACCCAAGGGTATAACACCAAACCTGCTGCAGGTGGGCGACCTGGAGTTGGACGTAGCCAGGCGCAGGGTCGTCAGGGCCGGGTTCGCAATCGAACTTACCCCCAAAGAATATTCGCTGCTCGAATACATGATGCGCAACCGGGGCCAGGTCCTGACGAGAACCCAGATCCTCGAACACGTCTGGAACTACGATTTCTACGCCGGCTCGAACATCGTTGATGTCTACATCCGCTACCTGAGAAAAAAGATCGACGAAGAGCACGAAGACAAACTTATCAAGACCGTCAGGGGCGTGGGTTACACAATATGCGAAGATTCCTGAACTACTTTCGCCGTATTCGCGTACGGCTCACACTCTGGTACATACTGCTGCTGTCCGTGGTCCTGATAGTCTTCAGCTCCGTTCTGTACTTCAGCCTGAGAAGCAGCCTGTTGAGCGAGGTTGACAACTCCCTCTCCAATACAGCCGGTCAGGTCGCTACGAACCTGGAGATGGAGAACGGCCACCTTTCCTTTCAAAACTCTGATGAACCGGGGAATCTGCTGGACAGGCTCGCGGCCCAGGGTTTCTCGGTCAGGCTGACTAACCAGGAAGGAGAGATTATCCAGGAGGTCGGATCAAACCCGGCCGTGTTCGAGTCGGGGGACGTCCCCGAGAAAGGCTTCGAGACTGTGAGCGCAGCCGGTGCCGACTGGAGAGTCTACACTATTGAAAAATCCGTAGCCGGTGGCAAAACAAGCGTTTTCCTCCAGCTGGGAGATTCGCTCGACCAGGTTGAATCGACCCTGTCCAGACTCCTGTTACTGGAAATAACCATCATCCCCTTGGTGCTCGTCCTCGCTTTAGCGGGCGGCATGTTCCTGGCCGGGAGGGCCCTGGGTCCGATAAAGAAGATAACCAGGCTGGCGGACAGCACCGAGGCGGTTGACCTGAGCCGCAGGCTGGATCTCGACCTTCCGGATGACGAGGTCGGCATGCTTGCAAAGACGTTCAACGGCATGCTGGGAAGGCTTGAAAAAGCGTTCAACAGCCAGAAAAGATTTGTTTCCGAAGCCGCGCACGAACTGCGGACGCCATTAACAATTATGAAAGGAACGACGGATGTCGCCCTGGGAAAGGAAAGGACACCAGCCGAGTACCGGGAAGTGCTCGGGGAACTGAGTACCGAGACGGACCACCTCATCGGCCTCGCGGAAGACCTCCTCTCCCTGTCCCGTGCCGAGTCTGAAAGCGCCGTCCTGAGAATGAGAGATATCGACCTTTCTGAAGTCGTAGTAAGCTCGGTGGAGCGAATCACGCCTATTGCATACGAAAAGGGCATACGCATCGAGTTCCAGGGTGACACCTCGGTGCCATTCCGGGGTGATCCCGATAAGCTCGCGCGGTTGTACATCAACCTCCTTGATAACGCGGTGAGATACTCCCCTGCAAACAGCACGATCACTGTGTCTATGAGCCGGGACGATAACAACGCCACGGTGTCGGTGTCCGATAAAGGCCCCGGATTACCTGGCGGTGAGCTTGATGATATCTTCGACAGTTTTCATCGTCTTGACGGCGCCCGCGAAGCCAATCCATCCGGAGTGGGGCTCGGCCTGTCGATATCCCTGTGGATTGCCCGAGCGCATGGTGGGGATATACATGTAGAAAGCCAGCTCGGCAAGGGATCGACTTTCACGGTGGTCTTGCCTCTGCCGCAGGCTATCGTCGATTAACAAACTCTAATCTTAGACTAATCCCCCCTTAATGGCCGCTCTTTAGAATCAGTATCAAGTAGAGAGGTCACTACGACTGAACCCGGGAAGGAGGTGTGAAGAATGAAGAAGTGGATTATCTCGATAGTCGGGGTTATGCTGATGCTTACAGCCATTAGCGTCGGAGCTGTCTATGCCGGAAACGGTTCCAAGGCCAAAGCCACAGCAGTTGAGCAGAAACAAGGGGCTGACGAGAAGGCCGACGTTCAGGAGCCCTCGTACACGGGGAGCATCAAAGTCCCGGAGCCCGAGCCGAAGGACCTCAACAGCCTCGCCAGGGTACCCACCGAGCAGGCGACAGCCGCAGCGCTCCAGGCAAATCCTGGAACCACTGCCAAGGCCACCGAGCTGAATAACGAGAACGGGAACCTGGTATGGGGTGTCGAGCTCTCGAACGGTGCGGACGTGAAGGTAGACGCCGGAGACGGCAGGGTCCTGCTTACGGAACAGCCCGATCCCAACGAGCCCGAGGGGGAGAGCAAGGAAGCGGTCGAGGAGCAAGGCGAAAAGAAACCCGACACCGACAACGTCCAGGAGGAGGTCCAGGAAGGAAACCAGCAAGAAGATGGGCGAAACGAGACGCCCGAGACAGATGGGTCAACGACCAGGTAAGGGAATCCCGTATTGGAAAGCCCTTGCATGAGTTTAAGAATAGAACGGGATGTCGAAGGCGATGTCCCGTTCTCTTCATTCCAAAGCTCCGCCTCGGAGGAGGCACATGGAGAATATCTGCTTGAGAAAAAACGAGGGTGGGTCACTGGACCCTCGCGCGACGGCGTGGCTCCTGGGGCTGCTCGGGGCCTTCAGCTTCACGGCCTACTGGGTCCTCGTGTCGATGGCGCTGAACCCGAAACTCTCGCTCGCTTTCAACGTGAAGGGCGCAGAGTACGGCGGCCCGCTCACCTGGCCTTCCCGGTGGCTGCACCTCGCGGACATCTCCGAGGACTTTCGTACGTGGCTCTTCATCTTCCTGATGGTCGCTCTGTCACTAATGTGGCTCGGGGCCATCTACCTCGTGCGCAAGGACAACCGCAGAAGCCTGGCTTTAATAATCGTGGTGGCTTTCGGCGCCTTCGCGCTGCTGTTCGTGTTCGGGCCGAGCTTCCTGTCCAAGGACGTGTTCAGCTATTCGTTCAACGGACGATCCATGTCCGTCTATCACTCTAATCCGTACCTGCTGGCCCCCGCCGCCAGGCAACACGATATCTTCTACCCGCTCATAGGCTGGAAGGACAACGCTAGTGTCTACGGACCTGTCTTTAACTATATCTCCTGCGCCATTACCAGGATTGCGGGAGACAATATTGCTGCGAACGTACTCGGGTTCAAGCTGCTCGCTTTCCTGTCGTATGCCGCCTGCCTTCCTCTGGTCTACTCGCTGACCAGGCGGGTCTCCCCAGGAAAGGAGAACATGGCACTTGCGATATCAGCATGGTGTCCGGTGCTGGTGATGCATATCCTCGGGGCCGGCCACAACGACGCACTGATGGTGGCGCTCTTGCTCGGCGGCTACCTGCTCTACAGAAAGGGGTACCTGCTGTCCGGGATCGCGATCGTGCTGGTGGCCGTAATGGTCAAGGTCGTAGCCGCCGTGGCGCTGGCGCCGATGTTACTGCTCTATGTTCGCGACAAACAAGGGGCGCCTCTTAAGAGGCTCGTCAAGGCAGGCGCGATGGTGATCGTCGTGCCCCTGGTCCTCTACCTGCCGTTCCTGCATAGCCTGGAGATATTCAAGGCGACCGCCCAGATGTCAAAGCTTTACTCCAACGCCTCCGTTCCAAGGCTGCTGAGCTTTGAGTATAAGAAGGTGTTGAAGCGCGGCGGGATAGCGGCCGCAGAGGCCGCAAGGGTCGCGAACGCGCGGGTCCATTTGCTCTTTCTGGCGGTCTTCGCAATCGCAGCGATTGTCCTTTTATCGAGGGTCAGGGATTACCGCTCGATGGTAGCCTGCTCAGCCGCGCTCTTCCTGACCTGGTTCCTGACGAGCAGCTATGTTTTACCCTGGTACCTGGCCTCAGGGCTCATGCTGGCGGCCGTCGCAGGATGGAACCTCACCACGGCGACGCTGGTCGGGGCATCGGCGGTCTTCTCTCTGTGGCGGATACCGGGACCGCCCACTGGCGAACATCCCGGGGAAGTAACACTTTACATAGCCCTTCCATTCCTCTTGCTTCTTCTCGGGTGGTTCGCGATTTCCACAGCCAGTTGGCTCGCCGCCCACCTGGTCCTGACCAGGCCTCCTTCCGGATAGGTACCGGATAATCTATAGAAGGCCTGGTGGACCCCGATGAACTCGCCCCCGTGCGCGTCGCGGTGGCGCTGAGCGAAAGCGTGGATAGCGCCGCCTCGTGTTTCATCGTGAATAGGGATGGCTTCGAGAAGCGCCCCTCCGGTCAAGACGACTCGGGTTTTCGGTTAGTCAGCGTACTGGTTTATAAGGCGCATCCAACCGTGAAGGGTAAGTTCGACCTGACTGGTGTCGGAGGGGGAACTCTAACCCCCACAGGATCGAGGGGATCATAAGGTCAGGACTCAGGCGAGAGTGCCGAGGCCCATTTAGAAGAATAGCTCTCTGATAACCTGCTCCTTGGCCAGGCCGAGGTGATCTGCAACATCGGTGATTATTGCGTTCAGGGTGCCGACCTTCAGAGGTCTGTTTTTTAAGACTGTCAGATGATGCTACCCATTTAGAGACGTCATCAATCGGACGTGGCTTCCTGTCTGGCGAGTGATGTCGTAACCGAACTTTGAAAGGAGCCTGGTGAGCTTATCCCCGTCGATGTCCCTGGGGATTCTCATACCGCGATAACCTCATCCTTTACGTAATGGAGCCGCACGACTTGAGGCTGCTCGCTCTCCAAGAAATGACAGCGGACAGCATCGCGGACGTTATACCTGACCTCATCAAGCGTTTCACCGTCGGTGAAAATCGATAACCCAAGAGCGCGCGCCTCGAAGCCGCCTTCAGCCGCTTCCTCTATTAGAAAAACGATTTCCTTGTCCAATGGTGCTCTCCTTTGATGCCTGCAAAACAAGGCTACTGTCATTTCAACACGAAGCGACGACATACGAGGCGTTGAGATTAGAGCATTTGGACTTTGACTTTAAGTACTCTACGTGGCACCTGGTGTCGGAGGCCCGACACGACGAACCCTCCACAAAATAGAAGGGGCAATTCTACCGGGCAAAAGACTAATAAAAGGTGGTTAACCCTGGTCGGCTTTCTCGGTGTGCTTCTTGAAGAAAGCGACCGTCTCGCTCTTCGAGATCTCCCCTGCTGCAACCCCGAGGCACAGCTCCTTCAGCTCATCATTCGAGATATTGAGCCGCATGCCATTGATGTTGAGAAATATCTCGGCAGCCACGACGGCCACACGTTTATTCCCGTCAAAGAACGGGTGGTTCTTGCAGATGTGAAAGAGGTACGCTGCGGCCATAGCGGGCAGGCTCTCGTGAAGAAACTCCCCAGCGATACCAGCACCTGGCATCGCTATAGCACCTTCCAACATACCCTGGTCAGCAACGCCAGGCATCCCGCCAAACTCCTTAATCATTCGAGCGTGGATGGAAATGATGTTCTCCCGCGAGAGAAAGACAGGGTCCAGGTTCAAGACTCAGCCAGTTCCTTGAGCATCCGCCTCCGCTCACCAACAACTCGATCCAACTGGCGTTCCAGTTCCTCGGGGTCCACCCGGCGAGGGTTTACGGGTGTGATGATTATCGACCCGTTGCTGACCGTTATCTGTACTTCCTTGCCTTCCTCAAGCCCAACCATTTCCATGATGGGCAGGTCCAGGATCACCGCGTTGCTGTTTCCCACCTTCTGCAACTTCTTCACCATTGCTATCAACTCCCAAGTAGTTATAACATTATTATAACCACTTTTTACTTCAAGTCAATGTCGAATAGTTGAGCTACTGATCGGATTACAGAACTATTTGACATTACGTACGCTGCGTGGTGGTGTCGGAGAACCGACACCATATTTTGCACACGGCCTGAGGGATGGATAAACGTGCGTTAGCAATACCAGGCCACACGAGAATTGTTAAACTACAGGAGCACTTTTCTCGACAGTCAAGGAGGACGCTTGATGCGAGGCGGCTGGACGGAGCGCATGCTCGAGGTGGATCTGGACGGGCCGGCAGATTCGATAGCGGAGTACCCCCGCGAGTTTGCGGAGCGATTCCTCGGCGGGTTCGGGGCGAACAACAGCCTGTTCAGCCGGTTCTACAGCTACGGGGCGGAGCCGCTCTCACCCGGAAACCCCATACTGCTCGGGGCGGGCCCGTTCGTCGGCACGACCGTTCCGGGCTCCTCGCGGATAATGGCGAACTCCCGCCTGCCCCTTACCGGCGCGGTCGCATCGGCGAGCGGCAGCATGGGCGCCGGCGTGATGATGAAACGGGCCGGTTACGACCACATCGCGATCACCGGGCGGGCGGCCTCCCCGTCAGTGCTGGTCATAGACGGCGACGCAGTGGAGCTGGCGCCGGCCGGCGACCTGTGGGGCGTCGGGACCCTCGAGGCGACGGAGCGCCTGCACGGCGACTATCCCGGCTCTTCCGTCATCGCCATCGGCCCTGCCGGAGAGAACCTTGTCCACCTCTCGATCGCGATGATAGACGCCTGCTCTACTCTCGGCAGGGGCGGCCTGGGCGCCGTCATGGGGTCCAAGAACCTGAAGGCAGTGGTCCTGAGGGGCGAGGGACAAGTGGGAGTCGCCGAGCCGGGAAAGCTGAAGGAGCTGGTGGGGGGCCTTCACCGCCGTCTCGAGTCGTGGCCCAACCGGGAGGCCGCGCTCCAGCTGGGGATGATCGGCGCGTGGCCGCTGTACGCGATGCAACTCGCGCCCGAGGGCGCCACCGCGGAGGACATCTCCGTGCTCAGCGAGAGGTTCGGTCCCGCCGGATACCTGCCGCTCAAGGGCAAGCGGATATCATGCCCTTCCTGCTTCCTACCCGACAAGGACCGGCTCCTGCTGCACGGCGGCAAGCGGGCCGTCTACTCGACATCTTTCCTCAACGCGGCGATCCTGGGGTGCGCGTTCCTGATGGAGAACGCCGAGGAGGCCGCCTCGACGCTTGCGGAGCTGGACGACCTCGGGCTCGACCTCTTCACCCTGATGAACCAGGCGAACTACCTGTTGGACCTGGCGGCGGAGAAGGTCATCGGTCCTGCGGACATCGAGGGCCTGCCACTCGAGCGCTCGGGAGGCCTGATCCGGGAGCTTGCCGCTCTGGTGGCGGGGCGCGACGGCCCATCGGGGGAGGCGCTTGCCGACGGCTGGACCGGCGCGTGCGAGCATTTCGGCGAGGAGACCGCGAGGTTCACAGTGCTGGTTCGCAACCAGGACTGCATCTACGACCCCCGGGTCTCAGGCCTCGGCACCATGGAGTTCCAGCAGGTCGTCTCGCCGCGGGGGCCTACCTCAGCAAGCGGGGGGTCCGCCACCTACCTGCCCGGCCAGACGCCCGAGAAGCTGGCCAGGTTGACGGAGCGAATGGGCGCCGGAACGGCTGCGATTGGTCGCATCTTCGATGACGGCAGCATGAACGTCGGCAGGCTCACCCGTTACTCGGAGGACTGGTTCAGCCTCTTCAGCTCGCTCGGTATCTGTAACCGCCAGCAAGTCAACCGGTTCTATAACCCACCGCTCATCAGGGACCTCCTCGCAGCGGTGACGGGCCTCGAGCTGGAGGTCGGAGACATCATGGGACGGGCCGCGGCGGGCTGGGAACTCTACCGCGAGCTCGACGCGCGAGAGGGTCTGGGCATGGAGACCGACATCTTCCCGCAGGCGTGGCTCGATGAGCGGCCGGTCTGGGGCCGCGGCGGAAAGCTCCACGATTATTTCGGTCAGGAGCTGGACAGCGAGAAGTTGGAATCCCTGCTCGAGGACTACTACGACGAGCGCTCCCGCAAACCGGGCTGATGCAACAACGGGGTCAGTCACACATTCTCAGATGTTTTGTTGCGGCCTCGCTCCATTGTGGTAGAATGCCGTGCAGTCCCGTGATACATCGCCTTGTGCCGGGCAACAGAACCGCGAAGCCCCTAACGGGCGGCGATGCGCGGCTTTCCGCCTGATGCAACCCAATATGGAGGAGTCATGAAACAGATAACCATCGTTGGCGCCGGTATTTCAGGCCTGACCGCGGCCATCATTCTGGCCCGCGAGGGATATGCCGTCACCGTTCTGGAGCAGGAGAACGCAATCGGCGGCGCCTCGCTCGTCGCTTCCGACGTCAGCGAGCAAGAGCTCTGCATCGTAGACATGACCCCGCTGGACCTCGACGCCATGAGCCGGTACCTGGGCTTTCCCCTATCTCCTCAGGAGGGTTCCGAGCCTGTTCCTTTTTACAATCCCTTGCCGTCCCTGCGCTTGCGTACGTTCGGCAATCTCATCGAACTCTCGCTTCCCTCCAATGTCCACATGAAGATGGTCGAACGCGGGCCTCGCCCGTCGTCCATCGATATGTACCTTCATCGTCTGGCGACGGATTGCGGGGTGCGTTTGTCCTTCAGCACACCGGTACGCACGCGCAAGGACTTCCATGATCTTCCGCCCGGCTCCATCGTGGCCACGGGCATGTTCCGGGAAGCCTTCGACACCCTCGACATCCCGTACACCCGGGCATATGGACATTTCGCCGGAGGGCCGGCCCCAGAGGGCCGCAGCCCGTTTTGCGTGGCCTATTACAACGAACACACGCGTGACTATGCCTACTACGCATCGGCCAACGGCACCGGAGCCGCCGTACTGTTTCAGCGGGGCAAGCCTCTCTCGTCCGCAGCCATGGAGTGGTTTCCAAAACAGCTCCTGGAGGATGAGGGCCTTGAGTTTCCCGACTGGCACACGATCGAGAACCTGGTAGGCACCCCCACCGGCTCCTTATCCAACCCCCGGCTCATATGCGGCAATCTCATCCTGGCGGGGACCCTCTCCGGCATGCAGGACCCCCTTATGGTCCTGGGCGTGCATGGCGCCCTTGTCTCCGGCAGGATCGCAGCCATGGCCGTCCATGACCGAGAGAGGGCAACCGAGGAATTCCGCCGCATGAACCGGTGGTGGAAGGAGGCCTACCTGACGCGGCGGCTGCTGTGGGCTACGCATCCCTGGGGTCCCCGGATAGCGATCCCAACGGTGCTGAGGCTCGTACGCCACGTGGACCAGCGGTTCCTGTGGCTGCTCAACCCGGCGGTGCCCGGATGGATGCGCTTACCGAAAGTAGACAACAATTCCCTCCCGCATTAAGAAAATGGGCCTAAGAAAAGGGCCGCTGGTACTGAGTCGGTATAGAAGCCTGGTCCCTTTTTATGATTGGCATTGCGTACGCTACGTGGTGTCGGAGGCCCGACACAACGAACCCCCCATAGGATCGAGGGGACGATTCAGCTCTAAGAACGCGCGTTAGTAGCACAATCCGGGGGTCATCGACCGAAAATCAAGCGTAATCCTTGATGAAACCCCAGATGCTTGCCTCGATTTCGTCTCTCACCCGGCGGAAAACCCCGAGGATGTCTTCTTCTGTACCAGATGCCGCCGCTGGGTCCTCGAAGCTCCAGGCTAGCCTTTTACCGGCATCTCCGGCGAAAATCGGGCAAGCATCCTCTTTGCAGACGGTTATTACGAAGTCGAACGAACTACCCTCGAATTCCGAGACGATCTTGCTGTGCTGTCCCGAGATGTCGATGCGGACCTCGTTCATTACCCTTATCGCCAGCGGATGAACCCGCGTCGGCTCTGAACCAGCGCTGAAAGCCTCGAAGGACTCGCGTGTGAGACTGCGCAAGAAGCCCTCTGCCATCTGAGAGCGGCACGAGTTCGCTCTGCAGAGGAACAATACCCTGGGCTTCTCTTCAAGTGGTTGCGTCACGTCTTCTCTACTGTAGTCGTATGGGAGCTAGCGGCCTTTTACGTTTGAGGTTCAAACCGGTAACCAATGCCCCTGACTGTCACAATCAGCTTCGGGTTGGAAGGGTCTTCCTCTATCTTCTCCCGCAACCTGCTGATGTGAACGTCCAGGGTCTTGGTCTGTCCGTAGAACTCTCCTTCCCAACCTGCGCGCAGCAGGTATTCCCGCGCAAGGACTTTTCCCTGGTTCTTCAGGAAGAGCTGAAGGAGCCTGTACTCGATGAGGGGTATCTCCACTACCTCGCCCCGCACTTCAACATGGTGGCGGTCGACATTGACTCTTATGCCGCCCCCCTCAAGCAACGACGGCGCCTTCTCCGTTGTAGCTGCGGAGGAACGGCGCAAGATCGTCTTCACCCTGGCGAGGAGTTCTCTCATGTTGAACGGCTTTGTGACGTAGTCGTCCGCCCCGAGTTCCAGGCCGACCACTTTGTCGACCTCCGAGTCCTTGGCGGTGAGGATCAGTATGGGCATGTGGCCCTCCTGCCGGACCCTCTTGAGTATCTCAAGACCATCCAGGCTCGGGAGCATGAGGTCGAGTATCACCAGTCCATAGTCGCCTGTCTGGCAGAGCTGCCACCCGCTCTCGCCATCGGTGGCTATGTCTGCCTCATAGCCCTCTTTTACGAGTGTGTAGCTGATTGCTTCCGCCATCGGCTTCTCGTCTTCGATTATGAGGATCTTGGCCATCACTCTATTCCCCGCTTTTTCCATCCCAGATAGCCTATCACCGGCATCTTCTCTTCGCTGGCTTCGTACCTGCCGTCCTATTTGTACTACCCATATGGCGAGAACTCCCGTGTTATCAAGCAAACCTGTCAGAGGTCCTCGTCTTTCGTTTATAGAGCCAGGAAACAAGCCTGGCCAGGAGATTCAGCGCCAGAACCACCAGGAGAAGGAAGGCCGCCTCCCCGCTCGCGACCCTCAGCCAATCCGGTATCAGGGCGCCTTCAGTGTACATATGCCATATGTTCGCCGACATCGGAGCGGCTGGAGCCAGCGGTGAAAGGGGGATCCTCTTCACGAATATCCCAACGGTATAGATAATGGCTGCGCTCTCACCGATTATGCGGCCTATGGTCAGGATGGCGCCCGTGGTGATGCCCGGTACCGCGCAGGGCAGGATTACCTTCTTCACCGTGTACCAGCGGCTCGCCCCCAGGCCCAACGAGGCTTCCCGGTACGAGTCAGGTACTGCCTTTATTGCCTCCTCCGAGGTTCGCATGACAGTTGGGAGGTTCAAGATGGTCAGGGTGAGGGCACCTGCTATCAACGAGTACCCGAACCCGAAGTACACGACGAAGAGCAACATCCCGAAGATCCCGTAGACTATGGAGGGCACCGTTGAAAGGGAGTCGGCACCGAATCGCACAGCCCTGGTTACCAGTCCCTCTTTCGCGAACTCCGACATGTATATGGCCGCCCCGACCCCGACAGGCAGGGCGATAATAATAGTGAGGAAAGCCAGGTAGAAGGATGATACGATCATGGGCCAGATGCCCCCGCCTACTTTCATCGCCTGCGGTTCCCCGAATATGAAACCGGGATTCAGCGCTGTGGCCAGCCCGCGCCAGAGAATAGCTACGATTATTACCCCAAGCGCCGAGAGTCCCAGCATTGCCAACGACCACACTACAATGGTCGCAATGCGGTCCTCTCTTCTCGACCTAGTCTCGCGACTGGGGGCGGGATGTCCCCTTTCTACCCCTAGCCTAACAGCTTCAACCCTGGTCCCATTCATCTGGCGTACGCCTTCTTACGCGTAGTAAGCCTCACCATCAGTATCATCGCCATCGACAGCAGCAGCAGGACGAGTGCCATTGCGAAGAGAACCGAACGCTGGACCCCGCTCGACTCACCCATCTCCATGAGTATCTTGGTTGTTAGCGTATGGGTCGGCGTGGTCAGGGACTTCGGGAACGTGGAAGCAGGCCCGATCACCAGAGCCACGGCCACCGTCTCCCCTATCGCACGGCCCATCCCCAGTATCACCGCCACCATGAGGCCGGGCTTAGCAGCAGGCAGGATGACGTGCCAGATGGTCTGCCAGCGGGTGGCCCCAAGCCCTATCGATGCCTGCTTGTAGCCAGATGGGACCGTTTCGAGGGCATCCCTCGCAATGCTGGTTATTGTGGGCATGGACATGATCCCCAGGATAATAGAGGCTGCCAGGATGCCGTTCCCGGCGCTCCTGGTAAGAGCAGCTAGCAATGGCACCAGCAGTGTGAACCCGATCCAGCCGATCACAATCGAGGGAATACCCGCAAGGATCTCTACCCCCCTGGTGACAATGGTTCCGATACGCCTGGGCGCCATCTGGGTGAGGAACAGAGCGGTCCCCAGGGCAAGCGGGACCGCAATCAGGAGGCCGCCCAGCGTCGTCAGCAAGGTACCCACGATGAACACGGTAATCCCGTAGTTGCCCGTCTTGGGGTTCCAGTTCGTGCTGAAGAGGTTGAACGGGCCGACCTTTGTCAGCGCTGGTATCGATTCCTTTGTGACCATCACGAGGATAAGAGCAATCCCGAGAACCGCCATCATGGCAAGCACGAAGAGTATCTTCTTTACGACCCATTCCCGGTCGATGGTACTCGACGTGCTCACCGTGAGAATCCCTCGCTTCCTGCGGCTACTGCTGGTTGACCTTGGTCATCGGGATATACTCCTTGGAGACCGTAGTGTTCTGAAAGTCCGGTGAGAGGACAAAGTCGATGTACGCCTTTGTCAGTCCTGTCGCCTCACCCTTGGTGAACATGTGCAGGTAGCGGGAGAGAGGATATGTCTTGTCCAGCCCCGTCTGCAGATTGCCAGTCACACCGTTGAACTGGAGCGGCTTCACCGACTTATCCAGATACCCGTAGGAGATGTAGCCGATTGCGCCTTTGGTCGAGGCCACCTTCTGCCTCATGACGCCGTTGCTGTTGGCCTCTATGGCTCCAGATACCAGACTGACCGGCTTATCCTTGGTTGACCCAAGAGCCTTCTCATCGAACATCTCCCTGGTGCCTGATGCGGAATCTCTGGTAACGACAGTTATTGTTCCGTCGGTACCGCCGACCTGGCTCCAGTTGGTGATGCTACCGGTGAAGATTCCCTTGACCTGATCCGTTGTCAGGTTGCTCACGCTCACGCCGGGGTTGGCTATCACTACGATGACGTCGAATGCTACCTTGTGATCGACCAGACCCAGGTTCTTCTCTTCGTCCTTCAACTCGCGTGACGAATCACCGATATTGACCGAGCCTTCACTTACCTGGGTGATGCCTACGCTTGAGCCGCCGCCCTGGACGGTCACGTTTGCGCTGGTATTGTCCTTCATAAACTGGTCAGCGGCTTCCTGGGCAATCGGCTGCAGTGTCGTGGACCCGGACAGCGTCAGGGTCCCTGATAGTCCGCTACCGCCACAGCCAGCCATGGCCAGGGCGGTCGCCAGGACCAGTATCAGACCTGCAACCGTGATTCCCACCTTGCTCTTCCTTCGCATCTACATCCTCCTTTTTCTTTTGCCCGCCTATGCGCGAGCACGACTAAACTCGTTCACGAAGCCATTGAAACAAATGGGTGTTTCAAGTGGGTTACTGGAAGGTAAAGGTTCTCTAACGAAGGATTAAGAGTTGGTTAAGCATGAAATAGTGCCGATTTCTCTATTCAGAAATACCAGATTGATATTCTCCGTGGGTATAAGACTTTGCGTACGCTGCGTGGTGGTGTCGGAGGGGGGACATCAAACCGTCGCTCGCAAGCTCGCTTCCCATAGGGGGGCTCGCACCCCTGGGGTCACCGCGCGCCGTTTAGGCGCGTGGGGTGGCGCAACCCGCGGTTTGCTGTCACCCCCCACAACAGATTCATGGGGGGACCTTCCCCCCATGAAGATATGGAAGCCCCCCTGTTCGAGTCCCCCCCCGAAAAGCGTGATGGTGATGAGAGGTTGGTGTCGGAGGACCGACACAACGAACCCCCCACAGGCTCGAGGGACGAATTCAGCTTAAGAGTGTCCGTTAATAGAGGCGTGCCGAGAAGTGGGGCGCAATCTGGACCGGTTTCGTGGTCGTCGAGTCACCACGGGGAAAACGCATCGCTCCGCTCCTGATTCTTCCGGCACGGTCGTTAGAAATCTAGAATGATAATCCACACCTTGGTGCGGCTTTGTATTGTATCCGTGCGGGTCGGAAGCATCTTGAATCCTTATGTCAATCACCGTCGCCATCAGGC
>Ga0315274_10003634_pt1 | contig 22931 bp, 18 predicted proteins | sample YL17G02_20_MG_FD_203700 | JGI IMG/M metagenome (GOLD analysis project Ga0315274, IMG submission 203700) | Sediment microbial communities from Yellowstone Lake, YNP, Wyoming, USA - YL17G02_20 | ecosystem: Environmental > Aquatic > Freshwater > Lake > Sediment | place: USA: Wyoming | collected...
CGATCTTCACCTCGCCCGCCATCCCGTCCTCCATGTAAGGCAGGAGCCCGCCGGAGGCGGGTAAACTTGCCTCCTGCCATTGTCGAGTCGGGGGCGCACGCACGTGCGCCCCCGCCCTCTGCGCTCTCTGCGCCTCTGCGGTGAACGCCGTTCCTATTCCAGCTTCACCACCGCCACCTCGTACCGGCCCAGCTCGATGGTATCTCCGGTGGCCGCGCCGGTCAGCAGCTCCCTCTTGCCCTTGGGCACTGCCACGCGCTTCGGCTCCTCCGTGTGATTCACCAGGAACAGCAGCTTCTTCCCACCGCCCTGGCGCACCGATGCCTCCACACCCGCGGGCGGCTTCACCGCTGGCTCCACCTTCGCCGACTTCAACACCTCCGCGATCACCTGATCGTAGAAGCCCTCCTCCCGCACGACCGTCCCGACGTAGTACCCGGTCCCTTTCCCGAACCGGTTCCGCGTCACCGCCGCGAATGGCTCGAGGTGCCACTGCCCGTACCCGGCCAGCGCCTCCGCCTTCTGCGGAGTGACCCAGTCAGCGTAGTGCACCGCGGCGAAGTCTCCGCTCAGCCCGCCCTTGCTTACGATCCGGTACTCCATCTGATCGTCGAGCGCCTCGTACTCCTCCACCGTGATGCCGAGCGCCTCGCTCAACAGCCCCGGCAGCGTCCGATCGTACGCCAGGTTCGTCTCATCCTTCACCGCCAGCCGGCAGTCCGCAAGCAGCACGCCCCCCTTGGAAACGTACTCCGCCAGCGCCTTCGCCACCGCGTCGGGCACGACATGCAGCTCCGGCGCGATCACCGCGCGGTACTGCCCGAAATCCTCGGTCGGCTTGATCATATCGACGTTCACGCCCGCCCGGAACAGCGCCGAGAAGTACCGCATCATCTGGGCGTGGTAGTTGTTCGCCGCGAACCCCGGCTGGATCCGGAGCGCCCAAATCGAGTCATAGTCGTAGACAATCGCGACGTCGGCCTTGACCGTCGTGCCGGCCACCTCGTCCGCCAGCTTGTGCTGCTCCCTCGCATACTGTGCCGCCTCCCGATACCGGCGCGCCGGCTTGCCGTCATGCCCCAGCAGCCCGTGCCAGTACTGCTCACGCCCGGCCGTGCACGTCCGCCAGCGGAACCAGATCATCCCATCGGCGCCGTTCGCAAGCTGCTGGAAGGCGATCTTCCTGATCTCGCCCGGCCGCGGGTTGCGCCCGAATGTCGACCATCCGCCCGGCCCGGCCGTCTGCTCCATAATCCAGAAGTTCTTCCGCTTGAGGCCCCGCATCACCGCCGCCGCGCCCGTCGGTCCATAGCCCACGAAATCCGGCTTCCCCCACACGGCATAATTGTCCCAGCTCACGAAGTCGAGATCCTCGGCGAGCTTGTAGTAGTCCAGCTCGCTGAAGAACCCCATGAAGTTGTGGGTCACGAAGTGCTTCGGGCATAGCTCGCGCAGTATCCTCACCTGATCGCGCTGGAACCGCACGTTCAGCTCGGAGATGTACCTCTGGAAGTCCAGGCAGAGGCCGGGGTTGTGCGTGCCACAGTAGTCGCTGCCCGCGTGCTTCCACGCCATGCCCGTCGGCGCCGGGATCTGGATCTCCCCCCACGTCCCATATCGGTGGCCCCAGAAGTGCGTCCCCCATCGCGCGTTCAGCTCGTCGAGGTTCCCGTATCTCGCCCGGAGCCAGTCCTGGAAACCCGACCGGCAGGTGGGGCAGAAGCAGACCGGGCCGCCGAACTCGTTGTCGGTCTGCCAGCCGATGACGTTGGGCGCGTCCTTGAAATGCTCCGCCATCGCCCGGGTGATCCGCTCGCTCAGGAGCCGGTACGCCCCCGAGCTGAAGCAGTTGTTCTTGCGCACTCCCCAGGTGGTGCGGCTGCCGTCGCCCAGCATCGCTAGCGTCTCCGGGTACTTCCTCGCCACCCAGGCCGGCATCACCGCGGTCGGCGTCCCCAGGATCACCGAGATGCCATGCTTCCCCAGCACCCCGAGCGCATCGTCCAGCCAGCCGAACTCGAACCCGCCCTCGGTGGGCTCCATGAACACCCACGCGAACTCGGCCAGCCGCACGACATTGAACCCGGCCTCCTGCATCAGCTTCGCGTCAGTATCCCAGCGCTCTCTCGGCCAGTGCTCAGGATAGTAGTCCACGCCAACGTACATAGCTCAACCTCTTTCCGCGCCCATAGCGGGCCTCTAAGATGCCACCCTCATACTCTCCCGTGTGTGACCATCTTGATCGTCGCCCACATCGCCCCGTTCACCAGATCGCCCACGATCAGTCCGACCGCCAGTGGCACCGTCGCCCGATACAGCCGCAGCCCTCCGTACCGGATCACCAGTGTCTTCCCCGCCCACCCGATCACGAACGGCACGAACCACCAGTGCGAGCCCCAGGTGTTCGACGCGATGTACCCAACTGGATGCAGCGGCCACCACCAGAACCGCAGCCGCATCACCGCCAGCAGCACCACCACCAGCGCCCCCGCGCCGAGCGCGATGAGCCCGTTCGTGTCCGTCTTCGCCACCGACGGATCGGTGAGGAACGAAACCACCCGGCCGCCATCGTTGATGCTCTGCGGTCCCAGCCACCCGCCCCGGCTCGACGCCATCCCGAACCAGCCGTAGTGATACGTCCCGCTCATGAACATATACATGCCGACGACCAGCGACAGCGCGAACCCCGCGATCATCGCCCAGGCCAGCCGCCGCGCGTTCAGCCGCGCCGCATCCGCGATCTTGAACGCCTCCAGCGCGCTCCCCGGAAACACCTCCGACGACACCCCGAACCCAGGCGTATAGGCCCATCGCATCGTCACCAGTGTCACCAACTCGCTCACCCGGAAGGCAGTGCTGCCAAACGGGACCATCGCCACATCCTGGATCTGAATCGGGAACGCCAGGAAACCGAGTCCCGTCTCGGCCCGCAGCCTCGCCCAGATCGTGAAGTACCCCAGCGTCATCCCCACCAGCACCAGCCCGAAGACCACCCGGCAGTCTGCAAACCAGAAGAACGTCACCATGAACGCGACCGAGAGCACGAACCCCGCGAACGCCACCCGGTATGGCAGCGGCTCCTCCGCGTCGCCCCCGCGCGGGCCCATGCCCACCGCGATGCGGAACGCTCGAGTGAGGTGCTTGCGCGCCACCCACAGCACCCACACCGCCAGCGCCAGCACTGCGCCCCCGCCCTGGTAGTACGGAGCCGGAAACGACGTGCTCCACCAGTCCTCCGGCCGCAAGGGCGTCGCCCCCGCCGCGATCGCGATCACCGTCATCGCGTGCCGCAGCACCGTGAAGAACCAGACCGAGAACGACAGCTCCTTCGGGATGAGATAGGCGATCGCGATCATCCACGGCCAGAACAGCAGCGTGATCCCGCCGACTCCCGCCATCGGCCCCACCGGCTGCCAGGGGATGATGTCATACAACGAAATCGGAACCTTCGGGATCGACGGTATCTTCTGCGACAGCGTGCTCAGGAAGTTGATCCCGAACGCGATGACGACCCCGAGCCAGAATGGCCACGAGTTCGTCAGCCTGCCGGGCGAATCGTTCTGCCCCGGCCGAATCGCCCGGATCATCTCCAGCGGAATCTGCGCCAGCGGAAACGTCAGCCGCTCGTTCGTGATCCACTGCCTCTGCACGAGCGCCATCAGCGACACGTTCGCGGCGAAGAGCGCCGTCAGGAATCCGCCCCACGCCAACAGCGGCGTCCGCCACAGCGACCACGGGACCGCCATGTGCCCCTCGAAGAACCCCTCCACCGCTCGCTGGTCGCTCGGCGCGTACCACACCGGCACGTGCGAAAGGAATGCCGTCTCCCAGTATGGCTGCGCCCGCGCCGTGTAGTAGTAGGCGACATTCTTCACCAGCATCCAGCACAGCACCGCGTGCGACATCACCGGCACGCCGACCAGGAAGATCGCGTACACAGCCAGCAGCTCTCGCCGGCTCAACCCCACCCTCCGCAGCACCGGCAGGCTCGCCGCCAACGTCAGCAGCATCACCCCGACCACCGGCACCACCGCCGGCATGCCCGTGGCGAAGAACCAGATCCCCTCCCAATCTCCCCCCCACACCACCTCGATGTAGAAGTTCAGCGGCGCTGCCACCGCCAGCATCACCAGCGCAATGCCGATCGCCCGCCCGGTCACCCCCCGCGCCCGGCCTGCCGCCTCCGCGCAGGGCGGATCAGGAGCCCTGGTCGCCTCTGGCGACTTGCCTCCTGCCCATGCTGCCGCGGGCTGGCCGCTATCTGTCACTGGCGGATAAGCCGTGTTCACAGCAGGGGTCCTTCATCAGGGCGGAGCGCCCTTGCGGGCGCTCCGCCCTTCTCAGTCTCGGTGTCAGTCCATCGTACCGACGGGCTGCGTTGCCCGGCTCAACTAGTACAGTATGGGTTGACCACCTGCAGTGAAACCGCACTTGTCGTATGTCTGGCCGGTCCAGGACGTGTTCGCGGAGGTGGGCCCCCACGCATAGAGACCCATGTATCCGTCCTTGTTCTCCGACATGCCCGCGAGCAGCTTCCCCGCGCTCATCCAGGCCGCGTGCCCATCCAGGAAGCCCATGTTGGAGCCGCCAAGGTGGCGGGTGAAGGGTTTGCGGAGCGCCTCGTCCCTCAGGAACGACCCGTTGCTCGGCGCAATCGTATAGAGACCGCAGTCTCCGGCAGTGGAAGCACAGGCGTCCCAGTCAGCCCAGCCCCAGCAGTTGCCACACTCGAGGGCGCAGAAATCCGGGTACGCGATCATCCCGGGGCTGACCCACTCCGCATAGAACCCGGCGTCTGCGCAGATCACGCGGTTCGTTGCGTCCTGCACCGCCGTCAGCTTCACGTCGTAGCACTCGTTCATGCTGATGCCCCAGACGAAGACCTTCAACACCGCGTTCGCCTGAAGTGGCCACTCGCTGGCCGCCCGCTGCTGTTTGATGGAGTCCGTCACCACTCCCCCCCATCCGGGCGGGTAGACATTGTCCTTGACGCAGACATGCGGGTCCGAGTTGGCCCCCCACACCCCCTCGCTGGACTTCAGGTAGCCGAGCCAGTCAGGGCCCGGCAGGATCGTATACGCCGCCCCCTGGATCTTCGCGCTCGGGCACCGCCACACGTCCCGGTTCTTGGTGTACTCGTCGAGCAGAACGGCCGGGCGCAGGTACGGGTTGGCGCGCAGCTCCATGCCGCAGTCGCCGGATCCGTCCCACCAGTCCCCGCCACCGGGGTACGTGTCGAAGTAGTCAACGGTCTCCTGGCGGTGCTCTGTGGGGAAGAGCGTGTCGTTGTTGTCCGCCAGGTACATCTGAATGGCCAGGGCGATGTTCTTCGTGTTCGACAGACACACCGCCTTGCGGGCCGATTCGCGCGCCCGCGCGAAGACCGGGAACACCATTGCCGCGAGTATCCCGATAATCGCAATAACTACCAACAACTCGATCAGCGTAAAGCCTCTGTGTCTTCGCGACATCTCTTACCAAGCCTCCTTGCTCGTTCGCTGCTACTCGTGAACTACGCCGCCACAACTGAGTCCCTGCCTACGCCGTCCGAAGACCGTCCTCACCTCCTTCCTCTCCCAAGTGCCGCGCCCGCGCTGTCCATAGTGATCGCTTCTGTAGGGCGGCGATGCCCGCTTCAGGCCGGCCGTTGCCGTTGTGTGGGGTGGTCGTTGGGCAGGAGCCGGTCTCCTGCCATGCCTGCAAAGCACCCGTGCCCTGAGGTGATCGAAGATGGGGGAAAGACAGTCGCAGTCGTCGGGCAGGAGCTCGTCTCCTGCCACGCCTGCTAATGCCACCTGCTCGACACCTGAGGCAACGCCCATCCTTGCTCAACCCCCCGCCGGGCCTCCAGGCTGCTGGAACGCTGGCTGCGTACCGGAATGAACCTGGCGCTCCTGTCTACACGGAAATGCTACCAGTAGCTCCCGAAATTGTCACTGGACAGATCATCGATTTTCTTGTAGCATCTGACGGACTAGGGAGAGTTCTCTCAACCCCTGAAGCGAGGGAATGCATATGCTTGCCAGGATCGAGGAGTTCCATCTCACGCCGGCCAAGCCGTTCCATGCGGGTGTCGTCGAGCACCCCTACCCCGCACCCCTCGGCACCGATATGCACCAGGCATTCGAGATGGGCGTGCTGCTCAGTGGCGAGGAAGAGCGCCATTTCGAGGACACCGTGCTCACCGTGCGACCGGGCGATATTTGGCTCTGCGGTGCCTGGGAGCCCCATGGCTGGCGCTCGCTTGCCCCGGGTACACAGGAGCTGGTGCTCCAGTTCCTCCCCGAGTTCCTCGGCGAGGAGATGTTCGACGATATCTCCTGGCTGACCCTCTTCTCCGCCTCCCCCGACCAGCGGCCCCGCGTCACCACGCGCGAAATGCGGGGAGACGTCCTCGCCATCGCCCACGAGATTCGCAGCGAAATGCACAACCGCCCTCGCGGCTGGCTCGTCTCCGTGAGATTACACATCCTCCGCCTGCTCCTCATGGTGAGCCGCGACTGGGAGCCCGGCTTGCCGGCCGGCCGAAGTCAGGCCGTCCGCACCGGCAACCTCGGCAAGATCATGCCGGCCGTCCGGCTCGTCCACTCACACCCAACCCGCCGCCTGAGCCTCGCCGAAGGCGCCGCCACCTGCGGCCTCAGCGTCTCCCAGTTCGGCTACATCTTCCGCCATCTCATGGGCCTCAGCTTCGGCAAGTTCTGCATGCGCGCTCGGCTCGCTTATGTCGCCCAGCTCCTCCTCAGCACCGATCTCTCCGTCGAGGCCATTGCTGAGAACGCGGGCTTCTCCGATGCCAGCCACCTCCATCACGCCTTCGCCCAGGTCTACGGCGCCACCCCCGCGCGGTATCGCTCCAACGGCACACGTCTCCCCGACGGCCGGCCCTACACCGAGCTCGAGGAAATCGGCGTCGAGGACTACGACGTCCCCTCCGCGTGAACCCCGAACCCGCTTGTCGATCCCGGCCCATAGGGGCGCATGGCGATGCGCCCCTTCTCTGCGGCCCGTCTCGGCGCTTGGCGTCCGCCGTTTGAAATCCCATCTCAAACCCGCGTCGCTCTGTGGAATGACTGTATCGGACGCACCAAAACTGAAGCCGACGTAGGGCAAAGGCTGCCGTAGCCGCCAGGCCGGCGGGGTGTCGAGGAAGGCTCCCGCAGGTGTGACGTCTGCGGCAGCCTTTTCGTCTGTGCGCTGGCACCGATAGAGGGAAAGGAGGACAGGGAATTGCGGACGATGCACTGGGCCGAGTGGAACTCTCCCGAACCCCGCGCGCCTGGTACTCGCCCGGTGCGACACGTCCGCCTGCTCACAAACATCGAGCCGCACGGTCACCCGCGGCGTCGCTGCACTTCCCCTCCTGCGCTCGCCGCAATCGCCGCACACGATGACACCGCCGGGGTGACCGCAACAACTCCGCCTGTGCTCGGGGTCACCTGACCGCCTCCAACCCCCACAAGCGGACACATACGCCGAACGGCGCAACTCCCTCCCGCGCCAGAACTGGCCCGGCGTCCGTCCCCGACGCCGGGCCAGATTTCCGTCTGCTGGGCAGAAGCGGAAGTGGCTAGGCCCTTTGGGCCGCCACGGCGGTCGGCTCCGCCGCCTTGGCCGCTCCTGCCATCTTACACTTGCTTCGGATGCTTGCCCGCCTCTGGTGGGCTTCAGCACCGAAGCCCACTGACTGTCTCCTGTCCCTCTCTGGGGCCAAAGGTCCGCAACCTGTCCTTGACGCTCGCTTGCTTCGCAAGTACAATCCGTCGTGACAATCCTAGACTGGAGGCACTGCGAACATGAGAAGCGGTGATTTTATGGCTGGTATCCTCGTGGGCGTGCTGATCGGTGGAGCGCTCGGGCTCCTCTTCGCTCCCGAGCCGGGTGAGGAGACACGCGAGCTGGTGGCCGACAAGGCCCGCAAGCTTAAGGACGCCGCTGCCGAGAAAGGCCGTTCCCTCATCCGCCGCGGCGAGGGAGAGAAAGAGGAGTAGCGCCGTAGGGCGGGAGCTTGCCTTCTGCCCATGCCGTTCCAAGGGCGCGGTCGTCAGACCGCGCCCTATCTTCATCCCGTTCCTCTGTGCGTCCTTTGCGCCTTTGGGGTGAAAGCCGTTACTCCCTGATCTGCGCCCCCAACTTCTCCCGCAGCGCGCGCCGTATCCGCTCCATCGCCGCCTCGACCTGCTCATCCATCAGCGTCCGGTCGGCCCGCCGGAACAGCAGCGAGTAGGCCAGGTTCCGCATCCCCGCCGGCAGCGGCTTGCCCTCGAACGCGTCGAACAGCCCCACCGATTCGGCGTCATCGCCCGCCGCCTCCTCGATCACCCTGCCCGCCCGCTCCGCAGCAACATCGCGCGGCAGCAGGAACGCTACATCTCTTGTGACCGCCGGGAACCGGCTGATCGGCTCGAACAGCGTTTCCTCCGCCGCCTGCGCGCGCAGAGCATCCATATCGAGCTCGGCCACGAACACCGGGTCAGGCAGATCGTACGCCTCTCGCACCTCCCCGCAGACCTCGCCCATATAGCCGACCGCAACGCCGCCCAGGCTCACCCGCGCCGCCCGGCCCGGCTGCAGCCACGGCTGCGCTTCGGGCGCGAAATCTCCCTCTCTCCGCGTCATCGCCTCCAGCAGATTCTCGACCACGCCTTTCAGCGCGAAGAAGTCCCACCTCGCCAGCGCCTGTGGGACAGCCCACCGGCCCCGCGTCATCTCGCCCGTCACCGCGATCGCAAGATGCTGGGGCTGATCGGGCAGCTCATCCGGCGCGGCCGGCAGATACACCCGCCCCATATCGAACGCCCCCACATCGGCGACCCCATGCCGCCGGTTCAGCGCCACCACGTCGAGCAGCGATGTCACGAGCGTCGTCCTGAGCTGCGTCCGGTCCGCCGTCTTCCAGTTGCTGATGACAACCGCTCGCCGCCGCGCGTCATCCTCCGGCAGCTTCAGCCGCTCGTGTCCTTCAGTCGACTCGAGGCTCGACGTCACCGTCTCGGTCAGCCCCATGCCGCGCATCAGGTGCCGCACATCGCGCTCGAACGCCAGCGCCGGCGGCAGACCGCCGACACCCGCGCTCCCCCGCGGCAATGTCTCGGGGATGTCCTCATATCCGTGCACCCGCGCGACCTCCTCGACCAGGTCGATCTCCTCAACCAGGTCCTGCCGGAACGTCGGCGCGCGCACCACCAGTGGCTTATCCTCCTTGACATCGAGCTTCAGCCATCGCAGATGAGCGGCGATCTCGGCCGCGCTCAGGTGCAGCCCGAGCAGCGCGTTGACCCGGGCCGGCCGCAGCGCGATCTTCCTCTCCCTGACCGGGTTCGGGTAGGCGTCCACCACCCCCGTCGCGATCTCAACCGGCCTCTCGGCGAACTCCGCCATCAGCTCGCACGCCCGGTCCAGCGCCCGCACCGTGCCTCCCGGGTCGACGGTCCGCTCGAACCGATACGATGCCTCCGTGCTCATCCCCAGCGCCCGCGCCCCGCGCCTGATCGTCCCCGGATGGAAATGCGCCGACTCCAGCAGCACCTCCGTCGTGCCGCTATGGATCTCCGTGCTCGAGCCGCCCATGATCCCCGCCAGCGCGATCGGCCCGCTCGGGTCCGTGATCAGCAGGATCTCCGAAGTCAGCTCGCGCTCTTCCCCGTCGATGGTAACCAGGCGCTCACCCGCTCTCGCCCGCCGCACGATGATCTCGGGCGTGTCCGCCTCCCCGGGTACCGCAGGCTTCAGCCTGCTTCTTCTCAGCAGTTGGTAATCGAACGCGTGCAGCGGCTGCCCGAGCTCCAGCATCACCAAGTTTGTCGCATCCACCACGTTGCTGATCGGCCGCAGCCCGCACAGCTCCAGCCTCCGCTGCGCCCACTCCGGCGACGGGCCAATCTTCACTCCCTGCACCACTCGCGCCGAGTATCGCGGGCAGCCCGCTGGATCATCCAGTGTCACGCGAACGAACGATCCATCCGGCGGCCCGGTCTCGGTCACGCGCGGCTCGCACTCCGGCAGCTCCACTCGCAGCTTCATCGCCAGCTCGCGCGCCACCCCCAGCACCGACAGGCAATCACCGCGGTTCGGGGTGACCTTGATCCCGAACACCGCGGTCGCGCCCGCCTCCTCGATCGCCTCCACCTCGAGCCCGACGTTGGTGAGGATGAAGGCAAGCTCCTTCACCGACAGCCCGTTCGGCACATACTCGTTCAGCCAGTCAACCGGTATCCTCATACCATTCCCTTGTTGGGCAGGAGCGTTCGCTCCGAGCGAAGCGAAGGGGCAAGCTCCTGCCATCGGCGTTCATCCGCGTTCATCGGCGTCAAGCCGTTCGGCCACCCACACCTGCTCCCTCGAATCCACGCCCAACGCCCTCCGATCGAACCCCCCGTACGCCTCCACCACCCGATATCCACATCCCTCCAGCAGCGGCGGCACTTCCTCCGGGAACACATACCGCGCGACCAGCTCGCGCTCGATCCGTCGTGTGGGGCAGGAGCGCGTCTCCTGCCCTCCATTTCTGCCCCCCGTACCCCGCCACTCATACGTGATATGCGAGATCACCCGCTGCCTGCCCGGCACGAACTCGGCCCAATCGATCGCGACCACCTCGCCACCACCATTGGGCGCGGCGAACCGCGTCATCTCCTGCGGCTCCGTCCGGCCCGTCGCTACCAACTCCCGCGGCGGCACGAAGAAGCTCATCACCAGGCGGCCGCCCGGCAGCAGGTGCCGCCGGACCGCTCGCAGCGCCCGCCTCTGATCGGCCTTCGTCAGCAGATAGAGAAACGTCCGAAACGCGATGATCGCCAGCGGGAACCGTCGCCGGAGCGCGAACCGCCGCATATCCGCCGCGATCACATCGACGCGCCCGGGCAGCTTCCCAACTTGCGCACGCTTCCGCTCGAGCGTCCGCAGCATCGCCACCGAGCTATCGATCCCGACGACATCGACCCCGATCGCCGCCAGGCAGAACGCCAGCCGCCCTGTCCCGACACCGATCTCCAGCACCGGCGACCCCGCCCGCTTCGCCTCCTCCGCATAGAACACAACGTCATCCAGGTAGTTCCCTGGGTACCCGTCATATAACTCCGCGATCAGGTCATACTGCGACTCGACCATCGGGCGTCTCGCTGCCGTCTCGTTCGCCGCAAGCGAACGCAATCTGTGAAATCTGTGAAATCTGCGGTTCCTAACCGGCCGTCAGAACTGCCTGAGGAATCGCATATCATTGTCGTACAACGTCCGTATATGTGGGATGTTATACCTCCGCTGGGCCAGCCGCTCGATCCCGAACCCGAAGGCGAAGCCGCTCACCCGCTCGGGGTCATATCCGCCCGCGATCAGCACGTTCGGATGGACCATCCCCGACCCGCCGATCTCCACCCATCCGCTGTCCTTGCAGAACCGACATCCCCTGGCGTCGCACAGCACGCAGTTCACCGAGAAATCAGCGCTCGGCTCCGTGAAAGGGAAGAAGTCCGGCCTGAACCGCAGCCGCACCTTCGTCTCCAGGTACGTGCTGAGGAAAGCGGCGAGCGTTCCCTTGAGATCGGCGAAGGTGATCCCCTCATCCACCACCAGTCCCTCCAGCTGATGGAAGACATCGTTATGGGTCAAGGTCACCGTCTCCCGGCGATAGGTGCGGCCCGGCACCACCGCGCGCGTGGGCGCCGGCGTGCAGCGGCACTGGCCGAGAACCTCCATCGGCGGGTATCGCCAGTCCAGCCCCCTCACCGGGCACTCGTCCGCGTGGTGCGCCCGCATCGTCCGTATCTGCCCCGGAGATGTCTGTGTTCGCAGGATAATCCCATTGTTGGGCAGGAGCTTGCTCCTGCCACTCTCCGAGTTAACGTAGAACGTATCCTGCTCGTCGATCGCCGGATGGTCGGGCGGATAGTTCAACGCGGTGAAGTTGAGATCGAACCACTCCACCTCCGGCCCCTGCGCCACCTCATACCCCATCCCCACGAAGACCTCGAGCAGCCGCTCCGTCGTGGTCATGAGCGGATGCCGGTGCCCGACCGGCGCCGCGCGCCCCGGCAGCGTCACGTCGAGCTCATCCCCCGCGCGCCCCGCCGCCTCCTGGGCGGCCAGCTCCGCCCTTCGCTTCTCTATCGCGGCTTCCAGTGCCGCACGAACTCGGTTCGCCTCCTGCCCCCTCGCGGGACGCTCGTGCGCAACGAAGTTGCGAAGCTCGCGGAGTGCCTCGGTGAGGAGACCGTGCCTTCCCAGATAAGCTATCCTCTTGAGGTCCAAGTCCTCTTGCGTCGGTGTTGCGGCGATCACTTCGACTCCCGCCAAGGCAAGCGCAAGACGCTGCTTCCATGTCAGAGGCCCCCCCGGGACCCTCATGTCCGCATTCCGTGTATCCTCAGGTGCATCTCCCATCGCCTGACCTCCTCGTGCCGCGTTTGGCTCGGCAGCCCGTTCGGCAGGAGCTTGCTCCTGCCCGATCCCTATCTGTGTTCATCCGTGTTCATCTGTGGTTCCCCTACTGCGCCAACCGCCTGATCTCCTCAAGGGGCATCTCAGCCATATCGTCTCCCCGTTGGGCAGGAGCGGCTCCCCGAAGCGAAGCGAGGGGCAAGCTCCTGCCATCCGTGTTCCTGTTGCTTCGGTAGCTTGCTGCCGAAGCCCACTGGGACCTCTTCAGTCCTCTCCGCGCCTCCGCCGTTCGCCGTTCCCACAAACACCAAAGCCCACGCCTTGTCCCATAGGGGACGAAGACCGTGGGCCTCCGCGGTACCACCCTGATTGGCCGCACACACGCGGCCCTCTCGTCGTCCCGATAACGGGGGACTCACCGTCGCCGACTACTGCTACCTCACCTTCACCGGCGCGGCTCTGGGGCGAACTTCGACGGGCTGTCTCCGCGAGGCCCTTCCAGCCTTCGAGGCCCCTTCTCTGTCGGCCCAGCGCCCGCCTACTCCTCCCCTTCGCAGCCTTTGCTATGTGGGGCAGGAGCGTGTCTCCTGTCCGATATCAAACTACACCCGAATCCTACCACACGCGCACCGCCCACTACAAGACTCGTAGGGCAGGAGCTCCGCTCCTGCCCTCCTCGCGCCTTCTCTGCGCCTCAGCGACTCCGCGGTTAGCGCTCGTCACATCGTCTCCAGATACGCCCAGATCCTCCGATACGCCATCACCCCCTCCCCCGCCGCTGCCGCAATCTGCCGGTAGGCCCCAGCTCGCACATCCCCCGCCACGAACACCCCCGTCACCGATGTCTGGAAATCGCTGTCGGCGATCACATAGCCCATATCATCGCGATGCACCAACTGCGGAAGGAACCCCGTCTGCGGCGTCTCCCCCACCGCGATGAACACCCCCTCCGCAGGCACCTCCATCTCATCCCCGGTCTGCACGTGCTTCGCCCTCACCGCCTCCACCGACTGGTTGCCCTTGATCTCGGTCAGCACGTGGCTCCATAGGAACCGAACCTTCGAGTTCGCGAACGCGCGCTCTTGCAGGATCGGGTCGGCACGCAGCTTCTCCCGCCGGTGGACGACTGTTACCTCGCTCGCGATGTTGGCGAGAAAGAGCGCATCATCGAGCGCCGTGTTCCCTCCCCCAACAACCACCAGCCGCTTCCCCGAGAACAGCGGCCCGTCGCACGTCCCGCAATAGCTCACCCCGCGCGCGTAGTACTCCCGCTCCCCGGGAATCCCAAGCCTCCTCGGCGAGCAACCAGTTGCTATCAGTACGGCCTTCGCCCGGTACGCCCCGCCCGTGGTGTCGATCCGGAATGGCCGCCCGATCTCGATGCCCGTGACCTCGGCCGTCCTCACCTCCGCGCCGAACCGCATCGCCTGACGATGCATCTGATCGGCCAGCTCGAGCCCGGAAATGCCGTCCGCGAATCCCGGGTAGTTCTCGATCAGGTGGTTGAGCACGACCTGCCCGCCGGGCATCATCTTCTCAAGCACCACTGTCTTGAGCCGACCGCGCCCGGCGTAGATCGCGCAGGTGAGCCCGGCCGCCCCCCCGCCAATGATCGCCAGATCCCACACCTCCGGATCGACCGATATGCTCAACTCGTAGTGCCTTCCTCTACTCTCGAATATCGATCCCTAGCCGTCTGCCCCTGTGGGAGGGGCATTCCTGCCCCGACTCCTCGTCGCGAGGTCGTTCGACTCTCGACTTTCGAATCTCGACTCTCGATCCGCTACTTCCCCTCCACCACCGTCGTCACCCGCTTTCGCAACTCCTGCTCGGCCTGGTACCCGATCAGGCTGTCCGCCACCTGGCCGCCCTTGAAGATGAACAGCGTTGGCACCGCCTGAATGCTGTATTTCGCCGCCGTCGACCGCTCCTGCGCCGCGTTCACCTTCACGAACTTCGCCTTGCCCGACATCTCGGTCGCCAGCTTCTCCAGCAGCGGCGCGATCGCCGCGCACGGCGGGCAGCCCGGCGCCCAGAAATCCACCAGCACCGGCGTATCGGACTTGAGCACCTCCTGCTCGAAGGTTCCATCCGTCACTTCAAGAACCGCACCCATCTCCCGCTCTCCTCCTGTTCGGCAGGAGCCTTGGTCGCCTTAGGCGACTCGCTCCTGCCATGCCGTTCTCCCGTTGGGCAGGGGCTGGTCCCCTGCCACTGCCGTTCCCTTTGTGCCTGCCTGTCTTCGTGGTGCGACCCGTATTCCTCCGTCAGCCTCCTCGTTCTCTCCTCCTCCGAACCCATCCTCTCGCGCTACACATCACTGCCTAGGAAGCTGTGGAGAGGATCGAACACTCCCCGGGTCAAAAGAGCTAGACACAGTCCGGGATCAACCGCGGTTGGCGCAGAGGGGCGCCGCTGTCCCTGCGCCGGGCCTGGTCCGGAAACGGCCACTAATGAATGTCGCCCAAAGAAGTAATGGGCGACATTCATCAGAAAGCCAGGAAATGCCTGAAGAAAGACGTTCGCGCAATGTTGCTTCATTGCGCGAACGTCCGTAGAACCTGTGCAGGAACACCCCGCCACTGGGATCGCCAGTCGGCACGGGACAGGAGCCATCGGCGTATGAGCAAGACCGACGGATTGCGGCGGGAATACGAGGGCAGAACACGAGACCCCGTGGGCATCAATCTGAGCACGAGTTCTGTCCTCGGTCATGCGATTCTCGTCGTCATCGTCCTTGGTTATCTGTTCTGGGGATCTCAGATGTTCTTTCCCTCCCTCTGTCTGCTCGGGCCGTGCTGGTGGCTTCTCTCCTCGGTCTACGAAGAGCGCCGGTTGGCCAGCGGGGAGCGCCGGTCGGGCAGCGAGCTCGAGAGACGGCTAGTAACGCATTTCGCCGATCGATTCACATTCCAGGAGATGATGGAGTTGATCCCCCTCGAGGCAATTGGCGCGGCGTCGGTGGCAGACATGCGGTGGTGGCTGCGGGAGTCTCGTTTCGGCCTGATCTACTGGGAGCGCATACCCCACTACCTGAAGCCCCGAGCAGCCGAGGCTTCGGCGGCTGTCGAGCAGTGGCTGAAGCCGGAGTGCTCGGCCCGGCTATGGTGGCTGGCTAGGCTAAGGGAAATCGAGGCGGCGGCCGACCAGAAGGCAGGCGCGGTCCATGCCGAACAGGTCGCTGCCTACAAGGCGGAGCTAGAGGAGATAGAGGAGAGATACCGCGAAGAGGTGCGTCTCTACCCGAGAAAGAGAGCGGGGTGGGAGAAGGCACACGATCGCTGGCGCGAGACACACAGCCGCTGGCGCGAGGCATGCCGCGAGGCACACAGCCGCTGGCGCGAGGCACACAGCCGCTGGCGCGAGGAATACCAGCGGAACCCCAGGTGCCCGTGCGGGCGCTGCGGGGCGACGGGCCGCCATCTGGCGGAGGTTGATGCAACGGAACGGGTCTGGCAAGCGGCTCCGCCATGCAAGCGCTGCGGGGGAAGCGGCACGGTTACCCTCTACGGGTCAGTACCGGTACCCCTCACCAATCCGGATGGCTCGTATCGCGTGGAGTATGTCGAGACGTCGGGCGAGTTCATATGCCCCAGATGCCAAGGTCTGCCGCGCGGCGGCCAGTGGGTCCGCGTCGGGCCGAAGATGACTGTTACGAAGGACGTGAGCTGTTATGACTGCGGAGGCACGGGCCGGGCGCCCAACCAAGCACTGCTTGACGCCGAGCCGAAACCTCCGATCGAGCCAAAGCCTCCGAGCGAACCAGAGCCTCCGAGCGAGCCAGAGTCGTTGAAGGGTCTCCCGGCTGATATCGCGGTACCCTACCCCACCACCGTTCGAAAGCAGGTTCTCGTCGAAATGCTGGACGAGCTTCGCGGAAACATCAGGCGTGCGGAACGATCCCCCTGGCTCTCGTGAACCAGCGCTGTCTCACGCAGACCCCCTGGCAAATGCGCGGTCCAATCGGGTGACGCCCAGCCAGCCGTTGACATCCCCCCTCTCTTACACCTATCCTCCGCGCAGCCCAATGGGGATAGCGGCCACTCTTGGCGCACCATGGAGGAGCGTTGTGGGTTTCATGGGAACCGCGCCTATCAGACCTTCCGCCTATCTGCTCGGGAAGCTGTCTGTGCTGGCTTGCTGGGCATCGCTCGTCGCCAGGTGGTTTTGGCCAGCTCTCGTGTGGTTCAGAAGCCCCGGACTCGGCGTCGTTGGAGCAGGCCTGCTCGTGACGGGGTTGCTGCTGATGGTCGCTGGTGCTGTCAACCTTGGCAGCTCGCTCAGGATGGGACTCCCGACAGAGGAGACGGCGCTGAAGACCCGCGGCCCGTACAGGTACACCAGGAACCCCATGTACGTCGGCGGCCTCTTGACGTGTCTTGCCGCCATCGCTTGGACTGCGAACCCCGTGGTCTTCGCGCTGACGATAGTGGCCGCCATCGTGCACCGCAAGATCGTGCTGGCAGAGGAGAAATACCTTGCAGCCCAATTCGGCGACACGTGGACGACGTACACCAGCAAGGTGAGGCGCTACCTCTGAAGGACCGCGACGCCTTCCGCCCCTTCGCGTCCGCCCCCGCGGTTCACCGCCCGTCGGGCAGCAGCGAAACTGCTGCCATCGGCGTGCATCCGCGGGTATCCGCGTTCATCGGCGTTGTGCCGTGCGCGGCCCCCCCCTACCTCGCCATCGCCGTATCGCCCGTCTCCACCAGTTGCCGGTACTCGTTCCGGTCCTTCGCCTTCGACTCCGCCTCCTCGAAGGTCACCACGCCCGACCGCGCCAGCAGCGCCAGCGACTGATCCAGCGTCATCATCCCGTGCTGCTGGCCGGTCTGGATCACCGACGAGATCTGGTGCGTCTTCCGCTCACGGATCGAGTTGCGCACCGACGAGGTCGCCGTCAACGTCTCGAATGCCGCCACCCGGCCTCGCCCATCGGCCCGCCTCACCAGGATCTGCGACACCACCCCGAGCAGGTTCACCGAGAGCTGCATGCGGATCTGCTGCTGCTGGTGCGTCGGGAAAATGTCGATCACCCGGTCCACCGTCTGCACCGCGTCCGTCGTGTGCAGCGTTCCAAGCACGAGGTGCCCCGTCTCCGCCGCCCGGATTGCAAGCTGAACCGTCTCGAGGTCGCGCATCTCGCCGACGAGAATCACGTCCGGGTCCTGCCGCAGCACGTATTTCAGCGCATTCTGGAAGCTTCGCGTGTCCCGCCCCAGCTCGCGCTGATTCACCAGCGCCACCTTCGGTTCGTGGACGAACTCGATCGGGTCCTCCACCGTCATGATGTGCACCGCGAAGTTCTTGTTCACATGGTCGATCATCGCCGCCTGCGTCGTGGACTTCCCACAGCCCGCCGGCCCAGTTACCAGCACCAGGCCGCGGGGTCGTTCGGCGAAGTAGCGGCAGATGTCTGGCAGCCCAAGCTCCTCGATCGTCTGGACGTGCAGCGGGATGACCCGGTAGACCGCCCCAACCATGCTCCGCTGCACAAATAGGTTGACGCGGAAGCGCGCGAGCCCCTCTATGTCGTACCCGAGGTCCAACTCCCACTGCTGCTCGAACAGCTCCCGCTCCTGCGGCGACAGTATCATATAGGACAGCCGCTTCGCCTCATCTACCGACAGCGGCGGCAGGTCCATCGGAATGAGCTCGCCGTAGATGCGCAGCAGCGGCGGCGACTCGGCCTTGATGTGGATGTCCGACGCATCCCGCGCCACCGCTGTCTTGAGCAGGTCGTCTATCTGGAGCTGACCCTCAGACATAGCCGCTCTCCTTCACACCCGCTCCCCTCACACGTCCCCCGGCGCCGGCGCCATCAACTCCTCCGGTCGCCGCCCCGCACTGGCCCGCGCCGTGAACTCGCCTGGGTTCGACGACTTCGACAGCGCCATCTCGAAGCTCACGATCCCATTTCGATACAGGTCCAGCAGATGGTTGTCCAGCGTCTGCATCCCCAGCTCCGCGCCCGTCTGGATCGCGCCGTACAGCTGATGGGTCTTTTGCTCTCTCACCATGTTCCGGATCGCCGCCGTGGCGATCATGATCTCGAACGCCGCCACTCGCCCCGGCCGGTCGACTCTCGGCAGCAGCGTCATCGAGATCACCGCCTGCAGCGTCACCGCCAGCTGCATCCGGATCTGCTCCTGCCGCTCCGGCTCGAACACGTCTACGATCCGGTCGATCGTCTGCGCCGCATCCGTCGTGTGCACCGTCGAGAACACCAGGTGTCCCGTCTCCGCCGCCGTGATCGCCAACTGCATCGTCTCGTTGTCACGCATCTCACCCACCAGGATGACGTCCGGGTTCTGACGCATCACGTGCTTCAGCGCGTCCGCGAAGGTGTGGGTGTCCATGTCCACTTCGCGCTGGTTGAGCGCGGCCGTCTTATCCATGTGCATGAACTCGATCGGGTCCTCGATCGTGATGATATGCACCGGCTTGTTCTCGTTGATGTGGTTGACCATCGCAGCCAGCGTGGTGGACTTGCCCGACCCGGTCGGCCCTGTCACCAGCACCAGGCCGCGCGGCAGCATCGCCACCTCTTTCAGCACCGCCGGCAACCCCAACTCATCCAGCGTCTGCACCCGGATCGGGATGAGTCGCATCACCACCCCGGGGCTGCTCTGCTGCTTGAACACATTGACCCGGAACCGCGCCAGGCCTCTGATCTGGTAGGCGAGATCGCACTCCAGGTCACGCTCATATCGTGCGATCCGGTCCGGCCCCATGATCGCATACACGATGCCCGAGATGTCTTCGGGCTTGAGAACCGGGAAGTTCGTCCGGCGCAGGTCGCCGTGCACGCGGAAGACGGGCGGCTCGCCCGCACGCAGGTGTAAGTCGGATCCCTCGCTGCGTATTAGCAGCCTCAGCAGGTCATCGAGCGGGACAGCGTACTGGGACATTCGTCACTCTCCACAGCAACTCGAGCAGGCGCGCGCCGCACCACCTCGGCCGCCTGCCTTCGCTCTATTCTACCCCAACCGCCCTGCCGCCTTCCCCCCAAATCCGCCCCAATCCCGCCCTCATGTGTGTTCCACGGCCGCGTCTAGCCTGTGCAATCCGCGCAGTCTGCTTGTCCCTAGCCCGATCGGGCGCGACTGTCGTCGCCGTTCGCACTCCGCGGGGCGAGTATTCGTCCCGCATCTGCGTTCATCCGCGCGCGTCCGCCTTCATCGGCGTTCTGCCGTCTGCCACGCCCCCGTCATCCCCCCTTCGCAATTGCCCCGAGCCCCCCCATCCTCGCCAGCTCATCGGGGTTGCTCGCCTTCGCCAACGCCTCCTCCGCCGTGATCACCCCGGCCTGCAAGAGCTGCACCAGGTGCTGATCGAGCGTCTGCATCCCAACATCGCCGCCCCCCTGGATGAGCGTGTAGATCTGATGCGTTTTCCGCTCCCGGATCAGATTCCGGATCCCCGGTGTCGCGATCATCACCTCGAACGCCGGGATCAGCCCCGACCCATCGGCCCGGTGCAGCAGATCCTGGCTGATCACCGCCTGAAGCGTGATCGAAAGCTGCGCCCTCACCTGCTCCTGCCGGTACGGCTCGAACACATCCACCATCCGGTCGATGGTCTGCGCCGCATCCAGCGTGTGCAGCGTCCCGAACACCAGGTGCCCCGTCTCCCCCGCCGTGATCGCGAGCTGGATCGTCTCCAGGTCCCGCATCTCCCCCACCAGGATCACGTCCGGGTTCTGTCGCATGACGTGCTTCAGCGCATCCGCGAATGTGTGCGTATCCAGCCCGATCTCGCGCTGCGTGATCGACGCCATCTTCGGCTTGTGGACAAACTCGACCGGGTCCTCGATGGTGATGATGTGGACCGGCCGGTTCTCGTTGATGTAATCGATGACCGCCGCCAGCGTCGTTGACTTGCCGCTCCCCGTCGGGCCGGTCACCAACACCAGGCCCCGCGGCAGCATCGCGATCTCCTTGAGCACCGGCGGCAGGCCAAGCTCATCGATCGTCTGCACTTCCGAAGGGATTCGGTGGAAGCACGCCGCCGGGTGATTGCGCTGGCGGTAGAAGTTGACCCGGAACCGGCTCACCCCGGGCACCACCAGCGCCATGTCCAGCTCTTGCTCCTGCTCCAGCCGGGCCCACCGATCCTCCCCGGCCACCCGCCGAAGCATTTGCCCCACTTCCTCGCTGGACATCTCGGGGAACTTCGTACGGCGGATCACGCGCTGCACCCGCATGATCGGCGGCTCGCCCGCACAGATGTGAAGATCCGACCCCTTCACCTGCACCAGCAGCGCCAGCAGCGTCTCCAGCTCCACGGCCGCCTCCCCCGCAACAGCCTACATCCCCCTCCGTAAGGCGGGCGATCTACGCCCGCCGTCTTACCCTTTCCTCTGCGCCTCGGCTCCTCTGCGGTTCACAGCCCCGTCACGCCACCCCCCGCCGCAGCATCTGCTTCAGCTCCGTCAGGTTGCCCGCGAACGTCAGCGCATCGTCCTCCGAGATCACTCCCGCCCGCCAGTATTTCACCAGTGACTGGTTCATGGTCTGCATGCCCCAGTAGCCCCCTTCGTTCATCGCCGAATAGATCTGCGACGCCCGGCCTTCCTCGATCAGCTTCGCCACCGTCGGCGTGTTGATCATAACCTCAACCGCAGGCACTCGTCCAGTCCCATCCGCCCGCGGAACCAGCTTCTGTGAGACGATCCCCAACAAGCTCGTCGACAGTCGCAGGCAGATCTGGCTCTTCTCGTGCGGCGGGAAGATGCTGACGATTCGCTCCACCGTGTCCGCCGCGCTCGTCGTGTGCACCGTCGAGAACACCAGGTGGCCCGTCTCGGATGCCGTCAGCGCGACCCGCATCGTCTCCGCGTCCCGCATCTCTCCGATCAGGATCACGTCCGGGCTTTCCCGCACCACGTACTTCATCGCGTCGTAGAACGACTCGGTATCGATCCCCACCTCCCGCTGGCTCACCACCGCCAGCCGGTCATCGTGCACGAACTCGATCGGGTCTTCGATCGTCACGATATTGCAGTACCGCGACCGGTTGATCAGGTCGATCATCGCCGCCAGCGTCGTCGACTTGCCGCAGCCCGTCGGCCCGGTGACCAGCACCAGCCCCTGCTTCGGCTTCACCATGTCCTCCAGCACCTTCGGCAGCCCTAGGTCCTCGATCGGCTTGATCTCAAGCGGCACGATACGAAGCACCATCGCATTGCTGCCCCGCTGCACATAGATATTGCAGCGGAAGCGGGCAACATCGGCCAGCGTGAAGGCAAGGTCCAACTCGTGGTAGCCCTCAAACGCATCGATCTGCTGCTGGTTCATGATCGACTCGGCCAGCCGTTTCGTGTCATCCGCTGTCAGCGGCGGCAGATCGGTCGGCACGATCCGACCGTGCACCCGAAGCGCCGCCGGAGCGCCTGCCTTGATGAACAGGTCCGACGCCTGGCTGTCAACCGCAAATCGGCATAGCTGCTCGAGTTCCATCGCTTTCGCCCTCCAAACGCCCCAGCGCCGCGCGCCAAGGTCGTCCTCTTGCGGGGTCCACCGGAGAAGTCCAGTGAAACGGCCCGTAGGGGCGCACCGCTGTGCGCCCTGTCACCGACTCGCCCGCCTTCGGTCGTCGACGAGAAGATCGTCTCCGCGCCTTTGCGCCGCCGCGGTTAGCTGCGCCGTGCGCGGGCGCCCCCGGCGCCATATGTCAGCCAGCCAATGAGGAACCCGGCGGGCAGGCCAATCAGCACCGCAGGCACAGCCGCCGCGGACACCGCTTTCTGCTGCGTCGTCACCGCGGGGGGCGCGAGCCTACTGCTCTTTCTTTCCACATCGTACTCGATGGGTTTCATGGAACTGACCAACTGCACCGCGAACCCGTCCGCCATCGTCGTCCCCGGCCCTATCCACGGGAACGCCTCGCCCACCACGAACGCGAGTCTCATGTGCTGCCACTCCGGCAGCGACCGGATGATCGGCCCCACCGGCAGCGCCCCCTGCGCCCCCGGGATCAGACCCGCCGCAGCGAACTCCACCGCCGTCCCGGTCTCGCCCATCCCCCGCCCCTCTCGCTCGTCGCGGATCTGAGTGCTGCTGATCACGGCGCCCGTCCGCTGAACCAGCTCGCCCAACCCCTTCTGAATCGCCGCGTGATCCACCACCCTCGGATAGCCGATCGCCACCTGCGCCGGCCCCGCATCCGGCGCGTATACAATCACCGTCAGATCATACGCCGCCGCCTTCTCCGGCGTCGCAGCGTTCTCCGGAGCAGATTCCGCGCCCAGCGCAGGCGGAGGCACGGCTGTCACCACCGCTACCACCAGCACCAGTAGGGAGACAATAGCTCGCATATGCCAACTCCGTTCACCCTGCCCCCGCGAATGCCTGCCGCCATCAACTCCCTCTGCGCCTCACCGGTTAGCCCCCGACCGTTCCGCCGTTCCCCTCCACTGTCGACTTCCGGCTATCCACCCTCGCGCCGATAGGGCGCGCGCCGGTGGGTGTGACTTCTTGGTATCGGCGATCTCGGCCCCGATTCCTCCGCCGCTGGAACCTCACCCCCCTTCCCCCTCTCCGCGCGCGGAGAGG
>Ga0315274_10003635_pt1 | contig 22930 bp, 19 predicted proteins | sample YL17G02_20_MG_FD_203700 | JGI IMG/M metagenome (GOLD analysis project Ga0315274, IMG submission 203700) | Sediment microbial communities from Yellowstone Lake, YNP, Wyoming, USA - YL17G02_20 | ecosystem: Environmental > Aquatic > Freshwater > Lake > Sediment | place: USA: Wyoming | collected...
TTTGAGCTTGCTTTCAAGTTCAAAAAGCCGCAGGACTTCCATGGCGTGTCGGCGTGCCTCGTCTTTAGGTATATCGAAGTATCGGGAAAAGGTCAGCAGGTTTTGGAGCACTTCCAGGTCGGAGTCAAGATTATCTATTTGAGGCACTACTCCGATAACAGCCTTCGCCTGTCGGGCATAGGTTTTTAAGTCCTTACCCAGCACCCATATATCACCCTGAGTAGGTGGTGATACCGCAATTATCATTCTGATAAGGGAAGTCTTGCCTGCACCATTGGGCCCCAGAAGCCCAAAGCATTCACTTTCCTCTATCTCCAGATTAACGCTATCTACGGCTAGCAGGTCTTTGAATTTCTTGCTCAGATTTTGTGTCTTGATAATGACCATAAATATTCAATCTCAGTTATCATATTAGCTTCAGGAGATTCAAGCATCGGGATACCTAGCTCAATTCAGCGCTGCCCTTCTGCCATACTCGGGATAGCTCTTTCGCCAGCAGTTGATGCTCAGGCTGCCCCAAACAGGGGTCTACCTTAAATAATTTTACCGCTTCATTGCGGGCAAGTTCCAGCAGCCCCACGTCGGAGAGCTTAGCCATGCGTAGGTCGGGCAAGCCGCTCTGCCGCGTGCCGAAGAATTCTCCAGGCCCTCGTAGCTTTAAGTCCTCTTCCGCCAGCGCAAAACCATCCTGAATCTTTTCTATTATGTCCAACCGTTGCCTGCCTATCTCTGATGGGTTCTGGGCTAGTAGCATGCAGTAGCTTTGCTCCTTCCCTCGCCCCACTCGGCCCCGGAACTGGTGCAGTTGAGACAGACCAAAGCGGTCGGCGCTCTCCACTAGCATGACTGTGGCATTGGGCACATCTATGCCGACCTCAACCACCGGTGTAGAGACCAGGATGTGCAGCTCGCCGGCGCGAAAATGGTGCATCACCTCATCCTTCTCTGCAGATGACATGCGCCCGTGAAGTAAGCCCAGCCGTAGCTCAGGGAAGACTTCTTCCGAGAGTCGCTGGTGTTCAGCAATTGCTGCCTTGGCTTGAATAGCCTCAGATTCCTCGATTAGTGGGTAAATAATGAAGGCTTGACGTCCTTCAGCAACCTGACGCTTTATAAAAGCATAGGCGCTGTCCCTCTGCCCGGGATTAAGCCACTTCGTCTTCACCGCTAGTCTCCCCGGCGGAAGCTCCTTTATAACTGATAGGTCAAGGTCGCCATATAAGGTCAATGCTAAGGTTCGTGGGATAGGCGTAGCCGTCATCACCAGTGCGTGGGGGCTGAATCCTTTCTGACGCAGCTCTGAGCGCTGAGTAACGCCAAACCGGTGCTGCTCATCAACCACTGCTAGCCCCAGCCGTGGCAATTCCACTCCTTTCTGAATAAGGGCATGAGTTCCGATAACAATATCCACTTGCCCGTCTGAAATTTGTTGCCGCAACTCCTCTTTTTTCCCCTGTCTGATGTCACCGATAAGTAGGGCTACAGAAAGGGGGCAGGGCAAAAGCCCTGAGTAAACATGTATGTAGTCTTCTCTGCTCTCTTCGCGCCCTGCCTTGGATAGTAGCTGCGAAATGGTTGCGAAATGCTGCTCAGCCAGTATTTCAGTTGGTGCCATGAATGCTGCCTGATAGCCATTAGATGCTGCTACAAGCATGGTGGCGGTAGCCACCACCGTCTTGCCACTGCCCACTTCTCCTTGAAGCAGGCGGGACATTGGCTGCGACTTTTGTAAATCGTCGAGAATTTCCTTTAATGCCTTCTGTTGAGCGGCGGTTAGTTCAAAGGGCAGCGACTTAATGAAAGAGCCAAGCAGCGCCTTGTCAATGCTAAAGGGATTGGCCGACTGGTTCTCCTGCCAGTCACGCTTTCGGCTGAGCACGCCCAGTTGTAGGAGGAAAAGCTCGTCAAAAGCTAGGCGAATCCTGGCTTTGTCCTTTGCGGCTTCATCTTCTGGGAAGTGGGCGTGACTTATCGCTTGTGGCAGTTCCAGCAGGTCGCACCGTTTCTTTAGCTCCGCTGGCAGAAAATCCTCCACCTCCCATGCCCATCGGTCTACAACCTCTTTCATCAGTTTTCTTACCTGGCGGGGGTGTAATCCCTGAGTGAGCGGATATACTGGAACTAGGCGTCCCGTATGTATTAATTCCCTATCGTTTACCATTTCCCACTCTGGCGATTCGAATACGAGCCGTCCATTAAATAAGCCTACCCGTCCACTGATGACCACCTGTGTATTGGTAGAAAGCGTCTTCGCAAGGTAGGGGTTATTAAACCATACCACCCTCACATTTCCTGTCTCATCGCCCACAACAGCCTCGGTACTTCGCCTGCCACCCAGCCTTATTTCCTGGGCTTGCCATACATTAGCGATAATAGTCTCCTCTCTTCCCTCGGAAAGCTGTGAGATATATTTTCTCTGGCTGTAGTCGAGGTGGCGGTGCGGGAAAAAGAATAGCAGGTCGCGGATTGTCTTCACTTCTAGCTTGGCGAATTTGGCTGCCAGACCAGTGCTGATTCCCTTGATAGCGGTAATTGGAGAATCGACTGATTGGCTCACCGCCGTTTTCGGTTTATTTATCCTGCGGGATGGCAAACTCGCTATCGGTTTCAGTTCGCCTTTTTCTGCTGCTGTATGCTCGGCATCCGCTAAAAGCGCAAGCACATCACTCGTCCATTGCTTGCGCTTCTGCTTGGTCATTGAGGCATAATCGGGCTTAAGTAGCTTATTGAACCTGCTCAGAAGCTGGCGGTTGGTTATTGTTCCAATAACCTGACTGCTCCAGTGGCGAAGGAACTTGTCCAGACCGCCGATTACCGCTGAATCTTCGTATCCCTTTTTGTGCTCTAGTTCAAGAACCTTGCGCAGAGGTTCGATATTAAGTGGCAATCTTTCGCCTCCCTGAGCTGTGCAGAGGCTATTTTTTATCGCCCATTATGGTTACTATCAGGAGACCGGGCCCGGTATGTGTGCCCACTACCGGCGTTACATTCGACCGATAGATTCGTTCTCTGGGGAATTTGTTGCTGAGACGCTCAATCAGCTTCTCGGCATCCTGCGGGGTAGTGGCATCTTCTATTGCCATCCCATCAATATGAGAAAAGCTTGTGGCAAATTTGTAGAGGTGGTCTATCGCCTTCCCCCGGGACCGCTCGCGGGCAAAGGGAAAGACCTCCCCGTCCCTTATCCCGATTATAGGGTTCATTTTAAGAATTGAACCTAAGAAAGCCTGTGCCCGCCCAATGCGCCCGCCCCTCAGTAAATACTCCAGTGTATCAAAAGTAGCTCTAAAGTCCACACGGGAGATAGTTTCTTGGGTTATTTTTATTACCTCATCGAGACTAGCTCCGTCATTAGCTGCTTTGGCAGCGGCAATAACTATAAGCCCCTGCGCCATAATTGCCCATCTTGAATCAATTACTTTTACCCGGCATTTCCCCTTCATTAATCCTATACTTTGCAATGCCACCTCATAAGTAGCGCTGAGCTTGGAGCTAAGCGTGATAACCAGAATTTCATTTGTTTCCTGAGCCAGCTTATCATAAGCCTCAGCAAAAGCATTAGGAGCAGGAACTGACGTCGTCGGCAGAACTTTGCTTTGCTTCAGCCTTTGGTAGAATTGTTCGTTAGTCAGGTCGATGCCATCCCGGTAAACATCCGTGCCAAAGCGGACATTTAAGGGCACCACCATTATTCCCAGGTTACTTGCTACCCCCGCTGGCAAATCGGCAGCACTATCAGTGATAATCTTAACCGTCATCAAAGTCTCCAGAAAATATCATCTATCTCCCAGCACCGCTACACTCAGAACACGTGGACCGACATGTGCTCCCACTACCGGGCTAACTTTCGACCTGTAGATGCGCTCTTTGGGGAATTTGGCGCTGAGACGCTCAACCAGCTTCTCGGCATCCTGTGGCGTCGTGGCATCCTCTACTGCCATCTCGTCAATATGCGAGAAACTTATGGCAAATTGGTAAAGGTAATCTATTGCCCTGCCCCGCGAACGCTCTCTGGCAAAGGGATAAGCTTCGCCATCTTTTATGCCGAGGACAGGGTTAATCCTCAGCATTGACCCCACCAGAGCTTGTGCCCGCCCGATGCGCCCGCCCCTCTTGAGATATTCCAGCGTATCAAAAGCCATACGTATCTCTGACCTTGGAATATTGCGCTTGGTCAGTTTTACAACTTCATCTAGGTTAGCCCCTGCCTTAGCCGCTTTGGCAGCGGCGATTACAATTAGCCCATCTCCCATGGCACCCGAGAGCGAATCAATCACTTCTATCCGGTCTTTACTTTTTGATAACGTCGCCGCTTGCACCGCCGTCTTGTAAGCTGCGCTGAATTTATGTGAAGTGGTAATGACGACGATTTCATTGCCTTCACTCTTCTCGTACACTTCAGCAAAGACACGGGGATGAGGCACTGCTGTCGTCGGCAGAATTTTACTCTGCGTTAGCTTCTGATAAAATTGCTCCGTAGTGAGGTCAATACCATCTCGGTAGCGCTCTGTGCCAAAATTAACATTCACCGGAATTATGGTGATATCCAGTTCTTTGGCTACCTCAGAAGGAACATCACCCAGACTATCGGAAATAATTTTAACTGTCATGAAAATCTCGCTATTCTACGGAAACGATATAGTTATAATGAGGCTGTCCGCCCCGGACCACCTCTACCTGAAGTTGCGGGTGCTGCTCGCGGATACCCTCAGCGACTTGTTCCGCCTCCTCTGACTCGGTATCAGCCCCATAGTATATTGTGATTATCTCGGCTTTATCTAAGTCTAGTCTGGCAAGCACTTCGTTGAGAACGTCGGAAAGCATATCGCCTACTGCGACCAAATCGCCGTTCAGAAAGCCGATAGCCTGTCTCTTTTTAATACTCAGCCCGCCCAGTCGTGTTGAGCGTATGGCTCGGCTAATCTCTATCGTCTTAATGGTTGCTTTTGCCTTCTCCATTAGTTTTACGCTTGTCTCAAAATCCGCTTCATAATCAAAGGCTAAAAGGGCGGCTACACCTTGCGGGATTGATTTCGTCGGCACTACTGCAATTTTTTTCTCAGTCAAGGACTGCACCTGCTGCGCAGTAAGTATTACATTCTTGTCATTGGGCAGAATGATAACTTTATCTGCAGCTACCGCTTTCACTGCTCGGAGTATGTCACCGGTGCTCGGGTTCATTGTTTGTCCGCCGGGAACAATGGCTGCCCCTAGGCTTCGAAAAACCTCTGCCAGCCCATCTCCTGAAGCCACGGCGATAATCGCCATATCTACCGACGGCATCCTTTCCTTTTGCATCTCTAGGAAATCCAGGTACTGTTCGTCCATATTCCGAATTGATACCTGGTGCAGAGTGCCTAAGGAGGTCGCATACTGGATGACCCTGCCCGGGTCATAGGTGTGAATGTGCACTCTGACTGTAGCGTCATCCCCGACCACAATTAGAGACTGCCCCTTCTTCTCCAGTTTTGTCCTGATTCTATCCGATTTAAGCTCCTCCCCTTTTAGCAGGAATTCGGTGCAATAGCCATGAGGCACCTCTTCCGCCATCGCTAGTTGTGCCATTCTTGGCGACATCGGCAAGCTGCTGGCAATAATTTGCGGCTTGCGGAGCTCCATCTCTTCTGTCTCGCCTTTAAGGTAGCGCAGGGCGCCGTCAAGAATCGTGTAGAGACCTTGTCCTCCGGCATCGACTACCCCTGCTTCCTTCAGGGCAGGCAGAAGGCGGGGAGTATCAGCGACCGCTTCTTTTGCGGCACTAACTGTAGCCTCCATAACTGCTATCGGGTCGTTTTTATCGTTTGAAGCCTGCTCTTTGGCAGCCTTGGCAGCCTCTCTAACCACGGTAAGAATTGTCCCCTCCACAGGGTTGCTTAGCCCCTTATAGGCCATGTTTGACCCTTGGAGCAACGCATTGGCTAGGTCTCCGCCGCTCAGCGCCCCCTTTTTTGCAGTGCTCTGAGCTAGGCCGCACAAAATTTGTGATAGGATTACTCCGCTATTTCCCCGCGCCCCCGTCAGCGCCCCTCTTGCCATAGCTTGAGCTATGCCTGAAGCACTGCGGTCAGGAGCCCGAAAGGCTTCCTTAATGGTAGAACGCATGGTGAGAAGCATGTTCGTTCCCGTATCACCGTCCGGCACCGGAAAGACATTAAGGGCATCTATATCCGGAGCACTCTTTTCCAGCCAGGCAGTAGCGGCAGAGAACATCTCCCTTAAGTCTTGGCCATTGAGTGTCTCAGCTTGCTTCGTCTTAGCCATTTATTCATCCTTGCCAAGTCTATGGGCGGTATGGTAGTATTGTGAACAGCATTTTACACTAATTCTTCCAGGCAATCAAAGGAGAGCTACCTTGAAATGTGATATTTGTGGTAAATCACCCAAGTTTGGTCATAATGTTAGCCACTCTAAACGGCATACCAATCGCCGTTGGATGCCTAATATCCAAACTGCTACTCTTATAATAGATGGTAAGCCAAAGCGACTTAAGCTTTGTACCCGCTGCCTGCGCACACAGAATAAGGCAGCTAAAAAGATGCCTTCCACCGTTAGCTAGCTTCTTTTTCCTGCGCTTTTTGTTGAGGATAACCGCCTGCCTCTGGAGCCTCCGATTATTTTTCTGGCAGCAGCTGACTCTTTGTCTACCTGCTTCGGGGCGGTGCCACCAATCACATCTCTGGCGGCAAGAGAAGACTCCACGGTGATGGAGCGAACATCCCTTCCAAATAGCGGGGAAAATCTTTTATATTCAGCCAGACTTAGTTCGCCGAGCGTTTTATTTTTTTCCACAGCGTAGCTGACCAACTTGCCAACAATCTCGTGGGCAGTGCGGAAAGGCTTTCCCTTCTTGACCAGATAGTCAGCCAAGTCAGTGGCTAAAATATACCCTCGTCCTGCTGCTTTCCTCATGTTTTCCGCTTTAACTCGCAGGGTTTTAACCATACCAGTGAATACTTCCAGCGTAGATAGGAGCGTATCCACCGTATCAAATAGACCCTCTTTGTCCTCCTGCAAATCTCTGTTATAGGAGAGGGGCAGTGCTTTCATTGTTGTCAGCATCGCCATAAGATGCCCGTAGACCCTCCCCGTCTTCCCCCTGGCTAGCTCGGCAACATCAGGGTTCTTTTTCTGGGGCATAATGCTTGAGCCGGTGGCAAAAGCCTCATCAAGCTCGATAAAGTTGAATTCGGCAGAAGACCATAGGATAATCTCCTCAGCCAGCCGGGAAAGGTGCAACATGCAGATGCTGGCGGCGGCTTCATACTCCACGACAAAATCCCTGTCGGACACAGCGTCCATGCTGTTCTGGCTTATCTGGCTGAAGCCAAGCTCACGGGCTAAGAACTCCCGGTCAACGTCATAGGCCACGCCAGCTAATGCCCCGCTGCCCAGTGGCAAGACATCGGTGCGCTTCAGGCAGTCGCTGAATCGGTCAACGTCCCGCTGGAGCATCTGGAAATATGCTAAAAGATGATGAGCCAGCAGCACCGGCTGTGCTGGCTGCAGGTGGGTGTATCCCGGCATGACCACATCTTTATTCTTTTCTACCAGCTCGATGAGAGCCTGCTGAAATTCCTTTATCTTGGCTACGGTCTCTGATATTGCCTCCTTTGTGAACATACGCATGTCCAGAGCCACCTGGTCATTTCGTGAGCGAGCCGTATGTAGCTTTTCCCCCACCTCCCCCACCTTTTCAATAAGACTAGCCTCAATATTCATGTGAATATCCTCTAGTTCAGGCTTAAACTTAAACTTGCCCTGTTCAATCTCCTTCTCAATAGCTCTTAGTCCTTTGACGATAGTCTCAGCTTCTTTTGCTGAAATTATGCCCTGCTTTGCCAGCATCTTGGCATGGGCAATGCTTCCCGCGATATCATGTCGGTATAGTCGCCAGTCAAACGGAATAGAGGCAGTATATTCGGCAACCGATTTATCCGCTGCCTTGCTGAAACGCCCGCGAATGCGCGTCATTTATTCCGTTTCCTCGATTTTACCTGTTGACTGCACCTGCGCTTGGGTTCTGACTGGTAATCCCCAGATATGTATAAATCCGGGTGAGGCGCTCTGGTCAAACTGGTCACCCTTATCATAGGTCGCCAGACCGAAACTGTATAGTGAATAGGGTGACTTCCGCCCGACTACCATGCAGTTCCCCTTGAATAGCTTGACCCTCACCGTTCCGGTGACAAAGCGCTGAGAGCTTTTCACATAGGCCGCCAGGTCCTGACTGAGCGAGGTGAACCATAAGCCATTATATATAAGGTCGGCATATTCCATCGCCACCTTTTGCTTAAATCGCAATTGCTCTTTGGATGAGGTCAAAGCCTCCAGCGCCTGATGTGCCTGGAGCAGCACTGTTGCCGCTGGCGCTTCATAAATCTCTCTTGATTTTATCCCCACCAGTCTGTTCTCAACGTGGTCAATCCTGCCCACCCCGTGTTTGCCAGCTATCTCATTTAGCTGCTGAATTAGCCTGACGCCGCCCACCTTCTTCCCATTCAGAGCCACCGGTATGCCTTTGTCAAAGTCAATCTCCACATAGCCCGGCTTATCCGGAGCTTCGTCCGGCGACTTTGTCCACGCGAATGCATCGGCAGGCGGCTCAACCCATGGGTCTTCTAGAACACCGCATTCAATGCTCCTGCCCCAGAGGTTCTCATCGATAGAATAGGGGCTGGCGATAGTAACCGGCACAGGAATTCCGTGCCGCTGTGCATACTTTATCGTCTGTTCTCGGGTCATTTTCCATTCCCTTGCCGGGGCGATAATTTTGAGTTTTGGCGCTAGAGCATTAACACTCACCTCGAATCGTACTTGGTCGTTGCCTTTGCCGGTGCAGCCATGAGCCACCGCTGAAGCCTCTTCCTCCAGTGCGATATCCACCAGCAGCATCGCCATCAGGGGGCGGGACAGGGCGGTCGCCAGCGGGTATTGTCCCTCATAAATGGCATCCGCCTGTAATGCCGGAAAGACAAAATGGTCCACGAATATCTTCTTGGCGTCCTTGACCACCGCCTTTATCGCTCCGACCTTAAGTGCCTTCTCTTTTACCGCCGAAAAATCACGCTCATTCCCCACATCAACGGTAAAGGTGATGACATCCATATCATGCTTTTCCTGTAGCCATTTAATGGCTACCGATGTGTCCAGTCCGCCGCTATAAGCCAGTATCACTTTCTCCGACACCCTGCACCTCCGATTAGATACTCGCTAACGCTTTATCCAGAATAACCAGCGCCTTGTCAACTTCCTTGTTGCCGATAATAAGAGGGGGCATGAAGCGTATGGCATTGGGCTTTACCCGGTTAACCAGCAAGCCCCTCTCGAGGCAAGCCATTACCACTGATTGCCCAATCTCGCGGTCAAACTCCATAGCTAACAGGAGCCCGCGCCCTCGCACATCAGTGATAAATTGGAATTTTTGCTTCATTTTTCTCAGTTCATCAATAAAATATTGTCCTACTTTTCTCGCATTCCCGGCAATATCATTATCAATGACGAATTTGAGTGCAGCATAGCCGGCGGCACAGACCAAAGGATTGCCACCAAAGGTTGAGCCATGCTCCCCCGGACTAAAAACAGACGCCTTCTCCTTAGCTAAAAAAGCCCCGATTGGTACGCCGCTGCCTAGGCCCTTGGCTAGGGTCATTATATCAGGTTCAATGCCGTATTGCTCATAGGCGAAAAGCGTTCCCGTGCGCCCTATCCCGGTCTGGATTTCATCCAGAATAAGCAAGATACCCTTCTGGTCGCACCAGGCTCTAACTTGGGGGAGGTAATTATCACCCGGAATATTAACGCCGCCCTCACCTTGTATTGGCTCGAGCATCACAGCGCAGGTCTGGCTGGTGGTCGCCGCCTTTATCGCCTCGATATTATTGAATTCCACGTTTATGAAACCAACGGGCAGGGGAGTATAGGGCTCCTGAAACTTCTTCTGCCCGGTGGCAGCCGTCATGGCTAGTGTGCGACCGTGAAAAGAGTTTATTGTGGTAATGACCTCATAAGCGCCGTTCAGGTTAAGCTTCCCGTAGCGTCGGGCTAGCTTGACCGCTCCTTCGGCAGCCTCAGCCCCACTATTGCTGAAAAAGACTCTGTTTAAGCAGCTATTCTTGATTAGAAGCTCGGCTAGGTGAATCTGGGGTACTGTATAAAACTGGTTTGAAGCTTGGATGAGTGTTTTCGTCTGCTCTGTTATCGCCTTAACTACCGTCGGGTGGCAATGTCCAAGGCTATTCACTGCCCACCCCCCGACAAAGTCCAGATATTCCCGCCCCTTATCATCCCACACCTGCGCTCCCTTCCCTTTGACTAAGGTTACAGGTATGCGTTCTGTCGTCCTCATGTAATATTTTTTCTCAAGCTCTTGCCAGTCGGTCATTTTCGTCTCCCGGTTAGTTGAGATTTTTATCAAATATCCCTATTTCTTACTTATCGTTGTCCCGATGCCTTTTCCCTCTATCTCCTTGCGCAGGGTATGGGGCTTCGTTCCGTTTATGATACAGGCAGTCGAGGTATTGGACAAAGCCCTCAGGCAGGCTTTAATCTTGGGAACCATCCCCCCCGACGCCACACCCGATGTTACCAGTTCTCCTGCTTCGCTGGGTGATAGGTTTGGTATCAATTTGCCCGAACTGTCTAAAATACCGGCGACGTCAGTTAGAAAGATGAGCCTCTCGGCGCCAATCGCCGCCGCAATTTCACCAGCCACCGTATCACCATTAACATTAAGTACGGGTGGTGCATCATCAGGTTTATCCTCGGAATACAGGGCTATCGGTGCAATAACTGGAATAAAGCCAGCCTTCAATAAAGTCTCGAGTAGCCCCGTGTTTACTTTGACTATGGCACCGACATACCCCAGTTCTTTATTTCTGAGCTTGCTTTGGAGAAGCGCCCCGTCCACGCCGGTTATACCCACTGCCCGCCCCCCTAGGTCATTGATTGCAGCGACAATCTCCTTGTTGACTAACCCGCCGAGCACGGCGGTTACCATCTCGAGCGCTGCCTCATCGGTTACCCGCTCGCCTTGCACGAATTTGGTGGGAGTCTTTTGCCTGGTAAGCCACTCGGTTACTACATTAGCCCCTCCATGCACCACAACCACCGGTTTACCGTGCTGCTGGAGATAGACAATGTCCTCGATAGTTGTATCATGGCTGCCGAAGGTAGCCCCGCCTATCTTCACCACAATCGCCTTTTTAAATTTATTGCTCAATCCTTTCCCTCACGTTGTATATTGACTGTTGATGGTTACATATTCCTCGGACAGGTCGCAGCCCCACGCCGTAGCCTCCGCCGTGCCTAGGTTCAGGTTCAATCTTATCGGCACCTCGCCATTCTTTAATACCTTCACCACTTCCCTTTTGTCGAAGGGCAGCGGAAGCCCATCTTTTACTACGCATATTTTGCCGATATAAAGCTCAATCTTCGATTCTACCACTTCCACCCCGCTCCTGCCCACTGCCGCTAGAATACGACCCCAGTTGGGGTCGTTGCCGTGCACCGCTGACTTTACCAGAGGCGAGCTTACCACCGTTCGAGCCGCCATTCTAGCCTTGGATGTAGTGGGCGCACCGCTCACCGTGACCTCAATCAGTTTGCTCGCCCCTTCCCCGTCACGGGCAATACACTTAGCCAGGTAAACGCATACCCTGTCAAGAGCCTTCTGAAAGACACCAGCTTCACGGCTCCTTTTTGAAATGGGTTTATTCCCTGCTTTCCCATTAGCTAGTATTAAAACCGTGTCATTGGGGCTGGTGTCCCCATCGATTGAAATCATATTAAACGAAACATCCGCCGCCTTTCGCAACGCCAGCCTTAGAAAGCCTGCCTCCACAGCAGCATCGGTAGTCAGGAAACAAAGCAATGTCGCTAGGTTGGGATGAATCATGCCTGCCCCCTTGGCTATCCCGCCGATGGTAAATCGGCTCTCGCCAGCTTTTACCGCAACCGCCGTCTCCTTTGGCACGGTATCGGTCGTCATTATCGCCCTTGCCAGCTCATGCCCTCCGTCCTTTGAAAGAACAATCTGGTCTATGCCTGCCCTGACAAGCTTCATCGGCAGCCGCTCGCCAATTACGCCGGTGCTGGCTACGAGGATATCCTCCAGCGATAATCCTATATTTTTGGCAACCAGCTCCGCCATCTCGGTGGCATCAGCCATGCCCGGCTCGCCCGTGCCGGCATTAGCACAGCCACTATTTATCACTACCGCTTGTGCCCTTCCCGATTGCACACGCTTCTGAGATAAAACCACTGCAGCCGCTTTAATTCTATTGGTGGTGAATACGCCTGCAGCCGCACAGGGCTCCTCAGAGAAAAGGATGCCGAGGTCTAAACTACCTTTCGCCTTTTTCTTTATCCCGGCATAGGTTGCGCCCGCACAGAACCCCTCGGGCGATGTCACACCGCCCGACTCAATAACCTCGATTTCGCTTTTCATTATTGAAAATATATCATAGTGCATATCACAAGGCAATCGGATTTCCCTTCTCCTGCCTTAAAGGAGAGGGAAAAGACCTCTCCCTTTAAAAAAGGAGAATGAGAGGGATTTTCACAGGGGATAAGGATAGGATTTATAAACTCTTCCACTTGCAATCTCTCCCCGATGCCGATAAACTTACTGTCATGAAAATTGTGCGTTTTGCTGCTGAAAAAAAGGTCAGGTATGGCATACTGGACGGCGACTCCATTCAATGCATTGCGGACAAGCCCTATCGCTCTATAAAACCAGCCGGAACCCGCTATAAACTAAACAAAGTCAAGTTGCTGGCTCCATGTTTACCCTCTAAAATCGTGGCTCTGGGGTTTAACTACCGCAGCCATGCCGCAGAATTTAATGCGCACCTGCCCAAAACCCCTTTGTTCTTCCTCAAACCCTCCACCTCAGTCATCAGCCCTGACGATGAAATTATTTATCCCCCCTCCTCCAACAGGGTGGACTATGAGGGTGAGTTGGCGGTAGTCATTAAGAAAAAAGCGTGGCGAGTCTCCCTTGAAAACGCTCTGGACTACGTGCTGGGCTACACCTGCCTGAATGATGTTACCGCCCGCGACCTTCAGGCTGATGATAAGCAGTGGACTCGTGCCAAGAGCTTTGATACCTTCGCTCCCATCGGACCATGGATTGAGACTGAGCTTGACCCCTCTAAGCTGCTTCTTGAAACCTGCTTAAATGGAGAGCTAAAGCAGAAAGTCCGCACCAGCGACCTCATCTTCTCTGTCCCCCAACTGTTAAGCTTCATCTCCCATGTTATGACCCTGTTGCCGGGGGATGTTATCGCTACCGGCACCCCGGAAGGTATCGGCCCCATGCTCCCCGGCGATACGGTAGAGGTCAGGATAGAGGGCATAGGCACTCTGAGAAACCGCTTGGTCAAAAAATAGGCAGGCTGCGGGCTTTTTGGATATCACACATCCTTAAAGCGAGTAGCCTTGCCCTTCGTCGCTTCCCTCAAAGCATTTTTCACTGTGGAAAAACTTCTCGCAATGAGGAAGATGAGGACGCCCAGCGAGTAGAAGACCAGCGCCAGTGACCCTCCTGAGAGCCAGATAATCAGCGGCAGAAAGACGAACCCGATGAATAGTGAAAAAGCGTTGTTGCGGGTAATGAGTAAGGGAATAAGCAGTATCCCGACTGAAATAAGCATTGCTATTGGTGTCAGTACCAGAAAGATGCCTACGAGTGCAGCCGAGCCTTTACCGCCTCTGAAACCTATGTATACCGGGAAATTATGCCCCAGTAAGGTGCTGAATCCAGCCCCCAGCACCCACGGCTGAGAAACATCCATAGCTTGGGCGATAAGTATCGCCCCCGCCCCCTTCGCTATATCTGCAATGCCGACGATAAACGCTTCTTTAAGTCCCACATTGCGGTGTACATTTCCCGCCCCCACATTGCCCGACTCAAAATCACGTATATCTATGCCCTTTCTCAGGCGGGCCACGATGTACGCTGAAGGAAACGACCCCAGAAGGTAACCGATTACTACCGCTACAAATCCCATCTGCACACTCCCACTTTATTTTAGCGCTTTATCAGCTTATGTCAAAAAACGACTGGTTTTAATCGTTGGTTGAATTGATGTTTAAGGGGCTTTGCCCTCTAAACCCCTTCTCCGGAATAGTATTATGTCAATCTAAAAAGGGCGATATGGTATAATTAAGTAAGGAGTAGATTTATGAATACAAATATACAAATAAAGAACTTGCCTCTAACCCCCGAAGAATTTTTGGGTAAGAAGAAAGATTTCTCACCATTCCTGATTCATCTTACTAAAGACGAGAAAATTGATGATGAATGTATCCTATCCGCAAAAGACACTCTAGATACAATTCTAGAGGAAAAACCATTAAGGCATTTAATCACCCCTGCTATTTTTCTAAAGACTTAGGATCAGAAAGTCCCTATCTACAAAACCAATTCAAAGTGGCCTGTTTTACTGAAACACCCATTGATCAAGTAGAGATACTTCTAAGTAAGGTAATCGGAAGGAAATTTGAACCAGAGCCTTATGGCTTAGTTTTTGAGAAAAAATATATTAGGAAAAGTGGAGGTAACCAAGTATTTTATGTAACTAAAAATATTGCCAAACCACTTTACCATATGTTATATGAACAATATATTCAAGGAAAAGAGCAGACTCCTGAGGGAATATGCAAGCTACTAGCATTAGTTAGTATTTGTGAAGAGGGTAACGACTGGCATTGGGAAAGAGAATGGAGAATTGTGGGTAATTTAGTATTTACCTTAGAAGATATTTATTGCGGGTTATGCCCCGAAGATGAAATAGCGTACTTTGAAAGCAAGTATTCACCAGTTAAATTTATCAGTCCAACTTGGGACTACAGGAAAATCCTTGCTAAAGGAGTTAGGAAATAACTTCTTACTTCTCCCTTGCCTTCTTTTGTAGCTCTTAGAGCTTGGAAAGATGAGAAAATCTGCCTCTACCCCAGAAACGCCACCAGTAGCTTGATAAACTCAGCCGGTTTTTGGCGGTAGACGCTGTGACCGCCGTCTTCAAACACCTTTACTTGGCAGTCTGGAATCAGTTTTGCTGCATCGTAAGCCTGTTGCGCTGGCAGTATCGGGTCTTTCGCCCCCCATACTATCAGCGGCGGCATCATTATCTCCGAAAGCCTCTGCTCCAGCACCTCGGTCTGCTCTTTGAGCGTTGTCACTTTCCTGCCTAGAGTTACGGTCGCTCTGGAAATAGGGCTTACGAATTTGCCCGGTGACAGTATCCGGTCGGCTATCCATTTAACGCCTTTTAAGATGGCAAGTATCGTCGTTCCTAAATAGCGGAAAGTCGGGTGTGAAAAGAACCTGACCCACAGGGCAATTTCCTTCCCTAAAAACATGCTGTTCACCAGCACCAGCTCCCTCACTTTTTTTGGTGATTTGAGGGCATAGTTTACGGCAATGCCGCCGCCGAGAGAATGCCCCATCAGGTAGAAACTTTCTAGCCCCAGGCTCTTTGAAAACTCCTCCACAAACTCCACATACTCCGGTACATAATAATCCACGTTTGTCTCTTGGCTGTGCCCGAAGCCCGGCAGGTCTGGCACGTACACCGTGTAGTTCTTGGAAAGCTCCGTTACCGTCTTTCTCCATGCGCCGGCACCATTCAGCCCGCCGTGGATTACTACCAATGGCTCGCCTTGCCCACCTGTGACATAGTGGATATCCAGTTCGCCCACTTTTATGTTCTTGCTGTCAATCATGTTCATCATTCTATATTTTATAACGAAAATTAAAGCACAAAGTTACCCGGAAAACTATCGTTCCTTAGTATTAATATTGTAGTACTCCAGTAAGGTGGAATTAAAATTCCATTGAATAATTCAATTATATCACTACTGCCCTTACGCTGTAAATTCGCTATTATAGAGAGCGTTCAGCACTGTCATTCTGAGTCATTCTTCTGAAGGACGAAGAATCTCCCTCTCATAAAGGGGAAGGAAAACCTCTCCCTTTCTTAGAGGGAGATTGAGAGGGATTTTCACAGGGGGGGGGGGACACAGGTCGAAGACTCTTCGAGGGATGGGGTTACATTAAATCTGCAGTTAAAAATAAACTCACAAAACTCAATAAACTCTATAAACTCAAAGAACTCCCCTACTGCCCTTCCTTCGCCTTCTTCCGTAGCTCATATAGTTTGGTTAGCGCTTCCAGCGGCGTCAGGGATTCGATGTCCAGTTTCTCTAGTTCCTCTACCACCGCTGGCTTCTGCCCGAAAAATGATAATTGCTCCGGCGCTGGTTCTTTCGCCCGCCGCCTGCCCCTTGCTGAGCGCCGGGGCGCTTTCTGTGGTCTTTCCGCTTCCAGTTCAGTCAGCACCTCCCCTGCACGGTTTATCACCGATTTTGGCAACCCCGCCAGTTTCGCCACATGTATCCCGTAGCTCTTGTCCACCCCGCCGGGCACAATCTTGTAGAGAAATATCACATTCCCGCCCTCTTCAGACACCGCAATATTGAAGTTCTTCACCCTCGGCAGGAAGCTGGCTAGCTCGACCATTTCGTGATAGTGGGTGGCAAAGAGCGTCTTGGCTCCGAGCTTTGGATTGCTGTGGATATACTCGGCGACGGCTCTGGCAATGGATAGCCCGTCATAGGTGCTTGTGCCCCGTCCGATCTCATCGAGTATCAGCAGCGAGCGCGTTGTAGCGTTATTCAGTATGTTGGCTGTCTCCACCATCTCCACCATAAAGGTGGACTGCCCCGCCGCCAGGTCTTCCCTTGCCCCGATTCTCGTGAAAATTCGGTCGACTAGCCCGATGCTTGCCGAGCTTGCGGGCACGAAGCTGCCAATCTGGGCTAAAAGCACAATCAGTGCTACTTGCCTCAGATAGGTTGACTTGCCTGACATATTGGGTCCGGTGAGAATAATTATCTGTGCGTCATCGTTGGAAAGAAAAACGTCATTGGGCACGAAGCTGCCGCCAGATAGGCTCCTCTCCACCACCGGGTGGCGTCCTTCCTTTATCGTTATCTCATTATCGAGGGTCAACTTTGGGCGGGTGTAGCTATAGCGCACTGCTACCTCAGCTAGGCTGGAAAGAACATCCACCTGAGCTATGGCATTGGCAACAGCTAAAATGAGCTCGCTTACCGTTGATATCTGTCGGCATACCCGGCGGAATATCTCCGACTCCAGTTCGGCAATCTTGCTCTCGGCATTCAAAATCAGCGATTCATATTCCTTGAGCTCCGGGGTAAAGAACCGCTCTCCTTCCGTCAGCGTCTGCTTTCTGATGTAGCTCTGGGGCACCTGTCCCAGGTTGGGTTTGGATACCTCGATGTAATAGCCGAAGACCTTATTGTAGCCCACTTTCAGCGATTTTATGCCCGTTCGTGCTCTTTCCTGTCGCTCCAGGTTAGCGAGGTATTGCTTCGAACTTTTCGCTGTCAGGCGGAGCTTGTCCAGTTCTTCGGAAACGCCCGGCTTTATCACCTCGCCCTCATCCAGAGTGGCTGGTGGCTGTTCGGCTATTGTCTCTGATACGACCTCGACCACATCCTGTCGCGGCTTCAGTTCGTCTCTGAGCCAGCTTATTGCATCAATGGTTTTTCTCAGTTTTGGAATTGCTTCCAGCCCATGCCTTAAAGTGACCAGCTCTCGCGGTGTGGCGATATCGCTCCTCACCCGGTTAATCAGCCGCTCGATGTCGGCTATATCACCCAGCAATGAGATAGTTTGCTGTCGAGCCAGCGTATTATTGCAGAGCCATTCGATTGCATCCTGTCGCTTGCCCAGTTCGTATATATCCAGCAGAGGCTGACCCAGCCACCGCTTCAGCATTCTGCCCCCCATGGATGTCTTGGTCAGGTCGATAATTGACAGCAGTGAGCCTTCAGCCTTTTCCGACCCGCTGCTTCGGAAAAGCTCGAGGTTGCGCACCGTCTGCACGTCCAGAGTCATATAGGAGTTTGTGGAGTAGGTGGATAGCCGCTTCACTTGTCCCAGAGCGCTTTTCTGCGTTTCCTGAATATAGTGGATGATTGCGCCGGCCGCTCTTATTGCCAGTGGTAGATGAGCGCAACCGTAGCTCTCGAGGGTAGCCACGCCGAAATGTTCGAGCAGTGTCTGTTGTGATATCTCGAGCTCAAACCAGTAGTCCTCTAATCGGGTTATCGGCGCCGACAGGTGGAGGTCTGTTAATTCTGCGCTATTGGCAGCTATTATCTCCGAAGGTTTAAGGCGCTCCAGTTCCGCAATCACCCGCTGGCGTGGAAGCTGAGTCGTGGCAAATTCGCTGGTGGTTATGTCAATATGGGCTATTCCCGCTTCCTCTTCACCTAAAACTATGCTCGTCAGGTAGTTATTTGCCTTGCTGTCGAGGAGGCTCGGCTCAACTACGGTGCCCGGTGTTACCAGTCGTACCACTTCCCGCTCAACCAGCCCCTTCGTCTCCCCCGGTTTGGTTATCTGCTCGCAGATGGCTACCTTGTAGCCCCGGTTAATCAGCTTCGCTAGATAGTTATCGATGGCATGGTAGGGTATGCCAGCCATCGGCACTCGGATACCCTTGCCCATCTCTCTTGAGGTAAGCACAATCTCCAGCTCGCGTGATGCAAGCTTGGCATCCTCGTCGAAGGTCTCATAAAAATCGCCCAGGCGGAACAGGACAATCGCCTCGGGATACCTTCGCTTGATTCTGAGGTATTGCTGTCGTATCGGAGTTGCCCCTTCCATGTTAGCTTATTCTACTAAAATCCCGACCTAAAATAAAAGCGCTCCCTAACCACTGCCATTGCGAGGAGCGCAGCGACGAAGTCCTTCTTCTGAAGGACGAGCCCCGATGTTAATCGGGGCGAATCAATCTCCCCCGTTAATAACTCTAAACTCAACAAACTTAATAAACTCCATAAAACCCCCACTACTTAACATAACTACTTTACGTAACTCTAAAAACAATTCCCAGCCTCGGTTAGCTTCGAATTGTTTCGTAAAAAAAAGGATTTATAATGTCACCCCCCACCTCACCTGCCATTGACCGATTCCCCTAATGCAGTTTATAGTATTCATAGATAGACTTTAGCGTTCCCCCAAACTTTGGAGCTTAAGAATTGAGATACACGGCAGAAGCATACCTTGATATTGAAACCACCGGCTTATATCCGGGCAAGAGCGAAATCACCGTGGTCGGCATCTACCTTACCAACGGTACTCGCGACCGTTTCATCCAGATGGTTGGAGAAGATGTAACGGCTGATAATATACTGAAATCACTACAGGGAGCAAGTGTGTTATATACCTACAATGGCAGTCGCTTTGACCTTCCCTTCATCAAAATTTCCCTCGGCTTAAATATAGCCTCAATCTTCAAACACTGCGACCTGATGTACGACTGCTGGAGAAACAACCTCTATGGTGGGCTGAAGCGGGTGGAAAAGCAATTGGGTATAGCTAGGCGGCTGAAGGACATAACCGGCTATGATGCGGTAAGGCTATGGTGGAAGTATCTTAACGACTACGACCAGGAAGCTTTAGCAACACTGCTGGAATATAACAAAGAAGACGTCTTAAACCTCAAGACTCTAAAGGAAATGTTGATTTATTCCCCGCTACCCCCGCTTATATACCCCTGAGATACTTATCTATATCAGCGGCGGCACGCTTCCCGGCACCCATAGCACTGATTACTGTAGCTGCACCGGTAACTATATCCCCGCCAGCCCAGACCTTCGGCTTTACTGTTTTACCCGTCTCTTCATTAGCCTCTACGGTGCCTCTTCTTGTCGTCTCTAGGCCTGCGGTAGTTTGAGCAATAAGAGGGTTAGGGGTTGTGCCTAGGGCAACTATTACCACGTCCACATCAATAACAAACTCGCTTCCCGGCTTAACAATGGGTCGGCGCCGACCGCTCTCGTCAGGTTCTCCTAGCTCCATCTCCGTGCACTCCATACCGACTACGCAGTTCTGGGCATTGCCTATGAATCGCTTGGGATTGGTCAGTAGCTTGAACTGAATGCCTTCTTCCTTAGCATTCTCCACCTCTTCACGGCGGGCAGGCATTTCCTCCTCGGAGCGTCGGTATACAATATAAACAACGTCTGCGCCAAGCCTGAGGGCGCACCGGGCAGAGTCCATAGCCACGTTGCCCCCACCAACCACAGCTACCCTTCCCCCCACCTTTACCGGTGTATCGTATTCAGGGAACTTATATGCTTTCATCAGGTTTACTCTGGTCAGGAATTCATTTGCTGAATAGATACCGTTGAGGTTCTCCCCCGGGATGTTCAAGAACATAGGTAGCCCAGCGCCGGTGCCGAGGAAAACAGCGTCGTAGCCGCTGCTCAGTAATTCATCTATGGTCGCTAACTTGCCCACCACCGAATTTAGCTCGATTTTCACTCCTAAGGAAGCGACATAATTAACCTCAGCTTTGACAATCTCTTTCGGCAACCTGAATTCGGGAATCCCATACATCAGCACTCCACCAGCCACGTGTAGAGCTTCAAAAATGCTAACATCATGTCCCACCTTAGCTAAATCAGCCGCTGCCGTTAGTCCGGCTGGTCCAGAACCGACTATTGCCACTCTCTTTCCGCTCGGTGGTTGCTTTTCTTGAGGTGATTCTGTCGTCTTCGCGTGAGTTCGCTCCCAGTCGGCGACAAATCGTTCCAGGCGTCCAACAGCTATAGGTGCCAGCTTTTTCGCCAGAGTGCACATTGACTCACATTGGCTCTCCTGAGGACATACCCGCCCACAAATACCGGGCAGAGCGTTCTTACTCTTGAGTATCCTCACTGCTTCCAGCATGTTGCCTTCGCGGAGAGCCTTAATAAATTGTGGAATGTCCACCTCTACAGGACAGCCACTAGCACAGGGCTGTTTGAGGCACTGGATACAACGGCTGGCTTCCTGCAGAGCTTGCTCTAGACTATAGCCCAGAGCAACCTCCTCGAAATTTTTAGCCCGCGCTTTGGGCTCTTGCCTTGGCATTGGAACTCGGTTTAGGTCAAGTTTTGGCATATTACTTAACCTCTCTAAGAAACTCTGTGTTTGCGTTGCCACTGCTCAAAGGACATTTTCTCCTCATCAATATAGGTGCACTGGCGTGCAAGGAGTAAATCCCAGTCTACCTGGTGTCCATCAAATTCGGGGCCATCTACGCAGGCAAATTTGGTTATGCCCCCGACCGATACCCGGCAACAACCGCACATTCCGGTGCCATCAACCATTATCGGGTTCAAACTGACAATGGTTTTAACTCCAAAGGGCTCAGTGGTTTTAGAACAGAACTTCATCATTACGCTGGGGCCAATGGCGATGACCCGTTCTATTTTTCCATCACTTTGAAGCAATTCCAGTAATGGCTCCGTTACCAAGCCTTTGCGGCCATAGGAGCCATCATCGGTTGTGACTATAAGCTGGTCACTGACGCGGCGCAGCTCTTCCTCCCAGAAGAGCAAGTCCTTGTTCCGTGCTCCCATAATTGTGATGACCGTGTTGCCTGCCCCTTTTAGGGTTCGGGCAATGGGCATGATAGGAGCCACAGCAAATCCTCCAGCCACACATACTACAGTGCCAAATTTCTCAATGTGACTTGGTAGACCCAGAGGCCCGATAAAATCTGAAATGTAGTCACCGGTTCCCAGTTGGGCAAGGCGGTGAGTTGTTGTTCCCACTTCCATAAAGATTATGGTAACGCTACCCTCTTCCGCATTCCAATCCGCCATCGTCAGCGGGATACGCTCGCCCTTTTCATCAATTCTGATAACAATGAACTGGCCCGGTTTAGCCTTCTTCGCCACGGCTGGTGCAGCTACTTTAAACAGGTGGATTTTGGGCACCAGGTCTTTTCTTAGCAATATTTTATACAATATACTCTCTCCGGTTAGAGGTGAGCATAGAAGCCACCAAAACAGTGGAATTTAATAATATTGCTTCTTCAATCGGGTAACGAAAACCTCGCCGCATCGCTTGGGGGTAAAATTCAGCCATTGAGTCCCAGTTTATCACTAAATAATATTTAAATTCAAGGTTTTTGGTATTGCCTAATTATCATTAAAGTTATAAGATAATAAACGTCCCCTAATAATAGTACAGGGGGTGATATGATACTAGTTAAATGCAATTAGTCAAGCTGACGTTTTCGCTGGATTGTAAAGTTAGATTTTCAAAGTGGCAATAAGGCTAACAATTTCCGGTCTTATATATTTAACAAAAAGTCTTCTGGAGTAAAAATATGGTTACAGAATTGGTTCACATCGGATTTGGCAATATATTAGCTATGAATAAAGTTATTGCTATAGCTTCACCAAACTCAGCACCGACTAAACGTATTATCCATGAAGGCAGGGAAAAGGGTTTGCTAATTGACATGACAAATGGAAGAAGGACGAAGGCAGTAATTTTCACTGATAGCGGACATATCATTCTGGCAGCCCTTGCTCCAGAGACTATATCCAGCAGATTACAACTGAGTCGAAGTTCAGGGCTGAGGCCAGACCTAACTGATGAAAAAATCGAGTAGTAAAAAAGCCGCCGAAGGACGCCCAGCAATTCGAAAAAGCCGGTTCCCCTTCGCTTTGCCAGCAAAGCCGTTGTTCATAGTCCTCTCCGGCCCCTCAGGAGTGGGTAAAGATGCCATTTTGGCTAGGATGAAGGAAACAGGTTATCCCCTTGAATACATTACGACTGTAACTACACGTCCAAAACGAGCTGCTGAGAGAGAAGGCATAGATTACCATTTTGTCTCCACGGAAAAGTTCCGAGAGATGATTGCTCGTAATGAATTACTGGAGTGGGCAAAGGTCTATGGCAATGGTTACGGCGTGCCCAGGGAAGCTATCAAACAGGCTCTTAGCAGAGGACAGGATGCAATAGTCAGGGTAGACGTCCAAGGAGCTGCTTCTATTAAAAAAGCTCTGCCTCAGGCGGTGTTCATTTTTATCATGCCCTCATCAATGGCAGAGC